>Ga0256841_1003405_pt1 | contig 11926 bp, 13 predicted proteins | sample 356308metaG_FD_185971 | JGI IMG/M metagenome (GOLD analysis project Ga0256841, IMG submission 185971) | Hydrothermal vent microbial communities from Mid Atlantic Ridge, Atlantic Ocean - 356-308 | ecosystem: Environmental > Aquatic > Marine > Hydrothermal vents | place: Atlantic Ocean: Mid...
ACCGGCCCGCGCCTCACTCTCGGCCATCACCCGCTCCATCATCGCCGCTAACACCTCCTCTAACCCCACCTCGACGCGCCCGGCCAGCACGAACATCCGCTGAACAAACGACTGAAGCTCTGGCTCGCCTCTCACTTTGACGACCTCCTTCTGGGAATCCCCCATCGACCGCCCTCACCGGCGGTCGTCCACCACGCTCGTTCCGGGGGTGGTCACCCTCGCCCACCCGGGGAGGGAAGGCGAAGATCGGAAAACCTCGTCGGCCTCCATTATAACGAGTTTCACCACACGCCGAAACCTTGGCTGGAAATTTTTGTCGAGTTCTGATCAGGGCTGGCTTCGCGGCGATGCCCGGGAGAGCGCAGCTCATCCTCTTGATGAGGGATGAGGGAGTTCGTGTCCTGGTCCTGGAGCGCACGTCTCAGGCTCCTCTACTGGCTCTGCCTCGAAAATAGACAACGGACGACCGACGTTCTCTTTTCATTCCCTCAGTTTGGCTTGCAAGGCCATGAGGGACTCCTTGAAAAACAGAATATGGCGCAAGATACCATCTTGCGCTCCATTCCCTGGGAGTCCATTTTCATCCTCTGGATGTGGCTCGGACGCGTCAGGAGCGACTCCCTCGAAAATAAGGGGTAGCGCAAGTTGACAACTTGCGCCGCGCATTTTCACCCCCTCGGTGTGGCTGGCGAGGCCACGGGCGACTCCTTCGGGGCTCCTCGCGTTCACTCAACTCACGGGATTTATTGTCGCGCTTGTGCCAGGGGAGGGGATGAGGTATGCTTGGGCTGGTCGTCGGCGAGCTGGAGAGTGGAGATCGGTGGCGGCGCGAGCATATCTGGTCGAGCGGACGGGGAAAAGCGATGGACGCCCTTTGGCAGTTATTACCTCACATCCTGCGCGAGCTGGATTATCAGGAAGACGTTTGTCAGGAAGCTGCTTTCGTCGCCTGGAATCATGCCGTCGGGGAAGTCATCGCCAACCAGTGTGCGCCCTTGCGGTTGCACAACAAGCGGTTGATTATTTTGACCATCAGTCGCGTCTGGAAGCAACAATTACAGGCCATGTCCAGCCAGATCATCTTCAAGATCAATCGCCTCCTGGGGGCTCCCGTTGTGGCGCACATCGAGTATCGGATCGATGCGCAACAGGTCATGGCCCGGCGTCAGCAACGGGAAGAGATTCACTTCGAGCGACTGCAGGAGATGATGAGGGATCTGGAATCGGATGCCGAGGTCATCGATGATCCGGAGTGTCGACGCGCTTTCCTTCGCGCCGCCAGCAAATGCCTGGCCCGACGGGGAGTGGAGACGGATGACTGGTGAGCACCGCCCCGGTCAGCGCACATTGTGTCGTGGTTTTGAAGGAGCAATGGTCGAGTTCGGATTGGGCCATCGGTGCATCAGTCAGAAGTTGAGAGAAACACATCAGCTCTCGGGGATGCAGCGTTCTTCATCACGCTTCTTCAGGGTTCTCCTCGGGATACCGCCAGACGATAGAGCGGAGTGGCGAGTAGAGAGTCAACCGGTCCTCACCGCTCGGTGAAGCTCGGCCGGGCCGTTTCGTCCTTGACAGCACGTCGGAGAGTTGGCTTTACTAGCAGGTACCGATGAAGGGAGGGAGGTATGCCCATTACCGAGCGAGATGTCGAGAAGATCGCTGAACTGGCCCATCTGGAGCTCACCGAAGAGGAAAAGGCGCTCTTCACCCGGCAACTGGCGTCGATCGTCCGTTATGTCGAGAAGCTCAACGAGCTGGATACCGAAGATGTCCCGCCGATGATGCATGCGGGAGCAGAAGAAGAAGCCGACTACGCCCAGCGCGATGATGAGGTACTCGCTTCTCTGGGACAGGAGACGGCGCTGGCCAACGCTCCCGATAAAGCGCGGGGATTTTTCCGCGTGCCGCGGGTCATCGAATGAACCGAGGAGCAAACCCTCATGGGCGCTGAACGCACTTGCGAGAATGACTATTCACCGCCCGTCACCCGACCGCTCGTTGGACGCGATGGCCGTGATCGGAGGCTTGATGATGAACCGCTCTCGGTGAGGGACGTGAATGAGTTGGGTGACCGGGCATGGGCAACAAGCCCAGTGCGGCGAGTGAAAAGAGTGGAGCGCAAAAGAGGAGGCTATCCTGCGCCACATGTTTTCTGAGAGAAGGATCTCCGGGCTTCTCGGAGATCGAGGAGATGAGCGTGCATGAGCGGCCAGCTCGCACCGATTCGGTCAGACGACGGGTCATGAAAAAACAACGTTGGTGGCGCTGGCGAGAGCTGGCTCGTGCCAATGCGATCGGTTAACGGAGCTATGGACATCATCGGACTCACTATTGAGACATTGCATCGCGCCCTTCAAACGGGAGAGACGACGGTGCGCGAGGTCTGCGAACGGCTCCTGGAGCGCATCGATGCCCTGGATGGAACGATCGGGGCCTATCTCACCGTCGATGGCGAGCGCGCCTTGCAACGGGCTGACGCGCTCGATCGAGAACGTCGGGAGGGCGCTCCCTTGAAACCGCTCACCGGCGTGCCCATCGCCATCAAAGACAATATCTGCACGCGTCAGTTGCGGACCAGTTGCGCCTCCCGGATATTGCACAATTATGTGCCACCATATAATGCCACGGCGGTGGAGCGGCTGTTGGACGCCGGAGCAGTGATTATCGGAAAGACCAACTGCGATGAGTTCGCCATGGGTTCGTCGAACGAGAATTCGGCGTTCAAGATCGTGCGCAATCCCTGGAATCTGGAGCGCGTTCCCGGGGGATCGTCGGGCGGGTCGGCGGCGGCAGTGGCGGCCGATCTCTGCGTCGCAGCGCTCGGTTCGGATACTGGCGGATCGATCCGTCAGCCGGCATCGTTGTGTGGTGTGGTGGGGCTCAAACCGACGTACGGGCGGGTGTCGCGCTATGGATTGGTGGCCTTTGGTTCATCGCTGGATCAGATCGGACCGATCACCAAGACGGTGCGCGATGCTGCGCGCGTTCTGCGAGTCATCGCCGGGCGGGATTGGCATGATTCCACGTCTTCGAACCACGACGTGGTCGATTATGAGGCGGCTCTGAACGGCGAATTGAAGGGGATTCGAGTGGGCGTGCCCCGGGAGTATTTCGGCCAAGGATTGGACGCGGAGGTCAAACGCGCCGTGGAGATGGCCGTCGACCGCTTCGCCGATCTGGGAGCCGAGATCGTGGAGATCTCTCTTCCGCACACCGAGTATGCCATCGCCTGCTACTATATCATCGCCACCGCCGAGGCTTCGTCGAACCTGGCGCGATACGATGGCGTGCGCTATGGGTATCGCACGACTCGCGCCGGGAATTTGCGGGAGATGTATCGCCGGACGCGCGATGAAGGATTCGGCGCCGAAGTGAAGCGTCGCATCATGCTGGGCACCTACGTCCTCTCGGCCGGTTACTATGACGCCTATTATCTCAAGGCGCAGAAGGTGCGCACGCTCATTCAGCGCGACTTCACGCAAGCTTTCGCCCAATGTGATGTCATTGCCGGACCAACCTCTCCCACTGTGGCCTTTCGCCTCGGCGAGAAGACCGACGATCCGTTGAAGATGTATCTTTCCGACATCTACACTATCACGGCGAATCTGGCGGCCATTCCGGGCATCAGCATCCCTTGTGGACTCTCCCAAGATGGATTGCCCATCGGATTGCAGCTCCTGGGGCGGCGGTTCGATGAGGCCACGCTGTTGCGCGTCGCCCACGCTTACGAGCAAGCCTATCCCTTCGAGCACAAACCGGCATTGGAGATGAGCGACTCCTGATGGGCGATCCCTGAGCCGGCATCACCGGTCGGAGAAGTGCGGACCGACCATTCCCCTCGTGGACCCGATTCGTCTGGCGTGACTGGCGAATTCCCGCTTCCCGCGGGAGTTCGCGCCGGCGGCCCGGTCATAACACGACGCTGGTCAATGTTCGCGTCACCCCGCCAATGCCCTGAATCTTTTTCACGATGATATCGACCAACTCGGACGTATCTTTGGCTTCCACGAAGGCGATGATATCGTATGGGCCGGTCACCACATGAGCGTGTTGCACGCCTTTGACCTTGGCGACCTTCCTGGCCACGACCGGCGTCTTGCCGGGTTCGGTTTCCAGGAAAATGTAAGCCGATAAGGGCATCTCCTCTCCTCCTTGAGAGCAATGAGAGCATGAAAGTATACCACAGACGGCCCCGGAGACGTTCCCTCATGGCGTCATCGAGGCGAAGAGAGCCCCTTCGATGCGCGCCGGGCACCCATCTCCAGCGGAATGAGATCGACGTCCAGGTGAACGGCCTCTTCTCTGATCTCCACCGTGTGAGTGGCCGATTCATATCCGGGGGCGGAGAACGTGATGGTGTAGGTTCCAGGCAGGAGGAGCCACTGATAGCGGCCAAACAGCGGTTCAGGGCGACGCACCTCGCCTTCGGCGAAGGCGATGCCGGCAATGCTGATGGAGGTTTCGGCGACCGGTTCACCGGTCACGGCATCGCGGATGTGCCCGTAAATCGAAGGCCCCAGGCCGCGGTCCAATAAGAATTGCCAGCCGGGTCGGAGCCGCGCAATGAGATGAGGGACGCGATCGGGTGGGGGTTGAAACGAGCGACCGATCTCGGTGAGGAAGGCGATGGAACCAAACTGATTGTAGAAATGCTCGAAGCTCTCGCCGCTGGACGAAGCCAGTCGAACTCCGTACCCCATCGCCTCGGCATAGTGATCGCGAAGAGCGTAATAGAGCTCGCGTTCGGCCAGCGATCCACAGAGGTAGGGATAGAGCACTTCCTCGCCGAAGCTGTGATAGGAGATGTAGATCACCGGACGTTCGCGCGCTCCCAGGGCCAGCATAGTTTGAATCTCCGCTTCGGAGGCGGGCGCCGGGCCGCGATAGACTTCCGAAGCGGTGCGCCCGCTGTTGGCTCCGCACGCCCCCCACATGAACGGGTAATTGCGATTCAGGTCCACGCCGAACGTGCCATCGCCATTCGGGCGACGATTTTTCCGCCAATAATGATCCCGATCGAACACGTAAGCTAGCCCGTCGGGATTGACGCAGGGGATGAGCCAGATCTCATATTGGTTCACCCATCGCGTCACTTCAGGGTCACGACCGTATGCTGAGGTGAGCGCGTCGGCGATGTCCAGGACGGCCAGAGGAGTGACCAGTTCGCGAGCATGATGACATCCATCGACGAAGAACGCCGGCTCGTCTTCCGCCTCCATGGCGTGATCGGAGATCTTCAGTGCCCAGAGCGCGCGACCTTCATAGGTTAATGGGGTGTGAAGCAGATCATTGAGATTCACCGCCTGAGCGATATCCGGGTGAGCTCGGGCGATGCGGTGCAGGCGCGCGACGATGGCCGGATAGTTGAGGTAACCGGGCGCTGTAGCCACCGACGTGACCAGCGCCAGCAGCAATGAGACTGTGAGAGCCACAATCGACGCCGACCGTCTCATCATGTTCCTCCCCAGCGTGAGCCAGTGATTCTACCATGATTGATGCCGCGCCTTCGAGTTCATTTCGCCGGCGAGGATGTCGACAGATGTCCGTCCGATGGCTCCGTCCGCGTCGAGGGAGGCTCTGGGGGCGAGAACCATCGATCAGGGTTCGCACGGCATCCATGGTTCGTTCATCTTCCGATCGCTCCCTCGCAAGATCATCTGTTCGGGCAGGAGCCTGCCGATGAGTGGGATGATGGGTCGGAAAGTGTATTGCACGTCCACTTCCACCAGGTCACAGGGGCCGCCGGCCGAGCCGACCCTCAATTGCTGGCGACCGCGCAATCCATGCCAACTCCGGATAGTGATCTGGAGGTCCTGGGCCGAAAGACCGCGAGCTGCTTCCAGAACCGCGTGCTGAATCTGCCGAAGTCGCGTGCCGTCTCGTTCACCAATGCCGGTGACGGCAAACCGCGTGCCCATTCGGGCGGCATGCTGGACGGTGACCCAGGCGTAGAATAGCCGTCCTGACTCGACGACACCAAACAGCAGCACGGCTAATACCGGTGCGAGCAGAGCCATCTCCACCAGCGATTGACCCCGACTGCGGCGCCCGTCGGGCGGTGGGGGGGCACTCGGCTGTCTCTTCTCGTCGCTCATCCGCATCCTCCATCAGGAAATGAGACGCACGCCTAATCGCCGGGCGATGCGATGGAAGATGACCTCCATGTCTTCCGGCGTGGGAGCATCGAAATAGTGATCGTCGGTCCCCGGCGTGGAAGACGCCATTTTCTTCAGTAACTCGATATCCACAGCATCGGAATCGCCAAACCGGACGACGAAGATTTCGATCCCCGCCTCTTTGGCCAGCTGGGCTTCACGGACCATCGCCTGGTCCAGACAACCATAATCGTCGCAATTGCACGTCTTCACCGGCGGATTCTGACCGAAGTAGGCGTTCCAATTGAAAGGGCTGTTAGGATGGGTCAGAGGATTGTACTGGGGATCTCCCCCGCACGTTCCATCCTCATTGTCCCCGTCGGTGAGGAGGATCATGACCTTACGCGCCATCCCCGGCGGGCTCGCCTGGGAATAAGGGGGGTCCGGAGTGAGCACATACCGCCCCCACTTGACGCCTTCGGCGATGATCGTTCCCGAACTGGCCCAGAATTCTCGCGGGGCCGTCATCTTGGCCACGGCAGCATCGATGCGCGCCTTATCGTTAGAGAGCGGCAGGATGGGAGGAATGGCCTCAAAGCAGTTTTCCGCCGGGCCGGCCGTGTTGAGCGTGCCATCGGCATTCCGGCAGCCAGGGGGAAGACCATCAGCTCCGTCGCCCACGTGGACTTTGCCGCGGAACGGGACCAGTCCGACTTTGATCGACGAGGACCGCTCTTCGGGGATCAGAAGATTCACCAGCTTATCGATAGCTTGTTTGGTCGTTTCGATGGGCTCGCCTTCCATGCTCCCCGTGTTATCGATGACCAGGGCGATTTCCAGATGGTCGAAGCCAGCGCTGGCCGATGCCTCCACCACTCGAGATTCGAAGCCCAACGCGGCCATGAAGGTGAGCGGGACCTCGGCCCGCGCCGTGATGTGAATACTGCGCGCTTCCTGGCCGGTGGACAGGTCGACGAGATATGCTTCCGGGTAATTGCGATGCAGATACTCGGCGGCGGCGTCGGCGACCAGTCCGCGCTCCAGATCAGGATCATCCATCAAGCGACGCGATCCGGCCAGCGCCGCCGCATCGACGGCCGCTTGGAGTCGGGCTTTGGCCACGTACAATCGTCCCATGTCAACGGCCATCCCCGCCATGCCCAACAGCACGGGCAGGGCCAGAGCCACCGTGAGCAACACCTGACCACGCATCGCCCTCCATCGCCGCTCAGGGCAAGGGCATGCTGGTCGTCGCCCGGAGCGGCAAGAGGTAGGGCTCGTCACCCGGGGTGAGCGGCAACGCACCGAAAAGAAATCGATACTCATACTTGACCTCCACAGTCACCATTCGTTCGCCAGCGTCGTCCTCGCCATACCGAACGCGAACCGCCACCTGAGATGTGGGCAATCGTTCCATGATCGTCTCGACCATCCCTTTGACATCGGCGGATTCGCCTTCTCGGACGACAAGCCGTGCACCCTCTCGACTGGCCTCCACGACCGTGAGGTAGGCATTCAGCATGTTGCCGGCTTCGGCGATTCCCAGGAGCAATATGACGAGGAGAGGAAGAACCAAAGCTAACTCCACGAGAGCCTGCCCTCGTTGATCAGCGCGTTCTTTGACCATTCTCAGTTGCTCCCCTGGTCCCACATTCATTTCCTTCCCGCACCGCTCGTCGGATGAGGGCATCCCCTCCCTTCGAGCTCGTGCACTCCCAGACCACTGTTTGCAAGCGGTGTACCATCAACGGCTCCCTCATCCGCGGTAGGGATGGTAACTGTCCATCTCTCTGTCAGTTACTTTGCTCAGGCGCCTGTCTGTACTCTCCCGGTGGCCTGAAACGACCATTTCAAAGGTGAAACCTCCCTCGACGCAAGTGAAAAACGGAGCGGTGCCGTCTCCTCAATACGCTTCGCCCTCCATCCCCATTCGATAATGGTAGCGCTCTGATAGATCTTGAGGGTTGATGGCGCGGTGTGTGATTGTGAGGCTGATGAGTGGCGTCACCGATGACGCGGAGCCCGATCGCTCCAGTGAGAGAAGCGGCTGGGGAGACTGCCGAAGATGTGTTGCTGACCGGATCACTCGCCGTCTTGGCGACCGCTGAATGGCACTGGAAGCCCCTCCGGGCTCACTCCCTTCTCGCGGCGACGCGAAAATACGCCCGTCCTCGATTCTGGGGGCAGACAATTCAGCATCTCCAGGCTCACTCCCTTCTCGCGGCGACGCGAAAATAGATGATGCGAGATGTCCTCTGTCGTCATCTGGGTCGACTCCGTGTAGTGACTCCTCGTCAGGGAGCAATCCCTTCGTGATCATCGGCGCTCATGAGCGGGTTCGAGGACAACAAGGCTCGGGGGGACTCGTGCAACGTCGGGACGAATATCGCCCGGTGGCTCGTGTTCGAGGACAACAAGGCTCGGGGGAACTTTCTCTTTCGCCAGGGCTCGTTGCCATCGTTCCAGCTCGGGCCGCGTGAGGGATTTTCTGGCGAAGATGTTGAAAATCTGCGAATCGAGCGAAGATCGCGTCTCCCGATTGGGTGGATGAATTCTGCTGCGGAAAGTCCGCCGGGTTGTTTCATTGAATCAGGCGTTGCACCAAAGCAGTGAAATGGCTGTTTCATGAGTGAGAGGAAATGGCCGCTCGGTGGATTCCCGACGGCCGGGGATCGAGAGCTAAGTTGCCCATTATGAGTCGGTTAGTTTCAAGAAAGCGTTTTCTCGTCAATAGGGATGGGAACGGTACGCTATTTGCTAGAAGTACCTCAGCCAAGGGCCGGGAGAAGCATGGCCGATGAAGTGTTGCGGAGGGCACTTTGATGAATAAGGAGTTCCACAAACGGATGACTCAGCGAGGGCAGGGTCTGGTGGAATTGGCCCTGACGATGCCCGTCCTCATGTTGGTTGTGGCCGGACTCATTCACTTCGGTATGAGCATGTACACCCAGCAGATACTCACCAATGCCTCGCGAGTGGGGGCGCGCCGCGCCACTCAACTTCAGGGGAATGCGGGAGCGGTCCAGGATGCCGTCAGGGACTACTGCGAACGTGCCGGATTAGACCGGGCCGATGTGCAGGTTCAGGTCGATATCAATTCCAATACCGGGCGAGCCACAGTGACGGTCTCTTACCCCTTCCGCTCCCCGGTTGAACTTCTGGTCGGCGCGGCCGCCGAGCTCATCACCGGGGGGAGCATTGATCTTCCCGAGCAACTGCAGGCAACAACGGTCATGAGGTTATAGATATGCGAGAAGGACGATTCTCTCCATTGTCAGTCAGGAAGCCTGGGTGGACGCCCACCTCGGGTCAGAGCCTGGTCGAATTCAGTCTCATGGCCATCGTTCTGGTCACCGTACTGGTGGGTATTGTGGACTTCGGTCGCGTGCTTATGGTGCAACATATCATCACTAATGCCGCTCGTGAAGGAGCGCATGCGGCTATCTTGGGCAACCTGGACAGTGCGCAAGTCCGCGCAGAGGTGGAACGCTACCTCCAACGAGGTGGATTAGACGTAAGCCAGGCGACCATCACCATTACGGGCGCGAATGCCTCATCGGGACAACCGGTGGTTGTGGAGGTGGAGTACCCTGTGGACTCCATCGTTTTAAAAATGATTCATGCCAACACTCACATCACGCTCAACACAGCCAGTCGGATGCTCCATGAATGAGAGCTGGGCAGCGACCGAGGCGTAAACGAGTGGTCAGAAGGCCTGTTGGAGGACTCGGTCATCCATGAAGAAGACGCGTGATCGATAGCGGAGGTAAGGTCATGGAAAGAATGAAAAAGCAAGTGGGCTCAGTGCTGGTTTTGATCGTGGCCGGAATCATCCCCATACTGGGAGCGGCCGCTTTGGCCGTCGATATTGGGTATTTCTTCGTCGTCAAGAATCAGTTGCAGAACGCCGTCGATGCCGCCGTCCTGGCCGGGGCTCAGGGGCTCATCGCCGATCCCGGTGATTTCACGCCCAACGGCCAGGCCATGCGATTGGCCATGGCGATAGCGTCCGAGAATAGAGCCGCCGGTCAGTCGGTCACACTATCACCCGATGAGATCACGTTCCCGAACGGGAATACCATTCGCATCGACGTCACTCGACCAGTTCCTACCTTTTTCGGTCGCGTCCTGGGAATATCCCAGGTCGAGGTGGATGTAGCGGCCGCAGCCGTGGTGGCTCCCGTCACCAGCGTGGCGGGAGGAGCTGGAGGCGGTGGAGTGCGGCCCTGGGCCCTTCTGGATCAGTTCAGTCATGGATCGGTGTGCGTGCCCCTCAATGACGAGGATGTGAACTTCCCCCCTCATGGCCCCTTCAATGATGAGCCACATGAGTGGATGGGGATCGTCGCCGTCGATCACTATAAGTCACCCTATGACTCCGACTTCGATGGGGTCGATCTGAGCCGCGAGGGAGATTGTGGGGAAGTGACGGGCCTGACGACTCGGGATATAGATGGCCAGCTCGTCAGATTGAAGTATAGCCCGCAGTGTATAACCGGTGGCGGGGGAAGAGGAGGCGGGAACGAGAACGAGAATCATAACGAGAACGAGAATCATAACGAGAACGAGAATCATAACGAGAACGAGAATCATAACGACAACGAGAATCACAACGGGAACGAGAATCACAACGACAACGGGAATCACAACGGGAATCACAACGACAACGGGAATCATAACGGGAACGAGAATCACAACGACAACGGGAATCACAACGGGAACCATAACGGGAACGAGAATCACAACGACAACGGGAACCATAACGGGAACGAGAATCACAACGACAACGGGAACCATAACGGGAACGAGAATCACAACGACAACGGGAATCATAACGGGAACGAGAATCACAACGACAACGGGAACCATAACGGGAACGAGAATGGGAACCATAATGACAATGGGAACCACAATGACAACGGGAATAAGAACGGGAACGAGAACGAGAACCACAATGACAACGGGAATAAGAACGGGAACGAGAACGAGAACGAAAATGACAATGACAACGGCAACGATAACGACCACGGCGGTGGTGGCGGTGGTGAGGAATGTGACGCCTACTGGCTGACGCCGGGGAATTTCGGCGCCATTGCCCTGGGTGGCCGTGGAGCGAGCAATTATCGGGATAACATCGTCAACGGTTACGATGGCGTCGTTCGGATTGGCGATGTTCTGGAGACTGAGCCAGGAAACATGGCTGGGCCGACGGCCGATGGTGTGGCCGAGTTGATCGCCAAGGACCCCAATGCCTACATGACGCGTAACAGTGAAGGGCATTGGATTGTCGTCAGCGACCGTTATCCTGTCAATGAGAGTCCCCGCATTGTGACCATTCCACTGTATAGCGTCTTCACAGCGCCGGACAGTGGCCGTTCGACATTCGTCGTCACCAACTTCGCCTCCTTTTTCATCGAGGGATCGAACGGCTTCGAGGTCTGGGGCCGATTGATACAAACTCGCGCCAAGAACGGCGAAGCGGGTACGCCGGCGAATAACGCGGGCAGCCGGACGGTCGGTGGCGGTGGACGATTGGTCGCCACGGTTCGACTCATTCGCATCGAGGAGTGAGACGAGCCCTGGCGGACTCAGCTCTCGGTTGTCAAAGAGGGGAAACCTCATGAATGGTCACGCCCAAGCAGTAGACGTGCTCACGCCCTCGGTCTATCCATCGGGCGTCCTGGAAGCATTTCCAGTGGCTGAGTCCCCCTACCGGGAGGTGACGGTGGTGATTCCGACGTTGAACGAGGCGGGCAACATTGGGCCGTTGGTGGACGAGTTGGTGGGGCGGTATCCGGGGATACAGGTGGTGGTGGTGGATGATGACTCTG
>Ga0256841_1003406_pt1 | contig 11926 bp, 8 predicted proteins | sample 356308metaG_FD_185971 | JGI IMG/M metagenome (GOLD analysis project Ga0256841, IMG submission 185971) | Hydrothermal vent microbial communities from Mid Atlantic Ridge, Atlantic Ocean - 356-308 | ecosystem: Environmental > Aquatic > Marine > Hydrothermal vents | place: Atlantic Ocean: Mid...
CACCTACTTGTGGAGTCATGGAGAGATGGGAGATTCCGTATCTCAGCTGGCGGCCGGTGATTATGAGGTAACGGTTACGGAGGCAGGTGGTTGCTCGGAAATTTTCACTTTTACCGTTCCAATAGCTACGGGTACTGGAAATCAGGTAGCTGAAAACTTGAATATACTCATTTATCCGAATCCCTTTACAAAGCAGATTTCGGTAGTGCCCGATGCGCATTTGCCGCAAGGCGAATGGCGTATTCGCCTTTTGAACACGATAGGACAGCCACTCATGGAGACCGATTTATCCGATGCGGGGCTGCATTTGAAAACAGCGATTTTACCCGCCGGGGTGTATTTGCTGGAAATCAGCAAAAATGGTGCGGTGGTTTCCGTATATCGTTTGATTAAGCGATAGTTTTTGTTTGACAGGTATTCCCCCCCGGCTATCTATTCGGATAGTCGATTTTTTGAGCGAAGTGGCTTTGTGTCGCTTCGCTCTTTTGTTTTGTGCTTTGAAAACAGAGAAAATAGTGTATCTTTAAGCAGCATTTTGCTGCTTGGGGGTATCGTATGAATATCGGAAAGCTCCTAAGCTTTGCGCACGGTTGCCTGTATGCGTGCGTCAACGATTGGGGATTTCTAAACGGTTTTACGTGACGGACAGAGAACTCATTGAAGGATGCATTCGCGAAGAACGAGCTTGCCAGGAAGAATTGTTCCGCCGTTATGCCGGCAAATTGCTGAGCATATGTCGCCGCTATGCCCGTCACGAAATGGAGGCAGAGGATTTGTTGCAAGATGCTTTGATCAGGATTTTTGACCATTTAGACAAATTCGAATACAAAGGTTCCCTTGAGGGATGGATGCGAAGAATCACGGTCAATACGGCTTTAAAGAACTGCAACAGGAGCGGTTTTCGCAAAGAAAGCATCGGTATAGATGCCGGCCAAGATCAGGTCGTAGATCCTGAGGCGGTAAGTCATCTGAGTGAGGAAGAACTTTTGCATCTCATCAGAGAATTGCCGGAAGGCTATCGCTTGGTTTTTAATTTATACGCCATAGAGGGGTATAGCCACAAAGAAATTGCGGAGATGTTGGACATTAAGGAAGGTACTTCGCGCTCGCAATTGGTTAAGGCGCGCAAGATGCTGCAAGATAAGATTCAGGCCCTGAAAACGAACTATTATGAGCACAAATCCTTTTGATCGGGAAGTTCGCCGGAAGTTGAAAAATTACGAATCTCCGGTATCTCCGGATTTGCTGGACAAGGTTTTGGTTCGTCGGCAACGGCGTGTTACTCCTTTTCATTCCTGGGGCTTTCGAGCGCTGTTTTTGGGTCTGGTGATATTTGGCGGCGTGGCTGTTTGGTACGGGCTTTCGCCAAATGAGTCCCGAGAGGAAATACCTGTTCCGAAGCAGCAAAAAAGCGAGCTGCAGCAACCCTTAGCCTTTTTCGAAAATCAGCAAGAGGCGGATTTGTCAGAGGCGGTGGAATCCGTTGTGGAGCAAAACGTTTTTGATCGGGAAGAGAAGACTGTTTTTTCGGAGAATAGCCAGACCAAAGCAATTGCTCCAAGGGGAAATGAGCATTTAAAGCAGGCCCGGCGCGAGCAAGGGGAATGGCCTGAGGCGTCTTCTTCAGGAGTTGTTGCCGAGCAGGTTTTGGCTGCGGATGTTGAAGAAGAAAAATCCGTTTGGCTGGGATATCAAAAAGGTGAAGAGGTGCCAACCGAGGTGGCTGCCGAGCAGCGAAGTGCAGTGAGTGATAAACCGGCAGAGGGAGAAGCAGAGAGCATTTTTCTGCCTACGGCTTTGCTTTGGAAGCTCCCGGAAGAGGCAAAACCCGTTCCCAGGAAATTTTCCTTGGTGCCGGGCCCGCGTTGTGCAGATTTTGAGCAAGGCGTTTGGCAATTTTTCTTTGACTTCACTTTTTCTCCGGATTTTGCTTTGCGGAGTATTCGTCCCAAAGACGAGCAGTCTGTGCCGTTGGCTTTGAAACGTCTTGAGACGGAAAGTGCAAAGCAATCGTACAGCCTGGGTGCTGCTTTTTCCTCGGTTTCACCAAAGGGGATGAGTTTTCGAACCGGTTTTGCATATACCCAGATCAATGAGCGCTTTGCTTATCAGGGAGATACTGAAGAGCGCATCATCATCAGCATCATTTACGATGATCAGGGTCAAATTATTGGTACGGATACCTCTTACGAGAGTTACACGCCCTATTATGCCAGCAGCAATGTTTACCGCCTATTTGACATTCCGGTTTTATTCGGTTATCAACTGGGCTTGAAGAAATTTGCCCTTACTTTTCAGGGAGGAACTTACATCAACCTTTTTTTGGCGCCGGAGGGGACTTTCTTTTCGCCTGAATTGCAGCCGGTATCTTTTGATGAAATTCCCGCTTTTCGCAAGCGGGCTTCTCTGAGCTTGGCCGTGGCCTTTGGCATCAATTATCGATTAAATCCTCGTTTGAGCTTGGTGTTTGAGCCAAAATTCCGGTATTTCTTTAGCCCCATTACGACCAAGGACTACCTGTTAGAACAGCAGTACATGGTTGTGGGCTTGAATTTGGGGGCCAAATTGCGCCTGTAAGAAGAGGTGTTGTCGCTGGTTCTTGCCGGTAAAGGCTTGCATGTGCAGCGATGATGGTCTGCACTTTTTCCGAACATGTTCTTTTGGCGCTACCCTGCCCTTTTTGGTTCAGCTTTTTATTCTTATCTTCTCTATAGCTCGCTTGACATCGGAAGCTGCCCGTTGCCAGGAGAATTTTTCTCTTTGCTTTTTGCCCGCAGCGATGAGTTGTTCTCTCAAAGAAGGTTGTTTGAGGAGTTGTAACATGGCTTTTGCTATAGAATGAGGGTCGCTTGCCCGGGTGTAGAGTGCTGCCGGCCCGGCGACTTCCGGCAGGGAAGAGTTGTCGGAGGTAATGATGGGGATGTCGCTGTACATAGCTTCGAGCAGAGGAACGCCAAAGCCTTCGAAAAAGGAGACATAAACCAAGGCAAAAGCTGCGCGATATAAGGCGGGCAATTTTTGTTCGTCCAGGTATCCGGTAAAGTGTATTTCGGAGCGGTATTTGGCGGAAGCCAGGCTGCGTTCTATTTCTGTTGTCATCCATGCTTTGCGGCCGGTTAGCAAGAGCTGATGAGGGGCTTTGCTCTTTTCTTTGAACAGGTCAAATGCGCGAATCAGGCCGGCCACGTTTTTTCGGGGATGTAAGGCCCCGACATAGAGGAAGTAAGGTTTGTTTTGGCTGTATTGTTTGCGCGTTTCGGCTTGTTCTTTTTGGCGTTCAGGAGGGTGTTTGGCGAAAGCCTGCCTGATGCCGTTGCAGCTGGTGCTGATTTTGCCTTCCGGCAAATGAAAATGCTTGAGGATGTCTTGTCGGGTGTATTCGGAGACGGTTAGGATGTGTCGGGCTTTTTGCAGGTAGCGGGGAGTAAAATACTTGTAGTATTGACGTGCAGGGAAGGGGATTTGTTCGGGGTAGTGCAGGTAGGCCAGGTCGTGTACGGTTAGCAGACAGGGAGTGGAACTGTTGAGCGAGAGGTAGCCGTCGGGGGAAAAGAAGAGTTCTGCTTTGTGTTTCTTTAAAGCCCATGGGATGCTCCACTCAAACCAGGCGTACCAGAGGAGGGGGTGCCTGGCCGGTGGTGGCAAAACCAGAGCTTTGGCGTTGTCGGCAAAGAGGTATCTCTGCTCATAGGGCCGGTCAAAGAGGAAGAGGAACTCGTCTTCGGGCAGGAGTTTTACCAGGCGTTTGAGTACTTCAAAGGTGTATAAGCCTATGCCTTCCAGGTGGCGGCTCAGCAAGAAGCGGGTGTTGACGGCAATACGCATGAGAAAGCAAAGAAAAGCAGAAAAAATTTCCCCGAAAAACTTTCTTCCATTTCAATAAATAGCCATACCTTTGCCCCGATTTTTGAGAACCCTTCATTTAAACCATAGTGAGAGGGGCTTTTGGCAGGTCGAAATGAATTTGGCGAAAGCCGTCTCAACAACTTTTGATTATATGGCAAACATCGGTCGCGTAAAGCAAGTTATTGGTCCGGTTGTGGACGTGTCTTTTGAAGCGGAGGGCTCTGTCTTGCCTGAGATTCACCACGCTTTGGAAATTCAGCGCGCCAACGGAGATGTGCTGGTTTTGGAAGTTCAACAGCACTTGGGCGAAGATTCGGTGCGTACGATTGCAATGGATTCTACGGACGGTTTGGTTCGGGGAATGGAAGTCAAAGACACGGGGCACCCCATTACCATGCCTGTAGGCGATAAAATTAAGGGTCGCCTTTTTAATGTGGTGGGTAAAGCCATTGACGGCATAGGTGAGGTGGAAAAGACGGGCAATGCTTACCCCATTCACCGCAAGCCGCCTACGTATGAAGATCTTTCGACCGAAAAAGAAATCCTTTACACGGGTATCAAGGTTATTGACCTGATTGAGCCGTATATGAAGGGAGGTAAAATCGGTTTGTTTGGTGGGGCCGGTGTGGGCAAGACGGTGCTCATTATGGAGTTGATCAACAACATCGCCAAGCAGTACGAGGGGATTTCGGTTTTTGCCGGTGTGGGAGAGCGCACCCGTGAAGGTAACGACCTGTTGCGCGAGATGTTGGAAGCCAATGTTATCCGCTATGGGGAGGAGTTCATGAAGAGCATGGAAGAAGGCGGTTGGGACCTTTCCAAGGTCAATATGGAGGAGTTGAGCAAATCTCAGGCCACTTTGGTGTTTGGCCAGATGAATGAACCTCCCGGCGCTCGTGCGCGCGTGGCTTTGTCGGGATTGACGGTGGCAGAGTATTTCCGTGACGGCGATTTGAACGATCCTGCCGGCGGGCGCGACATCCTTTTCTTCATCGACAACATCTTCCGCTTCACCCAGGCAGGTTCGGAGGTGTCGGCTTTGCTTGGCCGTATGCCTTCAGCCGTGGGCTATCAACCTACGTTGGCCACGGAAATGGGCTTGATGCAAGAGCGGATTACTTCCACGAAGCGCGGTTCCATTACTTCGGTGCAGGCCGTTTACGTACCTGCTGACGACTTGACGGACCCCGCCCCGGCTACGACTTTTGCCCACCTGGATGCCACGACGGTACTTAGTCGGAAGATTGCCTCTTTGGGTATTTATCCGGCTGTGGATCCGCTGGATTCCACCTCGCGTATTTTGGATCCGCTTATCATTGGCGAGGAGCACTACAACTGTGCCAACCGCGTGAAAAATATCCTGCAACGCTACAACGAATTGCAGGATATCATTGCCATCCTCGGTATTGAAGAACTCTCCGATGAAGACAAGCTGGTGGTGAGTCGTGCTCGTCGAGTGCAGCGCTTCCTCTCTCAGCCCTTCCACGTGGCCGAGCAATTTACGGGCCTGAAAGGTGTTGTGGTGCCCATCGAAGAGACTATCCGCGGCTTCAACATGATCATGGATGGAGAGATGGACGAATATCCGGAGGCGGCCTTCAACTTGAAAGGCACCATCGATGAGGTTGTCGAAGCAGGAAAGAAGATGTTGGCCGAAGCAAAGTAAGAAGAATAAAAGAGAAGAGGGCATAGCCGTCCTTTCGCTAAGATCTTATGGACATGCAAATTACTGTTCTCACCCCCGATAGAGAGTTATTTAGCGGTCGGGCCGCTTCAGTTAAGGTGCCCGGCGTGATGGGGCAGTTTCAGGTGTTGCGCAACCACGCTCCCATCGTTTCTGCCCTGGAGAAAGGGACGATAACGGTGGTTACTTCAGAAGGCACTTACCGCTATTTTGATGAAGAGCAGGCAGCCATTGTTGAAGCCGACGAACCGAGTAAAGAGTTGGTCTTTCACATTGAGAGCGGTTTCATTGAAGTTTTGAACAACGAGGTAGCCTTGCTGGTGCAGGGCGTATCCTAAAGAGACGCGTTTTGTGCGTCTTGACCTTACAAAAGGGCCGGCAAAGTGTCGGCCCTTTTGTTTTTTATCTGACATTTGAGGGCGTGAGGGGCAGTTAAATTCATAATTGACGTATTTTTGACCATTGCAGACTATGGAGATGGTCCTCCGTTGCCGTATAGCTTTTTGTTTTTTCTGGCATTCAAGCCCTTAAACGATGATGAAAAGTCTTTTTTATTTGCTCGTGAGCCTTGGTTTGTTCGCTGCTTTTGGGGGCTGTTCGACAGAGCATGAAAAGGATGAGCAAGTTGCCCGGCGCAGCCAGGCAGAAGAGAAGCAGTGGCAGATGATCGAATACCTGCGCGACAGCCTGGCCAGGACGGTGAATGTGTTGGAAACGCCTGAAGTCGGGGAGGAATTTATAGAACGTTCCGTGGCGTATGCAGAGGCACATCCCCAAGATACAAGCTCTGCTTTGTTGTATTTTGAGGCGGCAAATGTGGCCAACAGCTTGCGCAAGTATCGCAGAGCTGTTGAACTTTGGGGTAAAGTCTGGCAGTTGTACCCGAAGACAGAGGTGGCTCCTCATGCCCTCTTTCGCCAGGGCTTTACCACGGAGAACTCCATAAAAGACCGGCACAAAGCCAAGTATTACTATGAGCTTTTTCTTCAGAAATACCCCAGCCATGAATTTGTGTCGGGTGTTCGGCAGTTGTTGATGGTCTTGGATAGGGACCCTGAGGAAATGGTTAAGCAGTTTGAGCGACAAAATCAAACTCAATAGATGGAGCCTAAATCCGAAAACGGGTTGTTAACAATACTTTGTTTTATGAGGAAACGACAGCTTTTTAGCGCTGCTTTGGTTCTTTTTTTTCTCTGCCTTTCGGCAAATGAAAGCCTATACGCTCAGGGCATAGATTTTTTTCACGGAAGCTGGGAAGAAGCCTTGGAGTTGGCTAAGCAGCAGGAAAAAATCATTTTCGTAGATGCCTATGCCGTTTGGTGTGGTCCTTGCAAGCGCATGGCAAAAACCGTTTTTACGGACCCGAAAGTCGGAGCTTTTTACAACGAGCATTTTATCAACATGAAGCTGGATATGGAGCAGGGAGAAGGGTTGAAGTTTAGGGAAAAGTATCCGGTATCGGCTTTTCCAACTCTGTTTTACATCGACTATACGGGCGAGGTGGTGTTGCAAATGAAGGGCTTTCAAAAGTCGGATGCTTTTATTGAATTGGGCAAGAAAGCGCTTTCCCGGGTAGATCGCAGCAAGCAATATGCCGAGGAGTATGAGAAGGGCAATAGAGATCCCGAACTGATATACAAATATGTCAAGGCGCTTAATCAGGCCGGCAAGCCCAGCTTGAAGATCGCCAACGATTACTTGCGCAGTCAGGCTGATTTAACGACCCCCTTTAATCTGCGCTTCATCTACGAGGCTGCTGTTGAAGCAGACTCTCGCATTTTTGATTTGCTGATTCAATACCGAGATCGCATAGCTCTTTTAGTCGGAGGTAATGAAGTACAAGAGCGTATTCGGAAGGCCTGCTCCAAAACGGTGGAAAAGGCCATAGCATATCGCAGTGAAGACCTTTTGGAAGAGGCGAAGAGCAAAATGAAAAAATACGACCCTTCTCATGCCAAAGCTTTTGGGCTGAAGGCGGATATGGATTTTTATAAAGCTTTGGGTGAGCACAAGAGTTATCTCAAAGCTGCTAAAAAATACGCTCGTCATGTCATTTGGCAGGAAGCCCCGGCTTTGGATGCTCTGGCTAAAACCATAGCGGTTTATTTGCCGCACGATCTGCGAGCAATCAAGTTGGCCTTGAAAATCTCCAAGCGCTCTGCTGAGATTGGCCATAGCTACATGTACTACTATACCTACGCCAATCTTTTGCTGCAAGCCGGTGAAAAAGAAGACGCACTTGAAGCTGCCCAACAGGCCTTGAAAATGGCCGAGGAGGTTAGCCCCAATGCGAAGGCTATGGTACAAGCTCTCATCAGTAAAATTCACAACTCATGAAATCTGTTTTTTTGGCTTTTTTGTTTTCTTTTTCTTTGATGCTGAGCTTGCCGGCTCAGAGTCACATCGATTTTAAAAGCTTGGAATGGAAGCAACTGCTTCGCCAGGCTGCCGAGGAGGACAAGCTCATTTTTTTGGATGCCTATGCTTCTTGGTGCGGTCCTTGCAAGATGATGGATAAAAAGGTGTTTACCGATGCCAAGGTGGCGGCTTTTTACAACCAAAATTTTGTCAATGCTCAAATAGACATGGAAAAGGGGGAAGGCCCAAAACTGGCAGAGAAATACGAAGTCAGGGCCTATCCAACGCTGCTTTTCATCAATAGCCGGGGTGACGTAATACATCGCAGCCTGGGGTATCACGATCCCGATGCTTTTTTGGAGCTGGGACAACAAGCTTTAGACCCCCAACGCAGCCTGGCTGCTATGGATGCGCGCTATCAGAAAGGTGAGCGCGATCCCGATTTTTTGCGCAAGTATGCCGAAATGCGCTATGAGATTTTTGACGACAGTCATCTGCCTGTGGTGGAAGCGTATCTGCGCACCCAAAAAGACTGGACCAGCCCGGAAAACATGGAGTTTATTTTTCGCTACATGGAAAGCGCCGATTCAAAGCTTTTCGATTTTGTGGTAGAACATCGCACTGATTTCAATGAGGCTTTTGGCAAAGAAGTGGTCGATGACCGTTTGGAATCCTTGCTGGTCAATCGGGCCATGGGTATGTCCGATGAGGCTGAGGTGGAAGCGCTTTTTCGCAAATATTTGCCCGAAGAGGCAGATGTGTTGATGTTGCGCTATCGGACTTTTAAGGCGCGTGCTACCAAAAATTACAACGCTTATGCCGGCTATGCTCTGGAGTATGCAGAGCGGGTACCTATGAGCTGGGAAGAACTCAATGGCCTGGCCTGGGATTTTTATCAATTGCTGGACGACAAAAAGTTGTTGAAAAAGGGCGTGAAGCTGGCCCAAAAATCGGTGGCTCTCAACAAAAATTACTACAACATGGATACCTTGGCTGCCCTCTATCACAAGCTGGGCAAAAAGGGCAAAGCTGATAAAATAGCCAGGGAAGCCATTGAATTGGCCAAAGCTGAAGGCTTGGATTACTCCGAAACGGAACAATTTTTGCGCTCGAAGTAAGCGCGTCATCACCTCTCTCAAAACTTTACCGCATGAATCCAATGTATGTATCAAAGTTTATTCGGGCTAAAATCCTCAAAAATTCGAGCTTGTTGGTCTATTTGTTGGTGGCTTTGTGGGCTTTTCCCGCTTTCGCTCAAATGGACGAGCGCATTAATCCCAACACCTCACCTTTGGAACAGGTGGAACGCATGATCATGCCCCATCAGAACAACAAAGAACTGATGAAGGCAGAGCTTGCTGCCCGTGCTCCGGGGCGGGCGCCTCATTTCGCCGTGCCTATGGAAGTTTACGTTACTCCCGAGAACCACGGCACTTGGGAGATTACCGTCGAGGATATGGCGGTTTGGCGCCTGCGCATTTATTCGGAAGGAGCAAAATCTCTCAACCTGGGCTTCACCAAGTACTACATGCCGCCGGGTGGGTCTTTGGTGCTCTATTCTCCGGATTACCAGATTGTTATGGGCCCTTTTACCCCCGCCGATAATGAGGAACACGAGCAGCTGTGGACACCCATTCTGCCGGCTGATGAAATCGTCATAGAAGTGCAGCTGCCCGCGCACAGCATGGAGCAATTGCAGCTGGAGTTGAAATACGTGAACCACGATTTTATGGGCTTTGGAGATCCTGATGGTATTCTTTCGGGGGCTTGTAATTTGGATGTGATCTGTGCTGAAGCCGATGGTTGGGGTATTGTAGATAACTATCGGGACATCATTCAATCTGTGGCAGTTATCGGTTTGAGTGGATCGACTTTTTGTACGGGCTTTTTGGTAAACAACACCAATCAAGATTGTACGCCTTATTTCATGACGGCTGATCACTGTGGCGTGAACAGTGGGAATGCTGCCAGTTTGGTTGCCTATTGGAATTATCAAAACAGCACTTGCCGGCAGCCCGGTTCTGCTGCCAGCGGTGGCCCGGGTGATGGCGTTTTGACGGATTTTAATACGGGGGCTATTTATCGGGCAGGCTATGGGCCCTCTGACTTCACCTTGGTGGAATTGGATGATCCCGTCTCTGAAACGGCAGATGCCTTTTTCGCCGGTTGGAGCGCCGAGCCGGTAGCCCACGACACGGCTATTTGCGTGCATCACCCCAATACGGATGAAAAGCGCATCAGCTTTGAATTTGATCCGGGCATGCTCACCCAGGCTTACAGCGATGTGCCTTCTCCCAACAGCTACACCCACGTACGCGTCGTAGATTGGGATATCGGTACGACGGAGCCGGGTTCCTCGGGTTCTCCGCTTTTTGACCAGAACCACCGGGTCATTGGACAGCTGACCGGAGGAGGTGCTGCTTGTGGAAATGATCAGTCGGATTGGTTCGGGGCTATTTCCATTTCCTGGGAAGGAGGTGGGACTTCTGCAACTCGATTAAAAGATTGGCTGGATCCCAACAACAGTGGCGTATTGGTCTTGGATGGTCGCCATCAGCAGGCTTGTGCCTATGCAGTTACACCTACACCTGTGGAGCAGACCGTTTGTGCCCCTGATGAAGCCGTTTACAGCTTGGACATCGGTGCTGCTTTTGCCGGTGATGTGGACTTGAGCATTTCAGGGCTGCCCTCCGGTTTGATGGCTTCCTTTTCTGCTAACCCGGCAGCACCGGATTCGGAAGTTACGCTGACGCTCTCGGGTACGGCTTCTGTTATGGCCGGCAGTTATACTTTAACAGTCATGGCTACCGACGGCACTGATTCGGCCGAATCGGAGCTTGCGCTAACCGTGATGAATGCTCTGCCCGGCATGCTCGTTCCGACCATGCCGGCTGATGGCGTTGCCGGCGTAGGGGCTATGCCGGACTTTTCCTGGCAGGCAGATACCCTGGCTTCAACTTACAGCATTGAGGTGGCTACAGACGATGCTTTTACCGATGTGGTACTCTCTGCTTCCGGTATTACGACGATGAACTGGTCGGCTTCTTCTTCGCTAAACCCCCTGACGACCTACTACTGGCACGTTAGAGGAAGCAACATCTGTGGAGATGGCGACTGGTCTTCTGTCTTTTCTTTTACCACAGCTAATATCGCTTGCAACGGCTTTGCTTCTGAAGATGTACCTTTGACCATCACCTCTCAAGGGACACCAACCATTACCTCTACGATAGACATCGATTTCCCGGGGAACATCCAAGATGTGAATGTCGTCAACCTGGCAGGAACCCATACCTGGGTGGGGGACTTGACTTTTACTCTGACCAGCCCGGCAGGAACTTCAGTGGTTTTGATCGATCAGGCCTGTGATGATGTCGATGATTTCAACATCAATTTTGACGATCAGGCATCGGCTTCTCCTCCCTGCCCTTACAACGATGGAGGAACTTATCTGCCGGCAGAACCACTTTCTGCTTTTAACGGGGAAGAGGCACAAGGTGTCTGGACTCTGACCGTTGCAGACAATGCAAACCAAGACGGAGGCGTTTTGGAAAGCTGGGGTTTGAGCTTCTGTGTCATTCCCGAAGCAGCTCTTTTTGTTACACCTTCTTCCGGGGAAGTGTGCATGGGCGATGAGTTTTCTTTTGCCGTTATACCCAGTCAGGGCTTTAGCGGGGCTGTGGATCTGAGCTTGTCCGGAGCCCCTCCGGGAGCTACGGTGACTTATTGGGGAACTCCGGTGCTGCCGGGAGATACAGCCGCCATTACGCTCACTGGCGTGGGCCCTGTAGGAACGTACACCATGGAAGTTATAGGTAGTGCAGGCAGTAGCATGGCATCGTCTCTGTTGGAGCTTGTCGTCGATCCGCCCCCGGTAGCACCCTCTTTGACGGAACCTGCCGATGGAGCTACTCAGGTTATGCTGACTCCTTCTTTCAGCTGGGAGGCTGTGGATGATGCCAATGGTTACATCATCGAAATTGCCAGCGACCCCGAGATGTTGACTTTAGTGGAGTCGGCTGCTACGCCTAACACTGGTTA
>Ga0256841_1003407_pt1 | contig 11925 bp, 9 predicted proteins | sample 356308metaG_FD_185971 | JGI IMG/M metagenome (GOLD analysis project Ga0256841, IMG submission 185971) | Hydrothermal vent microbial communities from Mid Atlantic Ridge, Atlantic Ocean - 356-308 | ecosystem: Environmental > Aquatic > Marine > Hydrothermal vents | place: Atlantic Ocean: Mid...
TTCACCGCCGTAGGGAATATCGTATTTTTTAATTTGCCGGTTATCGTTGTCGAAGATTCCGATAGAGCCTCTGCGACCAATAACAACCTTTACTTTACCGAGGAAATCGGATTTTTCCACATAATTAATTTTATCGTATTTAACTATACCTTCCGCAGAAGATTCTACTTGAGACTGACTGGCAATACGAGATGACGTACCACCCAAGTGGAAGGTTCTTAATGTTAACTGCGTACCAGGCTCGCCGATAGATTGAGCTGCAATAATTCCAACCGCTTCACCAATTTCAACAAGATGACCTGTAGTAAGGTTTCTTCCGTAACATTTTGCACATACACCGCGTTTTGCTTCACAAGTTAAAACGGTTCTAATATAAACCGAATCAATATTAGCCTCGTCAATTTTTTCGGCAATTTCCTCGGAAATTAATTCTCCGGCTTCAATAATCATCTCGTCAGTTTTAGGATCGTATACATCTTCTTGAACAACGCGTCCAACAATTCTTTCCGCAAGCGGTTCACGTTCCAGTTCAATATCTTTAAGAGCGGAGACATAAACGCCTCTAATTGTACCACAATCATGCTGTGTAACAATTACGTCTTGAGCCACATCCGTCAACCTTCTGGTTAAATAACCGGCATCCGCGGTTTTAAGTGCGGTATCTGCCAAACCTTTTCTGGCTCCGTGCGTTGAAATAAAATATTCGAGTACACTAAGTCCTTCTTTAAAATTTGCAACTATCGGATTTTCAATAATTTCGCCCGACTGTCCTTTCAAACTTTTTTGAGGTTTCATCATCAAACCTCTCATACCTGCCAACTGGCGCACTTGTTCTTGCGAACCTCTTGCGCCGGAATCAACCATCATGTGAAGGGAATTAAATCCGTTTTTATCGGATCGCAGTCTCTGCATTAATGATTTACTAACATCGTTAGTGGTATGAGTCCAAACGTCTATAATTTTATTATATCTTTCACCGTCGGTTATTAATCCCTGTTCGTGCTCATTTAATATTGCAGCAACTTTTTTATTCGATTCTTTAATTAAATTTTCCTTTTCATCAGGCACAATCATATCGCTAAAACTTATGGAAACACCGGCTGCCGTTGCATATCTGTAACCCAAAGCTTTCATATCGTCTAAGAATTTAGCGGTAACTTCATTACCTAATTTTATAAACATTTTATAAATGAAACCGCTAAACACTTTTTTAATTAACAATTCGTTAAAGAAGCCCATTTCATCCGGCACTATACGGTTAAAAATAACCCGGCCGGTAGTTGTTTCTAAAAATTCACCGTTAATTTTTACTTTAATTTTTGCGTGGAGATCAATTGCTTTTGCATCATAAGCAATAATTACTTCCTCGGTATCGTTAAATACGGAACCTTCGCCTTTTGCCCCGGGTAATACTTTGGTAAGATAATAGCATCCCAGAATAATGTCTTGCGTTGGTACAACAATAGGGCTTCCGTTTTGCGGAGACAAAATATTATGGCTGGAAAGCATCAACAATCCGGCTTCGAGCTGGGCTTCATAAGATAATGGTACGTGAACCGCCATTTGGTCGCCGTCAAAGTCGGCATTAAAAGCCGTACAAACCATGGGATGTAATTGAATTGCTTTTCCGTCAATCAATTTGGGCTGAAAAGCTTGAATTCCCAATCTATGCAAGGTAGGAGCTCTATTTAATAACACAGGATGGCTATCAATCAATTTTTCAAGGATATCCCAAATAACGGGTTCTTTTCTATCAACGGCTTTTCTGGCACTTTTAACGGTTTTATAAATTCCTCTTTCAATTAATTTACGAATTACAAAAGGCTTAAACAATTCAACTGCCATATCTTTGGGCAAACCGCATTCGTGAAGTTTCAGTTCCGGTCCCACAACAATAACCGATCTGCCTGAATAGTCAACTCTTTTTCCAAGTAAGTTTTGACGAAATCTGCCTTGTTTTCCTTTCAGCATATCGCTTAAAGATTTAAGAGGTCTGTTACCGTCGCTTCTAACCGCAGTAGTTCTGCGTGAATTATCGAAAAGAGCGTCTACGGCTTCTTGAAGCATTCTTTTTTCATTTCTTAAAATAACTTCGGGAGCTTTAATATCGATTAATCTTTTCAATCTATTATTTCTAATAATAACTCTTCTGTAAAGATCGTTCAAATCGCTTGTGGCAAACCTTCCGCCTTCCAGCGGCACCAAAGGTCTTAATTCCGGTGGAATTACCGGTATAATACTCATAACCATCCATTCGGGTTTGTTCTCCACTTTACCTTCACGCGGTCTAAAAGCTTCCAACACTCTCAATCTTTTTAACAAATCGTTTCTTTTTTGTTGAGAGGTTTCATTTTTTAACCGTGCTTTTAATTCTCTAAATGTTGCATCAACATTTGTTTCGCTTAGCAATTTGCGTACGCCGTCGCCGCCAATTTTAGCAATAAATTTTTTAGGATCATCATCATCCAAAGAATCATTATCGAACGGAAGCGTATTTAGAATTTCGAAGTATTGGTCTTCGGAAATAAGATCTTTTTTATTCAATCCTGTAGTTCCGGGATTAATAACCACATAAGATTCGTAGTAAATAATTTTTTCAAGTTCTTTTGTAGTCATTCCAATTATGTTACCAATCTTAGAGGGCAAGGCTTTGAAAAACCAAATGTGAACAATAGGAACCGCCAAGGCAATATGACCCATTCTTTCTCTTCTAACGCTTTTAAGCGTAACTTCCACACCGCATCTATCGCACACAATTCCTTTATAACGGATTCCTTTATATTTTCCGCATGCGCATTCCCAATCTTTAACGGGACCGAATATTTTTTCGCAAAACAATCCGTCTTTTTCGGGTCTGAAAGATCTATAATTAATCGTTTCAGGTTTAGTTACTTCCCCATGCGAGCGGGATAAAATATCGTCCGGACTGGCTAAACTGATAGTTATTTTTTCTATTCTTTTTATTTTTGATTCTTGAGCTCTATATCTCATAAAGCTTTCTCCTTAAAAACTTAAATTTTTAAGTCTGTTAATTAACTTTTATATTTAATCCTAATCCTTGAAGTTCTTTAATCAGGACGTTAAATGATTCGGGAATGCTTGGTTTACCCATATTTTCGCCTTTTACAATTGCTTCGTAGGTTTTTGCCCTTCCCGTAACATCATCGCTCTTAATTGTAAGAATTTCTTGCAATACATGTGCAGCGCCGTAACCTTCAAGCGCCCAAACTTCCATTTCTCCAAATCTTTGACCGCCGAATTGAGCTTTTCCGCCCAACGGTTGTTGTGTAATAAGGGAATATGGTCCAATTGAACGGGCATGAAGTTTATCGTCAACCATATGTCCCAATTTTAACATATAGATGAATCCGCATGTAACTTTTTGATGGAATTTTTCACCGGTTCTTCCGTCGTAAAGCGTAGCTTTACTTCCGACCGGCAGATTAGCTTTCTCCAGCCAATTTTCCACGTCTTTCACTTTTGCGCCGTCAAAAATAGGAGTTTCGAATTTTACACCTAACAGCTTGCCGGCCCAACCTAAAGCGGTTTCGTAAAGCTGACCGAGGTTCATTCTGGACGGTACGCCCAAGGGATTTAACACTATGTCAACCGGAGTACCATCTTCGTGGTAAGGCATATCTTCAACAGGAACAATTTTGGCAACAACGCCTTTATTACCATGCCTGCCCGCCATTTTATCTCCGACGGAAAGTTTTCTTTTTTTAGCGATGTAAACTTTAGCTAATTGAACTATTCCAGGCGGTAATTCATCGCCGCTTTGTATATTAATTCTTCTTCTCTTAAATTCCTCTTCTGTTTCAGTTAGAACATTAAAGTAATTTTTGAAAAGCGTAAGTACTAAATTATTCAGTTTTTTATCATCGAACCATTCTTTTGTATAATCAAGTTTGGTAACATCGGGTAAAGATGCAAAGGTTGTATCTTTAATCGTTTGTCCGTTTCGTATAACAACGCTTCCGTCAAGGTCCTTAATTCCTGTTGTAGTTTTTCCAAGTGTAATAGCCGTAACTTTCGAAACAAGTTTAGAATATAATTCTTCCCTTCTTTTTTCCAATTTAGCTTCAAGTTCGGCTAATTGCTTTTTCTCTATTTTTTTAGTTTCGGTATCCCGTCTTTTTCTGCTAAAAAGTCTTGTTTTAATTACTGTTCCTTTCAATCCGGGAGGAGCTTTAAGGGAAGCGTCTTTAACGTCTCCGGCTTTATCTCCAAAAATAGCTTTAAGTAATTTTTCTTCGGGAGTGGGATCGCTTTCACCTTTGGGGGTAATTTTACCGATTAAAATGTCGCCTTCTTTTACTTCGGCGCCTTCTCTAATTATACCGTTTTCATCAAGATTTTTAGTTGCTTCTTCACTCACATTGGGTATATCCCTTGTAAGTTCCTCTTCGCCGCGTTTAGTTTCTCTAACTTGAAGTTCAAATTCCTCAATATGAATAGAAGTAAAAACGTCTTCGGCAACAATTCTTTCACTAATAATTATAGCGTCTTCAAAGTTATAGCCGTTCCAAGGCATGAAAGCAACAGATATATTTTTACCCAAAGCCAATTCACCATGATCAATAGCCGGACCGTCTGCAATAACTTCGCCTTTTTTAACTTTTTGTCCGACTTTAACAATGGGTTTTTGGTTAAAACAAGTTTCTTGGTTAGTACCGGAAAATTTAATTAAATCATAAGTAACCACTCTTTCATCATCAAAACCGGTTAAAGCTTGTATACTTTTGGGATCTATATCATATCTGACAACAATTTTTTGAGCGTCAACATATTCAACGGTTCCTTTACCTTCGGCAAGGACAGTAGATCTTGAATCGGTAGCAACCTTTCCTTCCATTCCGGTTCCGACAATAGGGGCTTCGGGAACCATTAAAGGAACGCCTTGTCTCTGCATATTAGATCCCATCAAAGCCCTGTTAGCGTCATCATGTTCGAGAAAAGGAATTAACGAAGCCGCCGCGCTTACTATTTGAGCAGGGGCAACGTCCATATATTGAATATCTTTCGGAAGCACAACCGGGAACTCGCCTTTTCTTCTGCATTTAACTCTTTCGTTTAAGAATTCGCCTTTTTCATTTACCGGAGCGTTAGCTTGAGCAATGGTAAATTCATCTTCTTGATCGGCACTTAAATATTCAACTTGATTTGTTACACGTCCGTTGACAACTTTACGATACGGGGTTTCAAGGAAGCCGTAGTTATTAATCCGCGAAAAAATAGTTAGAGAAGAAATTAGTCCTATATTCGGACCTTCGGGCGTTTCGATGGGGCACAAACGACCATAATGCGAATGATGAACGTCACGCACCTCAAATCCGGCTCTTTCCCTAGTTAAACCGCCTGGACCCAAAGCAGAAACCCTCCGTTTATGGGTAAGTTCGGCAAGCGGATTGGTTTGATCCATAAATTGAGATAATTGGTTGGTGCCAAAAAATGCATTTATAACACTGCTTAATGTACGTGCGTTTACCAAATCCTGCGGTTGCATATTATCGGTATCGCGCATATTCATACGTTCTTTTATAGTTCTTGCCATTCTCGCCAAACCGACATTAAACTGTTGCATTAATTGTTCGCCAACTGTTCTTACTCTTCTGTTTCCCAAATGGTCAATATCATCAACATTTACGTTGCCGTTTTTTAAGTGAATAATATTTTTCATAATAGCAACAATATCTTCGATGGTAAGCACATGAACTTCCATAGGGATGTCCAGGTTCAATTTATCGTTCATTCTAAAACGACCCACTTCGCCCAAATCGTATCTTTTATCATTAAAAAATAATTTATCCAACAATGCTTGTGCGGTATCTAAATCCGGTGCTTCTCCGGACCTTAGTTGTCTATAAATCGCAAACAACGCTTCTTCTTTTGTTTGAGAAGTGTCTTTTTTAAGGGTATTTAAAATTAAATCTTGATCAGGAGAAATTTCGGTAGTAATTAACTTTACCTCTTTAATATCCGAATCAACAATATTTTCAATAATTTCCTCGGTAAGTTCTTCGTCCCTGGCGGCAAAAATTTCACCGGTTGTTGTATCAATAATATCTTCGGCTGCCAATCTGCCTTTGTATTTTTTTACATCCAGTTTTTTTACTTTAACAATTTCAATCAAATTAAACAGGTTCAAAATTTCCTCGTCCGTTACAAAACCAACGGCTCTTAATAAAGTTGTTGCAGGAAATTTCTTTCTTCTATCGATATAAACATACATCACATGATTGATGTCGGTAGCAAACTCTACCCACGAGCCTCTGAACGGAATAATTCTGGCAGAATAAATGGGAGTTCCATTCGGATGTACGGATTGAGCAAAAGCAACGCCGGGTGAACGGTGCAATTGGCTAACTATTACCCTTTCGGCTCCGTTAATTATGAACGATGCGCTATCGGTTATAAACGGCAAATTACCTAAATAAACTTCTTGTTCAATAGAGTTAACGTATTCCTCAGTTTCTTCATCTTTGGTAGAAAGTCTTAATTTAGCTTTCAGAGCCGACGAATACGTCAAACCCCTCTCGGCGCATTCTTGAATTGTGTATCTTGGATTTTCAATATTGTAACTAATAAAGTCCAAACGATAAAATTCTTTATTATCGGAAATGGGGAAATTTGAGTTAAACACACCTTGCAAGCCTTTATTTTCGCGCTCGTCCGGTGGAACTTTCATTTGAAGAAAATCTTCGAATGATTCTAATTGAATATTCAATAAATCGGGTGTATCCATTACCGGAGTTATCGATGAGAATGTTACTCTGTTATTCTTTTTATTAACTTTTGCGTTCTCCAATCTTGTACCCCTTAAAGTTAAAAATGAAAAAATTTTATATCTTACAAATGTGACAAAAGTGGTAACGCGATTTTTGTACGCATTACCACTTTGTTCTGGAAAAATGAATAGAAATTGCTATCCAAATTATTTAAGCTCTACCGTTGCTCCAGCTTCTTCGAGCTCGGTTTTAATTTTTTCCGCTTCGTCTTTAGAAATTGCTTCTTTAACGGTACTTGGAGCCGAATCAACCAAGTCTTTGGCTTCTTTAAGACCTAATCCCGTATGTGCTCTAACCACTTTAATAACATTAATTTTCTTTTCGCCAAAGCTTTTAAGTACAACATCAAATTCGGTTTTTTCTTCAGCTGCTGCCGCTTCGCCGCCGGCTGCTGCTGCGCCAACCACTACCGGAGCTGCTGCCGTAACGCCAAATTCGTCTTCAAGCGCTTGTTTTAATTCCGAAGCTTCCACTAAAGTAAGCTCTTTGATTTTTTCAACAATCTCAGCTATTTTCTCTGACATTTTATTATCTCCTATTGTTTATTTTTCTAAAATTTATGCAGCTTTCTTTTTGCTTATTTCATCGACCAAGGTAACAATATCTCTCATTACGGCGTTAATAGCGCCAACAATGCCCGAAGCAGGAGCGGCAATACTTCCTACAATACTGCTCATTACTTCTTCTTTTGTGGGCATAGAAGCCAACACGTCAAGTTTGTCTTCGCCGTAATATTGCGACTCGATAAAACAGCCTTTAAAAAGGAATTTCTTTTTTTCTTTCGAATACTTTTTAATAATCTTAGCAGGCACAATATAATTTTCACCGGTAAAAATGAACCCATTCATTCCGGTTAAACTACTTTTTAACTCATCGTATCCTTCTACACTTTCTATTGCTCTATTGAACAATGTGTTTTTAAATACTTTATACGTTAAGCCATCTTTAAGAAATTCGCGTCGCAGGCTGTTAATATCCGCAACGTCTACACCATGGTAATCAACCAAATATACTCCGGTTGAATTTTCCAATAGTTCCTTGATCTGAGAAACTTGTTCTGCTTTTTGATCTTTATTCATAACACCACCCAGATCATTTTACTGATTCAGTTTATTAATTAGAAGCATTTATTTTGAGTGCGTAAAATTCTATTTTTTAAGAGAAGCTAAAACCTCGTCACTATTCAGTTTTAGCCCCGGACCCATTGTACTAGACAAATAGATTCCTTTAACATATTGTCCTTTAGCCGAAGCCGGTTTCAACTTCAAAATTGTTTTTAAAAACTCTCGAGCGTTTTCCACCAAAGCATTGTCATCAAAACTTAATTTGCCAAGGGAAACATGAACGATTCCGTTTTTATCAACGCGGAATTCTATTTTACCGGCTTTAACCTCTTTAACGGCTTTAGCCACGTCTTTGGTAACCGTCCCGCTTTTGGGATTCGGCATTAATCCTTTTGGACCCAAGACTCTACCCAATTTCCCCACCTCGGCCATAACGTCCGGGGCGGCAATAATAACATCAATATCCGTCCAACCGGATTTAATTTTTTCTATATATTCTTCAAAACCTGCGTAATCCGCTCCGGCAGCTAAAGCTTCTTCTGCAAGAGCGCCTTTAGCCAACACCAAAACTTTAACTTCTTTTCCGGTTCCATGCGGAAGGCTAACTGTTCCTCTTACCATTTGGTCGGCATGTTTAGGATTAACGCCCAATTTAATGGCACAATCCAGCGATTCGGTAAATTTAACACTACTTAGTTCTTTAAGAAGTTTAACAGCTTCTTCAATAGTATAAGTTTTATTCTTGTCTAATTTCTTTTTTAATTCGGCAACTCTTTTTGAGACTTTCATTTTTTTACCAATTTATTAAATAAAATCAACCTTTAACAGTAATTCCCATACTTCTTGCCGTACCGGCTATCATGCTTTTTGCATGTTCAATATCGTTTGCATTTAAATCTTTCATTTTTGTATTGGCAATTTCTTCCAATTGTGCTTGTGTAACGCTGGCAACTTTTGTTTTATTTGGTTCGGGGGAACCTTTATCCAAATTAAGAATTTTCTTCAACAAAACAGCCGCCGGCGGAGTTTTAGTGATAAACGTAAAAGATTTATCGTGGTAAACAGTAATAACAACAGGAATAATTAAACCTGCTTTGTCTGCAGTTTTTGCGTTAAACTGTTTACAAAATTCCATTATATTTACGCCTTTTTGTCCTAAAGCCGGTCCAACGGGAGGAGAAGGGTTAGCTTGACCAGCAGGAATTTGGAGTTTAATATAACCGTCTATTTTTTTTGCCATAATAAATACCTAAATTTTATTATTATTTTTCCAATTCAGCTTGAACAAAATCTATTTCAACAGGAGTTTTTCTCCCAAAGATAGAAACCATAACTTTGATTTTCATTTTATCTTCATTTACTTCTTCAACAAATCCCGAGAAATTATTAAACGGACCGTCTATAATTTTAACATAGTCACCGGCTCTAAAAATTGTATCGGATCTTTCCACTTCCTCTTCTTGAGCTATTCTTCCAACTATTCTTTTCACTTCGTCGGGTTGAAGAGGAACGGGTTTGTTGCCGGTGCCTAAAAATCCCATAACTGAGGGAGTATTAACAATAAAATCTTTTACTTTGTTGTCCAGTTCGGCTTGAATTAAAATATAGCCGGGAAAGAAATTTCTGGTTTTAGTTTTTTTCTTTCCATCTTTAACTTGAAAAACTTTTTCGATGGGAATAAGCACTTCGTTAATTTTTGAACGGAGTTCTTCATTGTCCCTTAATTCCATTTCAATTAAAGCCTTCACCTTGTTCTCATGTCCCGAAAAAGTTCGAACGACATACCATTTATAGTTTGAATTTTCCAATGTCTAAAACAATCCTTGAAATATTTGGTTAATCCCAATATCAATTAAGTAAGTAAAAGCAGCTAACAGAAGACAAACAACAATTACAACTGCGGTTGACTCTTTCAACTCCTCTTTAGTAGGCCAAGTGACCTTTTTCATTTCTTTGTTGACACCGGTAAAAAAATCGATAATTTTTTGTTTCATTTTCAGTATGACATTAATTTTAGATGCACGTCAGGAGGGACTCGAACCCCCAACCTGCGGTTTTGGAGACCGCTGCTCTACCAATTGAGCCACTGACGTATTTATTTAGTTTCCTTAAAAATAACGTGTTTTCTTGCAACCGGATCATACTTTTTATACTCTACCCGCCCCGGATGATTTCTTTTATTTTTCTTGGTAGTGTAACGATATCCGGTTCCGGCAGTACTTTCCAAGATTATTATTTGTCTAGCATTTTTTGCTTTTGCCATCGGATAAATACTCCTAAATTTTTCAATTGCAGAGCTGACGACCGGGATTGAACCGGTGACCTCATCCTTACCAAGGATGTGCTCTACCGACTGAGCTACGTCAGCATTACAAACAAAACAATAATTAAAAAACAAAATAAACCGGCATAATAGCCGGCAAAATACTGCGAGCGGGAGACGGGACTCGAACCCGCAACCAACAGCTTGGAAGGCTGTGACTCTGCCAATTGAGTTACCCCCGCAATAAATTATTAGTGGGTGGCGAGGGATTCGAACCCCCAAAGGCGTTCGCCAACGGATTTACAGTCCGCCCCGGCTCTCCAACTCCGGCGTCCACCCAAAAATTGTACCAACAGATTTTAAGACGAACTGTAAAAATAGAATGCTTTTTTTAAAAAAGCAAGGAAATGAGCCAATCAAAAAATTTCTTTATTAATTTAAAATTTGTGTGTAATAAAACAGATTGTAATAATCATTTCGGGAAAATTAAGCTTCAATTATTAACCGGAAGTTTTCCGGATTTATTATCTCAGATAATATTTTTCAACCAATACAGGTTATAAATATTAACTTAAATGTTTTAACCAACCGAGTGAGTATTTTGCAATTTCTTCCCAACCCGGTTCGGCAATAACCCAATGTGCATGATTTTCGAATACCTTAAAAGTTGAAACCGTATTATATTTTTCAGCTACTTTTTTAATGACCGAGACCGGAGTGATTCTGTCTTCTTTTCCAGCAACTATTAGAACCGGACATTTTACATTAGATTCGTCAACCTTTGACGCATGCGAAGAATCGAAAAACCAATAACCTATTTCAAAGACAGCTTTACCCGATTCGTACACAAACTTTTCGTATGTTCGTTTTTGATCTTCAGGCGGCATTAAATGCAACATTGAATATACCGCTTCTCCGAAAGTTTGACGCATCGGCTTTTTCCAAAATCCCCATTTAGTTTGAATGCTTAAAAAACTTTTTACAACGGATGGTCTTATGGCATTAATTCCTGCCGGTGAAGCGGGAGCTAAAAGAATCAAAGCTTCAGCTAATCCGAGGCTGCCTAAAATTTGTGCTAACAATCCGCCCATTGAGTGACCCATAATTACAGGCTTTTCATCTAACAAACGGATTTCCCTTTCCAAATCGGCTGCATAATCCAACAAACCGGTTATTCCAAGCTTAACATTTGGCGGGTCTTGCGGATTAACATCATGATAGCGTAAAGTTGTTGTAACACAATTAAATCCTTCTTGCTCAAAAAAAATCTTATAATTCGTCCAATACCAAGCGCCTCCCCACATTCCGTGAATCATAAAAATTGTTTTGCTCATTATATCCTTGTTTTTTTAGAATATGTACTTGCCTAAAGAAGATACCAAATAATTTATCTTAATAAAACCATTTTTTTAGCCTGAATAAAATTACCGGTTTTTAGTTTATAAAAATAAATACCGCTCGGTAAGCCGGATGCATCAAACTCAACAGTATATTTGCCCGGTGATTTTTCCCCGTTTACCAAAGTTGCAATCACTCTTCCCAGTACATCATATACAACCAGCTTGACGTTGACCCTTTCCTTTTTGCCGGACATAACGGAATATTTAATTTTCGTAGTTGGATTAAACGGATTCGGATAATTTTGAGCCAAATAAAAATCAACCGTACGGGAATAATTATTATTTTGTACGTCTGTTGCCACATCGTTTTTAATTATGTAAAATCCGCCATTGACGTCGGCTACAAATGCAATATCATCCTGAACATCAACTCCTCTGGAACTAAATAACGTTTTATAATTAGCCACTTG
>Ga0256841_1003408_pt1 | contig 11924 bp, 11 predicted proteins | sample 356308metaG_FD_185971 | JGI IMG/M metagenome (GOLD analysis project Ga0256841, IMG submission 185971) | Hydrothermal vent microbial communities from Mid Atlantic Ridge, Atlantic Ocean - 356-308 | ecosystem: Environmental > Aquatic > Marine > Hydrothermal vents | place: Atlantic Ocean: Mid...
TCTCGCATCGGGGCAGCCCAATCTGCCAATAACCTGGCCTGTCAACAAACTGGCCGTTCAACAGAATTGACACCCGCACCGGATCGGTGGACAATAGCTACTTGATTTTCCAGGACAGGATGGGGTGGCTGGGCGATTCGGCCACTGGGGATGGCGCACATTCGGCGCCCTTGGGCCGTCGGGATCCGCTGCTTCCGCCCACCGCCGACGCTCCCCGTTCCGTCTCGGGGTCCTCATCTTCCGTCTCTCATCTTCCGTCTACCGACTGCCCACTGCTCTTTTTCAGCGTGCGAGGTTCCCTTTGTTCGACTATACTCTCCAAGACAGCCGCTCCCCGGCCTCCAGGACCTTCTGGAGCCGCTCCCTTCTGTCGCCCTTGGCCCCGGGCCTCCTCACCCCTTTCAGCACCAGCGTCCTCGCGGACGCCATGGGCCGGGCCTGGTCCCGCTACCGGGATCTCCTGGGCGATCCCCTGCCCTTGATCCCCCAGCAGGTCACTCGACTGCACCAGGGGCGCCTCTACCTGGATCTCTCCCGTTTCTGCCAGCAGGAGACGGCCTTCAGCGGCCAGCCTCCCCTGGCTTACCGGATCAACGGCCAGCGGGTGGAGGTGGTTCCCCAAGCCCGGGGCAACATGCTGGCCAACCTCAAGTTCGGCCGCCGTCGCAAGCGCATCACCGCCCTGCTCCAGGAGCTCTCCCAGCAGCCCCAGCCCTTCCTGGATCGAGCCCGGGCCTGGCATGCCAAGGTCCAGGAGATGCGCTGGAGCCAGGCGGAGATCCTCCAGGTCATGGAGGAGATCGAGCGGGTGGTGGCGGAGGTGTTGGCCCTCTTCCTGGCCGCCCGCTACCACCTGGAGTGGATCGCCAACCAGCTCCTCTGGCTCACCGAGGCCAGCCTGCCCTTCCCGGCCAACCTGGACACCTTCAACGACACCTTCTACGACCTCCAGGGCCTGCCCGAAGCTCGCCTGGCGGATCGCCTGCTGGAGCTGGGACGGCTGGCCCGGCAGGAGGAGCCGGTCATGGCGTGGCTGGCCGAGGGCGGCTCCTGGCAGGAGTGGCAGGAGACTTTGCCCCCAGGGCCCTTCCAGGAGGCCTTCGCAGCCTTCCTGGACGATTTCGGCCACTGGGTGGGCGGCGCAGGGGAGCTGCGTCGCCCCCGCTGGTGGCAGGATCCCACCCCCGTGCTCCAGAGCGTCTTCCTCTGCGCCAAGAGCGAGCCAGAGCGACCAGCCCGGCTGCCGGCCATCCAGGCTCGAGAGCGGCTGCTGCAGGCGGTGGATCCCAAAGCCCGCAAGGAGGCGGAGGGCCACCTGGAGCTGGCTCAGGCCCTCATGCTCCTCCAGAGCCACGCTCTGCAGGCCATGGCCACCCTCTGGTCTGGGACCCGGATCTGGGTCCAGGCCGCGGCCCAGGAGGCCATGACGGACCATCGTCTCCAGGCGGCAGACCAGGTCTTCTTCTTCCAGCTGGAGGAGTTGAAGCAGATGATGACCGGCGAGTGGAACGTGAGCGATCTGGAGAAGATCCAGGCGGTGCTGGCCCAGCGCCAGGCCGAGTTCCAGGAGCACCAGGCCCAGCGTCCCGGAGATCTGCTCCTGGATCAAACCGAGGCCCAGCCAGTCCGGGCCGGCCTGCCCGGGGTGAGCGGCAGCGTCAGCGCGCCCCTGCGCCGAGAGGTGAACCCGAACTTCGCCCTCTGCCAGGGCGCAGTGGTGGGGGTGGCCCTGCTGGACAGCGGCTGGACCCTGGCCCTTCCCCACGCGGCCGGCCTGGTGACGCCCAATGCCTCTCCCCTGGACCCCTTGGTGGCCGGGGCTCGCCTCTGGCACATCCCCACGGTGGTGGCCCTGGGCGCTCACTACGAGGAACTGGTTTCCGGCGCCATCACCCTGGTGGACGGCAACACCGGCCACGTGGACCAGTGAGCCCAGCCCGGCCATGCCCTCTTCCAACCCCGTCCACGCCCTGCGCGCTGCGCTGAGCTTCCTCACCACCCTGCCCGTCTCCCCCCCTTCCTCGGAGGAGGTGGCCGCGGACCCAGGCCTCTTCGGCCGCTCCTTCGCCTGGTTTCCCCTGGCCGGGCTGATCCTGGGCGGGCTGCTGGCCGCGGGGGCCTGGCTCCTGCAGTGGACCAGCCTGGCCCTGCCCGTGCAGGCGGGGCTCCTGCTCCTGTTCTGGGCCCTCCTCACCGGCGGCCTGCACCTGGACGGCCTGGCGGACGCCTGCGACGGCCTCTTCGCCCCGGTCCCGCCGGAGCGACGCCTGGCCATCATGGCCGACGTCCATCCTGGGGCCTTCGGCGTCCTGGGGCTGGTGCTGCTCCTGGGGCTGAAGTGGGCCCTGCTGGCCCAGCTCCTGGGGAGCCCCCTGGCCTGGATGGCCCTGCTCCTGGCCCCCAGCTGGGGGCGGTGGACCGCGACCTGGGCGGCCCAGCGCTTCCCCTACAGCCGGCCCGGGAGCGCCTCCCTGGGCGGCGCCTTCCGTCAGGGTCTGACTGTGCGTCAACTTCGGATAGCCAGCGCCACCGTCCTCATCCTGCAGATCCTCCTGCTCCTGGTCCGCTGGCAGAGCGCCGGCGCGCTCCTGGGGCCCCTCCTGGGGCTGCTCCTGGCCCGCTGGGCGGCGGCCCGTCTGGGCGGCGGCCTCACTGGGGACGTCTACGGCGCTCTGGTGGAGGCGGTGGAGCTGGGGGCGCTGCTGGGGCTGGCCCTGCTCTGACCCCTCCTCCCACGCCATCCTGGAGTCCGCTCCGGAGGTGAACATGGCTTCGTCAACACCCGTCCCCGCCCCCCTGATCCTCGTCCTGGGGGGCGCCCGCAGCGGCAAGAGCGACTACGCCCTGGAGCTGGCCCGGCAGCTGGCCGGTGACCGGCCGGTCCTCTTCGTGGCCACGGCCCAGGCCGGGGACCAGGAGATGGCCCAGCGCATCCAGCGCCACCGCCAGGAGCGTCCCAGCCACTGGCAGACCCTGGAGGCGCCCACGGGCGTGGGGCAGGCCCTGACCACGCACCTGGCCCGGGCCTCCGGACCCGAGCCAGGCGTCATCCTGCTGGACTGTCTCACCCTGCTGGTGAGCAACGTGCTCCTGGGCCACCCGGACCCGGCGGCGGAGGGCGAGGCGGCCAGTTGGGCCCGGCTTCAGCAGGAGCTGGAGGGCCTGCTGGAGGCCCACCGCCTGCTGGGGCGGCCCTTCATCCTGGTGAGCAACGAGGTGGGGCTGGGCATCGTCCCCGGGGATCCCTTGAGCCGCCTCTACCGGGATCTCCTGGGCCGGGCCAACCGCCACCTGGTCCAGGCCGCGGACCAGGCCGTCTTCCTCCTGGCCGGCATCCCCTTGGACCTGAAGGCCCTCCAGGCTCGCCTGCCCTGACCTCACCCCTCCCCTGGCTCGCGCAAGGAGGGGGAAGCCGCTAGATCCCGCCTGCCTCCGGCCCTTTGCCCTGGTAGATGGCCGGGTCCCGGCCGTAGAGGGTGGTGGCGTCCAGGAGCCGGTCCAGGGCGTAGCTGCTGATCTGTTCCGGGACGAAACGCCAGCGCCAATTGCCCTGGGCCGTGCCGGGCAGGTTCATCCGGGCCTCCGTGCCCAGGCTGAGCACGTCCTGGAGGGGGACCACGGCCAGGCGGGCCACGCTGCGGAAGGCTCCCTCGATGAGGGTCCAGGCCACCTCGTGGCCGTCGGTGCGGAAGTAGCGGCGGAAGAAGTCCCGTTCTCGCTCCGTGCTGCTGTGCTGGTACCAGCCCCAGGCCGTGTCGTTGTCGTGGGTGCCGGTGTAGACCACGAAGTTGGGCGTGTAGTTGTGGGGCAGGAACTTGTCGCTGGCGTCGGTGCTGAAGGCGAACTGGAGCACCTTCATCCCGGGCAGGCCGAACTGGTCCCGCAGCTGGATCACGTCTGGGGTGATCTCCCCCAGGTCCTCGGCGATGATGGGCAGCTCCCCCAGCGCCTCCAGGACAGCCTGGAAGAAGTCCGCGCCCGGCCCCTTGACCCAGCGGCCCTTCACCGCGGTCTTCTCTCCGGCCGGCACCTCCCAGTAGCCGGCGAAACCCCGGAAGTGGTCGATGCGCACCAGGTCGTAGAGGCGCAGGGCGGCCTGGATGCGCCGGATCCACCAGCGGTAGCCCGTGCGCTTCAGCCGGTCCCAGCGGTAGATGGGGTTGCCCCAGAGCTGTCCCGTCTCGCTGAAGTAGTCCGGGGGCACGCCGGCCACCACTGTGGGCTGGAACTCCCGGTCGAAGCGGAAGATCTCCGGGTTGCACCAGGCGTCCGCGCTGTCCAGGGCCACGTAGATGGGGATGTCCCCGATGACCTGGATGCCCTGCCGGTTGGCGTGGGCCTTCAGGGCCAGCCACTGGCGGTAGAAGAGCCACTGGTTGAACTTGTGGGCGTGGATGGCCGCCGCGTGCTCCTTGCGGGCTCGGGCCAGGGCCCGTTTGTTGCGCTTGCGCAGGGGCATCTCCCACTGGTTCCAGGGCGCGCCGCCGTGGGCGTCCTTCAGGGCCATGAAGAGGGCGAAATCCTCCAGCCACTCCTGGTTCTCCGCGCAGAAGGCCTGGAACTCGGCCTGTTGCTCCCCGCTGCCCCGCCGGGGGAAGTCCTGGGCCACCCGGCGCAGGAGGGGCAGCTTCCAGCGGTAGATGGCGCCGTAGTCCACCCGGTCCCGGGGGAACTCCGGGGCGCCCGTCAGGAGCTGAGGGTCCAGCAGCCCGTCCTGGTGCAGGTCCTCCAGGCTGATCAGGTAGGGGTTGCCGGCAAAGCTGCTGAAGCTCTGGTAGGGGCTGTCTCCGTAGCCGGTGGGGCCCAGGGGCAGGACCTGCCAGAGGGTCTGGCGGGTGCGGGCCAGGAGATCCACCCAGTCGTAGGCGGCCTGGTCGAAGCTGCCGATGCCGTAGCGGCCCGGCAAGGAAGTGGGGTGCAGCAGGATCCCGCTGCGACGGGTGCTGTCCATGGCTCCTCTCGGCACTGTTTCTCTTGTCACTGTTCCTCTCGTCACTGTTCCTCTCGTCACTGTTCCTCCCAACACCATTTTCTCAACACCATTTTCCCAACGCCCTTTGGACGGCAACGACCATCTCGATGGCTCTCCGGGCTACTCGGCCACTGGGGCCCGCTGCCAGGCCTGGCGGCGGAAGAGCCACCAGAGGAGCAGGGAGCGGCCGGTCCAGTCCATGGCTGTGCCCCACCAGACCCCAGCCAGCCCCCACTTCAGGACGATGGCCAGCAGGTAGACCAGGCTCAGGCGGAAGAGGAGCACCCCCACCAGGGTCACCAGCAGAGGGGTGCGGGTGTCCCCTGCGCCCCGCATGCCCCCGGCGATGACCATCTCGAAGCCCAGGCCGGGCAGCTCCGCGGCGGCGATGGTCAGGGCCAGGGCGGCCAGGGAGAGCACGTCCGGGGTGCTGCCGAAGACCTGGACGATGGGCCGGGCGAAGAAGAGGAAGACCAGACCCAGCAGCCCGTTGAAGATCAGGCCGAAGAGCAGGGTGCGGCCCAGGGCCTTCCGGGCCAGGCTGGGATCCCCCGCGCCCAGAGCCTGGCCCACCAGGGTGGTGGCCGCCACCGCCAGCCCCCAGGAGGGCATGTAGCTCAGGGATTCCACCCGCAGGGCGATCTGATGGGCGGCCAGGGCCAGGGTTCCCAGGGAGGCCACCATGCGGGTGAAGAGCAGGAAGCCGAACTGGGCCACCCCGGCCTCCACGGCGCTGGGCAGGGCCAGGGCCAGGATGCGGCGGCTGATGGCCTGCTGCCAGCAGGTTAACTGCCGCCACTCCAGGCGCAGAAAGGTCTTTCCGGTGAGGAGGGCGCCCACGGCCAGGAAGCCGCCCAGGGTGCGGGCCGTGGCCGTGCCGATCCCCGCGCCCAGGAGGGCCAGGCCTGGCAGGGGCCCGGGCCCGAAGATGAGCAGGTAGCTGGCCAGGATGTTCCAGCTGTTCATGATCAGGGTGTTCCACATGGGCGTGCGGGTGTCCCCTGCCCCCCGCATGACCCCGTTGGCCACCATCATGGGAAAGCTGAAGAGGGAGGCGCCCAGGACCACCCGCAGGTAGCCTGTCCCTTCCGCCACCACCTGGGGATCCCCGCCCATGAGGCGCAGGTAGCCGGGGATGGCCGGGATGAGAAGCAGGGTGATCCCGGCGGAGAAGAGCAGGCTGAGCAGGATGGCCTGGGCCCCCACCCGGCCCGCCTCTTCCTGGCGGCTGGCCCCCCAGGCCTGCGCGACCAGGGCGGTGGCGGCCACGGCCAGCGCGCCGAAGAGGGTGGTGAGCAGGTACATGAGCGTCCCGGCCAGGCCCACCGCGGCCAGGGCCGCCGGTTCCTTGAGCCAGCCGATCATCAGGGTGTCGCTGAAGAAGACCACGGTCTGGAGCAGGTTCTCCACCACCGCGGGCATGGCCAGCTTGAGGATGCTCCGGTTCAAGGAGGCGTCGAAGAGCGTGGTCAAAGGGTGGGCGCTCCCAGGAAGTTGGCCACCTGGAAGAAGAGGAGCAGCAGGGCCGTGCAGAAGAGGAGCCAGCCCAGCTCAGGGCCCAGCCGGTGCTCCACTTCCAGAGGTTGGACGCCGGGCCGCACCTGGCGGGGGATGCGGTAGCGGGGCAGGAGTCCCCAGGCGGTCAACGCGCCGCCCAGAAGCCCGCCCATGTGGGCCCAGTTGTCGATGTTGGGCACGGTGAGCCCCAGGACCAGGTTCATGCCGATGACGATGAGCATGTTCTGGAGCACGGCCCGCCCCCGGGCGCCGAAGTGCTCCCGGTAGCGGAAGAAGTAGACGGTCACCGCGCCCAGCAGGCCGAAGATGGCCCCGGAGGCCCCCGCGGAGAGGGCGGGGGAGAAGGCGTAGCTGGCCACGCTTCCGAACAGGCCGCCGATGAGGTAGATGGCCAGGAAACGCCAGGGGCCGAAGTAGTTCTCCACCAGGGGCCCTAGGATGTAGAGGGCGTAGAGGTTGAAGAGCAGGTGGATGGCGCCGATGTGCAGGAACATGGAGGTGAAGAGCCGCCAGATCTCACCGTGCTGGATGGCCGGGTTCCACTTGGCGCCGAAGTCGTAGAGGACCTGCAGGTTCTGGGGCCCGTCCCAGATGCCGTAGAAGAGGTAGCCGTAGAGGATCATGGCCACGAAGACCAGCAGGTTGACGCCCAGGAGCAGGCGGCTGACCCGGGGGGGGCTGGTGGGGACGATGAAACGGGGTGGTTCGGGCGGCTCCGGGGGGAGGACCTGGCCGAAGGTGGGCTCGGGAGTGGGGGCTCGATAGGGGTTGTACACGCGGCGCCTCCCGCCAAGCTGTGAGGATCAGATCTGCACGGGCTTCCAGTCCACCCGGCACTTTTCGGCCACGATGATGCTCACCACCTTGTCCACGGTCTCGTCCAGGTGCCCTTCCCGGTTCACCACCACGTACTTGAACTCCCGGATGCGCTTCATCTCCTGCCGGGCCGTGGCGATGCGCATCTTCAGCGCGTCCGGGGACTCGGTCTTGCGCCGCTGCAGCCGCTGGATCAGCTCCTCCTCGCTCTCCGCGGTGAGGAAGATGGTCACCGCGTTGGGGATGAGCTTGCGGATGGTGGCCGCGCCCTGGACGTCGATGCGCAGGATCACATCCTTGCCGCTGGCCAGAGCTTCCCGCACGTGCTTCTTGGGGATGCCCTTGTAGTCGCCGTAGACCACCGCGTACTCCAGCAGCTCCCCCTTCTCGATCATGTCCGCGAACTCGCCCATGGAGACGAAATGGTAGTCCACGCCATCCACCTCCCCGGGGCGCTTGGGCCGGGTGGTGGCGGTGACCACGAAGTGGAAGGAGAGGTTGCGCTCCTTCATACGCTGCAGGGTGGCGTCCTTGCCCACCCCGCTGGGGCCCGAGATGACCACCAGCACAGGGCGGGGGTGGAGGAGGCTTTCGTAGATGGCGGCGATCTCCGCGGCGTCGTCCGCACTCTGTTCGGCCAGGGATATCGGATCGGAAGAGCTCATGGCGTTCGGGTGTGGGGTGATTTGAATCGGGCCTTTGGGTCAATTTATAATGGCTTAGTATAGTGCAGGTGAACAGGGAAGGAAAATCTGCCGGATTTGTGCACGGGTGTTCGTGCTTGAGCATTTGCGCCGGATAGAAGGAGGAGGCCAACCATGCCCATCTACGAGTACTTCTGCCAGGACTGCCGCAAACGGGTGAGCGTTTTCTTCCCCAGCATGGCCACGGCCCGGGACGAGGACGCCCGTTGCCCTCACTGCGGCGGAGCCAATCTGCGCCGTCTGGTCAGCCGGGTCTTCACCCTCAAGTCCGAGGAGAGCCGCCTGGAGTCCCTGGCCGATTCGTCCCTGATGGCCGGACTGGAGAACGAGGACCCCCGGGCCCTGGCCCGCTTCATGCGCCAGATGAGCGACGAGATGGGCGAACCTCTGGACCCGGAGATGACCGAGGTCATCGACCGGCTGGAAGCCGGGGAGAGCCCGGAGGCCATCGAGGAGTCCCTGGGCGGGCCGGCGAGCAACGACTTCGGCGGCCCTGGCGGTGGGCTCGGCGGCGATCTGGGGCCAGAGCTGGGAGGCGCGGCGGAGGGAGCTCCCGCCGGCGATCTGGGGGCCTCCTCGGAGGGAGGCGAGTAGTCCCGGACCCGTCGCCCCACAGGTGAACGCGAAAAAGCGGACGTGCCCACCACGTCCGCTTTCTGCATTGGCCCAACCGGTCGAATCTCGCCCCGCCGGTCCAAATAAACAGGCCAAACAGGCCCGGGCTCCTGTCCTTGAGCCTTCCCCAGGCGTTCCAGCCCAGGTCGTCTTCGGTCCAGGTTGCCCCTGGCTCAGATCTTCTCGAAGTGTTCCACGTCCAGCACGAAGACCGTGGCCCCGCCCATGTACTTTTCCACCGGGGTGGGGATGAGCATCTCCCCGGGCTCCATCACCGGGGGCAGCGGCGTCACGTACTGGACCCGGCTGGGGCAGGTCTCTCGGATGATGGAGAGGACCTCCTCCACGTCCTCGTCCTCCACGCCGCAGAAGATAGTGGCGTTGCCGATCTTCAGGTAGGCGCCGGTGGAGCTGGTCACCGTGGCGCCGAAGCCTCGGCGTCCCAGTCGGTCCAGCAGGTTGCGGCTGTCGTCCAGGTTCACGATGGCGATGATCAGTTTCATGGCGCTGCTCCGGGTCTCCAGGTTTTCCAAGGCTTCCAGAGGCCTCAAAAACGCCAGCGGCCTCAAACACGGTCGAAAGAGAGGGCGTGGGGCTTAGCCTGGCCGTTCATCGGCCAGGGCGTTCCCCGGGGATCCAGGTGAGGCGGTGTGGAGGGCCGCCAGCCGGGCCTCCACCGCCTCCAAGATGCGTCGATGGACGGCCTCTTGGGATTGGGCCGCGTCCACCACCAGCCAGCGCTCGGGCTCCTCCTGGGCCAGGTGCAGGTAGCCCTCCCGCACAGCCTGGTGGAAGGCCAGGTCCTTGGCATCCAGCCGGTTCCACTCCTCGCCCTTCCCATTGCGTTTGCGTCCCAGCCCCACCGCGGGGTCGATGTCCAGGTAAACGGTCAGATGGGGCGTCAGGCCGCCTGTGGCGTAGCGGATGAGCATGCGCAGCTCGTCCAGGTCCTGGCCATGGCCGAAACCCTGGTAGGCCAGGGTGCTGTCCGCGTAGCGGTCGCAGAGGACGATGGTGCCCTGGGCCAGGGCCGGGCGGATCACCTGATCCACCAGCTGGGCCCGGGCCGCGTTGAAGAGGAGGGTCTCGGCCCGGGCGACCATCTCCGTGTGGACCGGGTCCAGCAGCAGGTTGCGGATGGCGTTGCCGATGCGGGTGCCCCCGGGTTCCCGGGTGGCCAGCACGGGCCAGCCCCGCTCCTCCAGGACCGCGGCCAGGCGGCGGATCTGGGTGGTCTTGCCACTGCCCTCAGGGCCTTCGAAGGTGATGAACAGACTCACGGCTGAACCTGTGGTGGGTGGGCGGGAGAGGGAAGAAGGAAGCGGGTGCAGGGGGATGTCACGGATTCCTGCACCCGCTCATCGGTCGTCGAAGGTCGCTGGACCCTCCGGGAGCCAGCGGGCTAGCTCCGGAAGATGCGCACTCGCCGGTAGGGCTCCCGGCCGTAGCTGTGGCTCACCAGATTGGCCGCCCGGGCCAGCTGATGTTGCTGGCTGCGGATGGCCGCGCTCTGGGGCTTCAGCTCCACTGACTCGGCCCCGTTCAGCAGGCGCTGGATGGCTTCCTTGGTCTCCCGCATGGCCTGCTCGTAGGCGTCCACGTTGCTCTCTGGGGAGAGGTGGAAGACATCCACCAGGCACTGCTCCATCTGGGTCACTGTGTTGCTGCGCAGCACGTAGACCGGGATGTTGCGGCGCTCTGCGTCGGCGATGGGCTGGGCCTTCTGCCGGTAGTAGTTCTTCAGAGTCATCACGATGTCCGCGTTGTGGAGGTCCTTCACGATCTCCACCGGGACCTGCAGGTTCTGGGCCGCGGAGCGGAGTCGGTTCTGGCCGATGCCGTAGGGGAAGACCTGGAGCACCTGCAGGCGGGGCTCCTGCTCCTCCGCCAGGCTCTGCCGACCCTCGCCGCCGTTGGACCAGCCGCCCTTGTTGCGGCGCTTGCTCCCGCGGCGATCCTGGGCCATGCTGGGATGGCCGTTGCGGCCGCCCCGAACGTTGGCGGCCATGCGGCCTCGGTGCCCCACCGCGGGGGCGTTCTCGATGTGGACCTGGCCGCTCTCATCCACGTAGCGGATCTCCGGCGTCAGGGTCCAGCCTCGGAGCAGGGCGTCCACCGCTTCGGCCACGTTGTGGTGAACGGCCATGCGCTGCCGGTCCTGGATCTCGATGAGCACCTCGAAGGTGGGGGGCGCCTTGCGCTCCAGCACGGTCTTCTGGGTGCCCCGGCGTCGGGCTTCCTCGTCCGAGAGGGTCACCGAATCGATGCCGCCCACCAGATCGCTCAGGGTGGGGTTCATCAGCAGGTTCTCCAGGGTGTTGCCGTGGGCTGTGCCGATGAGCTGGACGCCTCGTTCCGCGATGGTGCGGGCGGCCACGGCCTCCAGCTCCCGGCCGATCTCGTCGATGACGATGGCCTCGGGCATGTGGTTCTCCACCGCCTCGATCATCACCTCGTGCTGAAGCTCCGGCGTGGTCACCTGCATGCGCCGGGCCCGGCCGATGGCTGGGTGGGGGATGTCCCCGTCCCCGGCGATCTCGTTGCTGGTGTCCACGATGACCACCCGCTTACGCTCGCCCAGCACCCGGGCCGCCTCTCGGAGCAGGGTGGTCTTGCCCACGCCTGGTCGGCCCAGGAGCAGGATGCTCTTGCCGCTCATCACGATGTCCTCGATGATGTCGATGACGCCGTAGACGGCCCGGCCCACCCGGCAGGTGAGGCCGATGACGTCGCCCTTGCGGTTGCGGATGGCGGAGATGCGGTGCAGGGTGCGTTCGATGCCGGCCCGGTTGTCCGCGCCGAAAGCGCCGATCTTCTCGATGACGAAGCGCAGATCTTCCAGGGTGGTCTCCTGGTCGCTCAGGTAGGCCTCGCCCTCCACGAAACGGGCCTCGGGCAGTCGGCCCAGGTCCATCACGATCTCGATCAGCTCGGAGGAACGGTTGGTCCGGCGCAGGGCTTCCCGCACCCGTTCCGGCAGCACGTCCAACAGCAGGTCCAGATCGTCGGTGATCTTCAGCGTCATTTCGTTGGTGGAGGCCGACTGACTCGGCTGGGTCGGCTGGGTCGGTTGAATCGGATTGGAAAAAGTTGTTCGAGTGTCTGTCATGCTTGTTTTCTGGGCTGATGCAACGTCGGTTTTAACATCGGTTCTGCCGTCGGTTTGGGCCGTCGATCCCGTCTGTCCTCGGTTGCTCTGTTATTCGTTCATCAGTCATGCGTTCAAATGTCATGCGTTCAAATGTTCTACACTCAAGACGATTGAAGCAGAGGAATAGTTCCGTGTCTGTGATCCTCCC
>Ga0256841_1003409_pt1 | contig 11923 bp, 11 predicted proteins | sample 356308metaG_FD_185971 | JGI IMG/M metagenome (GOLD analysis project Ga0256841, IMG submission 185971) | Hydrothermal vent microbial communities from Mid Atlantic Ridge, Atlantic Ocean - 356-308 | ecosystem: Environmental > Aquatic > Marine > Hydrothermal vents | place: Atlantic Ocean: Mid...
CGACACGCTGATCGCCACGGAGCCGGAACGGATCGACGACCGCTACACCGGTGGGGTGAAAGGCGTTCCCTGCTTTCGGGAGGGAAAGGTGGACCGGATTCAGCAGTGGTTAGGAGAAGCGATGGATTTGAGCTCGGCCGTCTTCTACAGCGACTCCCACAACGACCTTCCCCTACTGAGCCGGGTGGGGCGTCCGGTGGCCGTGGATCCCGACGAACGCCTGGAACGGCACGCCCGGGCCCAGGATTGGCCCATCCTGTCGCTGCGACAGGGTCCCGAACCGGTGCGGCTCTGAATCATTTCCGGCGGATCCAGAAATGGAGCACCCCGTCCCGCTCCTGTTGTTCTAGAATTTCATTACCCGTTTGTTCGGCGAAGACCCCGAAATCCAGCACCGAGGCGGGATCGGTGGCGATGACATGGACGATCTGGCCGCTGGACATCTCGTTCAGCACCTTCTTCAGCCGCAGCAGCGGCAGCGGGCAATGAAGGCCACTGGTGTCCAGTTCCCGGTCGGATTTCATCATGTTAGAACCCACAGCACCCGTTCATCATCAGCGCAAGCCTCATGGACTATCTGCCCATCTTTTTGAAACTGCGTGACCGGTCCTGCCTCGTCGTCGGCGGCGGCGCGGTCGCCCTGCGCAAAGTGGAACTGCTGCTTCGCTGCGGGGGCAGAGTCACGGTGGCGGCAACCCGGTTTCACCCCGAACTGGAACGACTGGCCACCGGGCAGCGCATCCGGCTGCGCCGCAAACGCTTCGAGCCCGACGACCTCGCCGGCGCGCATCTGGTCATCGCCGCCACCGACGACCGCCGCCTGAACCACGAAATCGCCACCCTGGCGCGGGAACGGGGCATTCCGGTCAACGCCGTCGACCAACCCGAGGACTGCGACTTCATCATGCCGGCCATCGTCGACCGCTCCCCCGTCATCGTGGCGGTTTCCAGCGGCGGCCGGGCCCCGGTGCTGACCCGGCTCATCAAAAGCCGACTGGAAACCCTGCTGCCGGAGCGCATCGGCCAGTTGGCCCGGCTGGCAAGCCGGTTCCGCGACCGGGTCAAGCAATGTATTATACCGGAACGGCGACGCCGTTTCTGGGAGCAAGTCCTGACCGGCGCGCCGGGCGAATTGATGCTCTCGGGACAGTACGAGGCAGCCGCCGACGCCATGGCACAGGCGATCGACGCCGCCGGCAAAGCGGAGGCACCGCTGGGCTACGTGGCGCTGGTGGGGGCCGGCCCCGGCGATCCCGATCTGCTGACCTTCCGGGCCCTGCGCCTGTTGCAGGAAGCGGACGTGGTCGTCTACGACCGCCTGGTCTCCCGCCCCATCCTCGATCTGATCCGCCGTGACGCCGAAAAAATCTATGCCGGCAAGGCGCGCGCCGACCACGCCCTGCCCCAGGAAAGCATCAACCAGCTGCTGGTACGGCTGGCCCGGGAGGGCCGGCGGGTGGTGCGCCTCAAAGGGGGAGACCCCTTCATCTTCGGGCGCGGCGGCGAGGAAATCGAAACCCTGGCGGAAAACGGCATTCCCTTTCTGGTGGTGCCTGGGATCACCGCCGCCTCCGGATGCGCCAGCTATGCCGGCATTCCCCTCACCCACCGCGATTACGCCCAATCCTGCCTGTTCGTCACCGGTCATCGCAAAGACGGCAGCGTCAATCTGGACTGGGACAAGATGGTGGTCCCGCGCCAGACCCTGGTGATCTACATGGGACTACTGGGGCTGGCGGAAATCTGCCGGGCACTGATCGAACACGGCATGGCGCCGGAGATGCCCGCCGCCCTGATCGAGTCGGGAACCACCCCCCGACAAAAGGTGATCACCGCCACCGTCGCCACCTTGGCCAAAGCGGCCCGGGACGCCCAGGCATCCCCGCCGACCCTGATCATCATCGGCGAAGTGGTCAAGCTCCGTCGTAAACTCGCCTGGTTTCAAGGAAATCCGTCATGCGAATCTGGTTGACCGCCATCCTCCCGATCCTGCTGTATGGCTGCGGCAACGGCCAACCGCCCGACAAAGACTGGCATCTGGCCGACGGCGTCAGCGCCGCGGCGGTGACCGCCAACCGGGCGCTGCTCGTCACCGCCGACCATGGGGCGGCGTGGTGGCGGCTGCGCCCGAAACGGCTGCTGCACACCTTCCGCCACGGTCCGGGCCGGTCACAGGAGCTGATCGCCGCGGACGTGACTCCGGACGGCCGCTGGGCCGTCACCGCCGACCGCGACGGCCTCGCCTGGTGGGACACTGGGGCCGGCAAAGCCCTGGCCTCCTGGGCCCTGGAAGGCATCCAGACCGTCATCCTCTCCCGTGACGGCCATTGGGCCCTGATCGGCCTGCGAGACAAGGCGGTCTATTTTTCCCTGGCACGGGGCAAAACCCGCTATGCCTTCCCCCACGACCGGGCGGTCAAAGCCGTGGCCCTCGACGCCCGGGGGCGTTTCGCCCTGACCGGGGGCGACGACGGCATGGCGAAGCTGTGGGACCTCGGCACCGGAAAACTGCGCCACCGCTGGTCACATCCGGGCAAAGTGGCCGCGGTCGCCCTGTCACCCCGGGGGACCTACGCCATGACCAGCGCCCTGTTCACCCCGATCCGCATCTGGAAGACCGGTAACGGCAAACTCAAGCGCAAACTCGGCCCCCAATACCTTACCGTCACCCGGGCCGTGTTCTCCCCCGGGGAAGGCATGTTGTTCACCGGCCATCCCTCCCAGGGCATCCGACTCTGGAGCGTCAAATCCGGGCGGCTGCTGCGTCGCTTCACACCGGCCCGCTCCCATTTCTGGCGTCCCACGGCCGCTCCGGTGCTGGCCCTGGCGCTGGTCAAAAAGGGGAAATATCTGCTCAGCGCCACCTCCGACGGATCGGTCCAGCAATGGTCCCTGCGCCGCAAAAAGCCATGAAAAAAGCCCGGTCTCCCGGGCTTTTTTCCAGCACTCAGGCGAAAACGAGGATCACTCGCACTTGCCCTTCAGCTTCTCCTTCAGGGTCTTGGGCTTCTTCACCTTGCCCTTCACCGTGCCGTCCGACAATCCCTTGAGGTAGGCGTACAGCGCGTCGAGGGCCTGTTCCTCGGTCATGCAGGCCTTTTCCACCAGACCGATCTTCATGATCTGGGGCGCCATCGGCGTCATGATGGTACCCGGACGGCCTTCCTTCACCACCTTGAGGAATTCCTCCTTGCTCAGCCGTTTGATGCTTTCGGTCAGATCCGGGAACGGACGCACGTCGTGGCAGGTACCGCAGCCGCGGCCGGCGGCGCGTTCATAGATCTTCATCCCCAGCCACAGCTTTTCCTCTTCGGTGAACTCGACCGCCGAGGCCATACCGGCAGACGCCGCCAAAGCCACACCGAGAACGAGATGACGCAATTTCATGGATGTTCCTCCTTATTCAATAATCGTCAACGGCAGGATAGCAACCGCTCTCTGAACCACCACTGAACCCCCAAGGTTGCCATCCTCCCAAACGAAAAAGCACAGAATTCCAAATTATATAAAGACATCCCTGGCGGCACCAGGATTTTTTATAACTCCCGGGTAGCCTTGAAACGCACCTTGGGCCAACGTTCCTCGGCCAGTTGGAGGTTGACACGGGTCGGGGCCAGATAGACCAGGAAGCCGCCGCCGTCCTCGGCCAGATATTCGAAGTTCTTGCGCCGGAAGTGCTCCAGTTCCTGCGGATCGTCGCACTCGATCCAGCGGGCGGTGGCGACCTCGACCGGCTCGTAGGCGCATTCCACGTTGTATTCGTGTTTGAGGCGGAAGGCGGTGACGTCGAACTGCAACACCCCCACCGCCCCGAGGATGAGATCGTTGTTCCTCAGGGGCCGGAACACCTGGGTCGCCCCCTCCTCGCTGAGCTGGACCAGGCCCTTGTGCAACGCCTTGGCCTTGAGGGGATCTTTGAGCACCACGCGGCGGAACAGCTCCGGAGCGAAGTAGGGGATGCCGCCGAACTTGAGCTTCTCCCCCTGGGAGAAGGTGTCGGCCACCTGGATGGTACCGTGGTTGTAAAGACCGATGATGTCGCCGGGATAGGCCTCCTCCACGTGGCGGCGGCTGGCGGCCTGGAAGGTCACGGCATTGGCGACGTTGACGGTCTTGCCGGAACGCACGTGGTAAAGCTTCATCCCCTTGCGATAGCGGCCGCTGCAGATGCGGAGAAAGGCGATGCGGTCGCGGTGCTGGGGATCCATGTTGGCCTGGATCTTGAACACGAAGCCGCTGAACTTGGGCTCGTCCGGCGCCACCACCCGTTCGAGCGCCGCCCGGGGCCGCGGCGGCGGGGCGTATCTGGCGAAAGCGTCGAGCAATTCCAGAACCCCGAAGTTGTTGATCGCCGAGCCGAAGAACACCGGTGTCTGCCTGCCTTCCAGATAGGCGCCGTGATCGAAAGCGTGGCTGGCGCCGCGCACCAGTTCGATCTGCTCGCGCAGCTCGTCGGCCTGCTCGCCGAGGCGCTCGTCGAGCAGCGGGTTGTCCAGCCCCTGGATGACTTCCCCCTTGACCACCCGATCGCGGTGCCGGGCGTCGAACAGATGCACGGCATCCTCCTCCAAATGATACACTCCCTGGAAACGCTGTCCCATGCCGATGGGCCAGGTGACCGGGGCGCAGGCGATGCCGAGGACCGCTTCGATCTCGTCGAGCAGCTCGATGGGGTCGCGGCCCTCGCGGTCGAGCTTGTTGATGAAGGTGATGATCGGGGTATCCCGCATCCGGCACACCGCCATCAGCTTGATGGTACGTTCCTCCACCCCCTTGGCGCTGTCGATCACCATCAGGGCCGAATCCACCGCGGTCAGGGTGCGGTAGGTATCCTCGGAGAAATCGGCGTGGCCCGGGGTGTCGAGCAGATTCATCAGGCAGCCGCCGTGCTCGAACTGCATCACCGAGGTGGTCACGGAAATGCCGCGCTCCTTTTCCAGCGCCATCCAGTCGGAGGTGGCGTGCCGGGCCGCTTTGCGTCCTTTGACCGCTCCGGCCAACTGGATGGCGCCGCCGAACAGGAGCAGCTTCTCGGTCAAGGTGGTCTTGCCGGCGTCGGGATGGGAGATGATGGCGAAGGTGCGCCGTCTGGTGATTTCCGCTTGGATAGAATTCATCGGTCGTAGTCGGCGAACAAAAGGCGTTCATTATAACGCTGCCTTCGACCGGGAAGGGCTTTCATTCCCGGTCCGGATTCATGGTAACCTTTATCCGTCACCATCCACTGCAAAGGCTGCGTCATGGCGGAGAAGCAACCTCCTCAGAGCGAGCATTTCACTCTGATCGACGAACGGACCGGGCAACGTTACCGCCAATCCCTGCTGAACGGCACCATGGGACCGCCCGCCATCGACATCCGCAACTTTTACCACACCGCCGGGGTGCTGACCTACGACCCGGGCTTCACTTCCACCGCCTCCTGCAAATCGGCCATCACCTTCATCGACGGGGAAAAAGGCGTCCTGCTCTACCGCGGCTACCCGATCCAGGAACTGGCCAGACAAAGCGATTACATGGAGGTCTGTTATCTGCTGCTCTACGGCGAACTGCCCTCGCCTGCGGAAAAGGACGAATTCGTCCGCGACATCAAGCATCACACCCTGCTCCACGATCAGTTGATGCACTTCTTCCGCGGCTTCACCCGCTCCGCCCACCCCATGGCGATCATGGTGGGCGTGGTGGGGGCGCTGTCGGCCTTCTATCACGAGGACACCGACATCTACGATCCCGAACAGCGCATGCTGGCCGCCTACCGGATCATCGCCAAGATGCCCACCATCGGCGCCTACGCCTACCGCTACACCATCGGCCGTCCCTTCGTCTATCCGCGCAACGACTTCAGCTACGCCGAGAACCTGCTCTACATGACCTTCTCGGTGCCGTCGGAAGACTACGAACCCGATCCGGTGCTGGTCAAGGCCCTGGACCGTATTCTGATCCTCCACGCCGACCACGAGCAGAACGCCTCCACTTCGACGGTACGGCTCGCCGGCTCCTCCGGAGCCAATCCCTTCGCCTGCATCGCCGCCGGGATCGCCTCCCTGTGGGGACCGGCCCACGGCGGCGCCAACGAGGCGGTCCTGAAAATGCTGATGGAAATCGGCGACAAGCGCCGGATTCCCCAATACATCGCCCGAGCCAAGGACAAGGACGACCCTTTCCGCCTCATGGGCTTCGGCCACCGGGTCTACAAAAGCTACGACCCCCGTGCCGAGATCATGCGCCAGACCTGCTACGAAGTGCTGGAAGCGTTGGGGCTCCGGGACGACCCCCTGCTGGAACTGGCCATGGAGCTGGAGCGCATCGCCCTCCAGGACGAGTACTTCGTGGAACGCAAACTCTATCCCAACGTCGATTTCTACACCGGCATCGTCCTCCGCGCCATGGGGTTCCCGACCCGGATGTTCACGGTTCTGTTCGCCATCGGCCGCACCGTCGGCTGGGTCGCCCATTGGAAGGAAATGATCTCCGATCCGGAAACCAAGATCGGCCGGCCGCGCCAGTTGTACGTCGGGGCGGAAAAGCGGGAATACGTACCGCTGGAAAAACGCCCATCACCCGGAAAACGGACCTGGAGCCGCTTCTGGGGCGGCGGCGGAGAGAAATAAGACCGTGACGAGGCTCTGCTGGCCCCTGCTGGGGGCGCTGTTCCTGGGAGCCTGCACCGGACCGCAGCAGCGTCCCGCGGCCCCGGACCCCTTCCACCAGGCGGAAAGCCTGTTCCAGGCTGGACAATACCGTCCGGCAGCGGAGCGTTTCCAACGGATCGCCGCCACCCTGCCTCCGCCACGGCGACACGCCGTCCTTCTGCGCGCCGCCGAGAGCTGGTACCGGAGCGGCGATGGAAACCAGGCCCGTACTCTGCTGCAGCGCATCGACCCCCGTTTCCTTTCGGGCCGGGAACGCATCGCCTTCGCCTTCCTGGGCGCCCGACTGGCGCTGGACGACGAAGATCCCCACCGGGCGCTCCGCCATCTGGAGGCGATCGATCCCGAACGCCTGCCCTCACCGCTGCGGCGTCAATACCACTTACTGCGCGCCCGCAGTTTCGCCCTGGCCGGCGATCTTCCATCCCTGGTCCGGGAACGGGTGCGACTGGGGCGCTGGCTGACCGCACCGGCGGAAGTGGAGGAAAACAACCGGGTCATCCTGGAAACCTTGCTGCTGCTTCCCCCGGAAAAATTGCACCACCTGCAAAACGCGGCGGATCAGGAGCTGCAGGGATGGGTCCGTCTGGCCCGCATTCTGCGCCGTCACCCCGTCCAATCCCTGGCACTCGACGACGCCCTCACTCGCTGGCGCCAGATGTTTCCCTACCATCCGGCCGACCGCCACCGGTTTCTGGAACGCTATCTGGCCCAGCTTCACCCCCCCTATCGATCGCCGAAACAGGTGGCCGCGTTCCTGCCCGCCACCGGCCCCTACCGCCGGGCCGGCCAAGCCGTGGCCGCCGGGATCGAGGCGGTGCGCCGCCTGCCGATGGCCCGGCAAGCGCAGTTGCGATACTACGACAGCCAGGTCGACGATCTTCGGACGCTGTACCGGCAGGCCCGCGCCGACGGCGCCGAACTGGTGATCGGTCCTCTGCAGAAAGCCAACGTGGAACGCCTGGCGCAACTGGAACGCTTGAATCCGCCGGTTCTGGCCCTCAACACCCTCGATCGGGCGTCTCGACCGAATCTGTACCAACTGGCACTGCCGCCGGAGGAAGCGGTCGACCAGGTGGCAGCCAGCGCCTGGTCCCACGATCACCGCCGTGCCCTGGTGTTCGTGCCCCGGAACGCTCTGGGAGAGCGCGTCGAACGTCACTTCGCCGCCTATTGGGAAACCACACTGGGGGGCCGCGTCCTGGAAACCGAAACCTACGATCCCAACGGGACCGATTTCACCCGGCCGTTGCAGCGCCTGCTTAACATCGACGAAAGCCGGCGCCGTTTCCAACGATTGCGCCAGGTCGTCTGGGAAGCGAAGTTCCAACCGCGGATGCGCCGTGACGCCGATTTTCTCTTTCTCGAGGCCGCTCCGCGCCAGGGCCGGCTGATCCGCCCCCAGTTACTGTTTCTCGGGGCGGAGCATTTGCCCGTCTACGCCACCCGGGACATCTACGCCGGCCATCCGGACCCGGCAACGGACCGGGACCTGGAAGGCGTGCGTTTCTGCGACATTCCCTGGCTGCTCGGCGGTGACGTGGGCGATCTTCCCACCGTCGGCGCCTTCGAGGCGGAAAACGGCATCCATCTGGGGCCGTGGCTCCGTCTGGCCGCCCTGGGTATGGACGCCTGGCGGATACCCTTCACCCTGCTGACCGACGGCCGTCCCCTTCAGGGGGCCACCGGTCTGCTCACCCTGGGGCCCGGGGGGAAAGTCCGCCAACGGCTCAGTTGTGCCCAGTTCCGTGACGGAGTACCGGAAGTCTATGGTCTGGCACCGCAAGTCGAAGACGACATCGGGCAAAGCGAGTGAAGTCGGCAGGGCTGCCGAAGACTACGCCCTCGCCTATCTGCAGGGCCGGGGACTCCAGCTGCTGGCCCGCAACTGGCGCTGGCGCGGCGGTGAAATCGATCTGATCCTGAAAGAAGGCGACACCCTGGTGTTCGCCGAGGTACGCTGCCGGGCCGACGCCCGCTTCGGCGGTGCCGCGGTTTCGGTGGACCGGCGCAAACAGCGGCGCCTGCTTCAGGGGGCGGCCTTGTATCTGGCCCGCCACCCGGGCGACGTTGCCGTCCGCTTCGACGTGGTGGCCATGACGCCCGGGGCGGGCGGCTTCCGGGTGGAATGGATCCGGGGGGCCTTCGACGCCGACGGTTAAGCGCTTCGTTCCAGGGCACGTTCCAGCGCCCGTCTCACCATCAGCAGACCCACCGCCAGGGGATAGATCAGATAGTGGCGCGTCATCAGCAGGGCGGCCACCACCACGGCGGCCCACAGCTTCTCGCTGAACCACCACTGCCGCGCCAGGGACGCCAGAAGATGATATTCTTCCGTGCTCCAGCGTTCGCTGTGGCCGATGACGAAATAGCCGGTGCATACGTCGACGAAGACGAAAAACACCGGATAGGCCTTGAACAGGGGTGCTTCCAGGGAAAACAGCCGCGACCAGTAGGCCAGCCAGATCCACAGCGTCCCCCACAACAACAGATCATAGACCCGCTGCGGCGACAGACGGCGCCGCCAGCCGAGGAAACAGGCCGCCAGGAGCGCGATCACCCCGACGCCACCTGTCCAAGGGGACGCCAGCCAGGAGGCGACCGACGGCAGCCACCAGAACACGATCACCAGACCGGCACTGGTGACGGAAAAAAGGGGGAAGATCAAACCGAGGTTGTGCCGGTTCACAAAGTCGCTCACTCCGCCAACTCGACACGCATCGACAGATCCACCGCCCGCAGGTGTTTGGTCAAGGCACCCACGGAAATCCGGTCCACGCCAGTTTCCGCCACTTGCCGGATATTATCAAGACCGATGTCGCCGGACGCCTCCAGCAGGGCCCTGCCGGCCGTGATACGCACCGCCTGGCGCAGCATGGTCAGAGAGAAATTGTCCAGCAGCACGATGTCGGCGCCGGCCTCCAGGGCCTCCCGCAATTCCGCCAGCGATTCCACCTCCACCTCGACGGGAAGTCCGGTGTCCAGTGCCCGCGCCCGGGCCACCGCCTGGGCGATGGAACCGGCGGCGGCGATGTGATTCTCCTTGATCAGGATGCCGTCGTGGAGACCGAAGCGGTGATTCCGGCAACCGCCGATCCGGACCGCGTATTTCTGCAGCCGGCGCAGCCCCGGAATGGTCTTGCGGGTATCCAGCACCACCGCCCCGGTACCCGCCACCGCTTTGGCATACCGGCGGGCGATCGTGGCCGTTCCGGACAGGGTCTGCAGCAGGTTGAGCGCGGTACGCTCTCCGGTCAGCAGCGCCCGCGCCGGCCCCTCCAAGCGGCACAGTTCGGAACCCGCCGCCACTTCCCGCCCTTCCTCCGCCTGCCAGCGGCAGCGACAGCGGGGGTCCAACTGGGAAAAGACCGCCGCGAACCAGTCCCGTCCGCAGAGGACCATGTCCTCCCGGGTGACCACCCTGCCCCTGGCCCAGGCCGTTTCCGGAACGATCCGGGCGGTCACGTCGCCGCTGCCGACATCCTCGGCGAGAAAGCGACGAACCGCCTCCAGGTCCACCGTCATGGCAAAGGCTCCAGGTAATCGGCCTTCAGCTGGACGTCACGGCAGCCGCGAAATTCGTTGACGTCGAGCTGATAGGCCAGGCGCAACCGGGAACAGTCGAGCCAGGCCGCCGGTTCGTCCAGATTGAAGGCGATGGCGTCCAGGACCGGGCCTTCCGGCGGCTGCAGCGTCAGTTTCAGGTGGCGCTCGCCGACGATGCGGGCCCGGCGGACGGTGAAATCCCCGTGAAAACGCGGCTCCGGGAAACCCTGCCCCCAGGGACCGGCCCGGCGCAGGCGCTCGGCCAGATCGAGGTTGAGCTCCGCCGGCGTCAGCTCGCCGTCGGTGACCAGAGTGCCGTCGTCCCCGACCCCGGCGGCCGCCACCCGGGCCTCGAAGGCGGCGGCGAAACGGTCCAGATGGGCCGGCTTCAGACTCAGCCCTGCCGCCATGGCATGGCCACCAAAGCGTTCGATCAGCCCCGGCTCCGCCGCGTCGACGGCGGCGAGCAGATCGCGGACGTGAAGGCCGGGGATGGAACGCGCCGAACCCTTGAGCAGGCCGTCCTCCCCCGGAGCGAAGGCGATCACCGGCTTGCCGGTGCGCTCCTTGAGGCGGGAGGCGAGAATGCCGACCACGCCTTCGTGCCATCCCGGATCGTAGAGGCAGAGCGCTGCGCTTTCCGCCATCCAGTCACGGCCGTCGAGAATCTTCAGGGCCTCGGCCTGCATTTGGGCCTCGATGTCGCGGCGCTGACGGTTGAGGGCGTCCAGGCGTCGTGCCAGGGCACGGGCTTCGACGGGATCGTCGCTGAGCAGGCAACGGATGCCGACGGTCATGTCGTCGAGGCGGCCGGCGGCGTTGAGGCGGGGACCGAGAGCGAAGGCCAGATCGGCGGCCACCAGATCGGCCGGATCGCGCCCGGAAACGTCCACCAGGGCCCGAACGCCCGGCCGCGCCCGTCCCTGGCGTATCCGCGCCAGCCCCTGCTGCACCAGAATGCGGTTGACCGTATCCAAGGGTACCACATCGGCCACCGTACCCAGGGCCACCAGATCGAGCCAGTCCGCCAGCCTGACCGCCTGAGCCGCTCCGGCCTCACGCAGACGCGCCCGCAGGGCGGCGAGGACGTAGAACATCACCCCTACCCCAGCCAGGGCCTTGCTCGGGAAGGTATCGCCGGGGAGATTGGGATCGACGATGGCGTCGGCCGCCGGCAGGGTGTCGCCGGGCAGGTGGTGATCGGTGATCAGCACCGTCAGGCCGGCCGCCTTGGCCGCCGCCACCCCCTGGACGCTGGCGATGCCGTTGTCCACCGTCAGCAGCACCTCGGGACGCCGTTCGAGGGCTTCGCGCACCAGGCCCGGGGTCAGGCCGTAACCGAGGCGGAAGCGGTCGGGGACGATGAAATCCACCGCCCGCGCCCCCAGGGCCCGCAACCCGGAGACCGCCAGGGCGCAGGCGGTGGCGCCGTCGGCGTCGTAGTCGGCCACCACCAGAATGCGGCGGCCGGCGGCGACGGCCTCGGCCAGATGGGCGCTCATGGCGTCGATGCCGCGCAGGCCGCCCGGCGGCGGCAGACGGCCGAGGGCGTAGTCGAGCTCCTCGGCGCGGCGCACCCCGCGGCCCAGATAGACCCGCTTGAGCACGGGATGGAGATGCGCCGGCAGATCGTGGTCGTCCGCAGGAACCGGGCGGGTGACGAGTCTTCGGCGCCGCACCGCTCAGAGCCGCTCGAGGATGGCGCGCTTCACCGCCTCGAGCCGCGCGGG
>Ga0256841_1003410_pt1 | contig 11922 bp, 9 predicted proteins | sample 356308metaG_FD_185971 | JGI IMG/M metagenome (GOLD analysis project Ga0256841, IMG submission 185971) | Hydrothermal vent microbial communities from Mid Atlantic Ridge, Atlantic Ocean - 356-308 | ecosystem: Environmental > Aquatic > Marine > Hydrothermal vents | place: Atlantic Ocean: Mid...
GTGCAGACCGATATTGCTGTATGTCTACTGAAAAGCGCATATGCATATACGGAGGGAATCCCATCCATGTGTGGTATCGTTGGTTACATCGGGCCGCAGAACGCGGCACCGATCATCCTGGACGGACTGAAACGGCTGGAATATCGCGGCTACGACTCGGCAGGGCTAGCCGTCATTCAAGATTCACAGATCGCACTGCGCCGCAACGTCGGCAAGCTGGACAACCTCATCAAAATGGTTGAAGAAGACCCCGTCTCCGGGAATATCGGCATCGGGCATACCCGCTGGGCCACGCACGGCGAACCGAGCCAGCGCAATGCTCACCCGCACATCAGCATGAACGGTGACGTGGTCGTGGTGCATAACGGCATCGTGGAGAATTTTCTGGAGCTGCGAAGCGAACTGAGCAGTGAGGGCGTCGTGTTTCAATCCGAAACAGACACCGAAGTGATCGTCCATCTCATCGAGCGGTACATGAGCACCCAGGACGACCTGACCGAAGCCACACGCCGGGCCGTCCGGCACCTGCACGGCTCACAGGCCGTTGTTGTAATGAGTGTGCGAGAGCCAGATCGTCTGGTTGCCGTGCGCATCGGCAACGCGGGCGGCGTGGCCATCGGCCTGGGCGAGGACGAGAATTTCATCGCCTCGGATATCCCGGCCATTCTGGAACATACCCGCCATATGGTCTTCCTGGAAAGCCGCCAGATGGCGACGGTCACCGCAGACGGCTACATGATCCAGACACTCGACGGTGCGCCTGTGCTCTCTCGTCTGGTCACCATCCCCTGGAACCCGATGAGTGCCGAACTGGGCGAATACAAGCACTTCATGCAGAAGGAAATCTTTGAGCAGGGCCGGGCGCTGACGGACACGCTGCGTGGACGCATTGACTTCGAAACAGGTGAGGTCACCCTGCCCGACCTGAAGCTGACACCCGATGAGGCCATACGCATCAATAAGATCATCACCACCGCCTGCGGTACCAGCGCCTACAGCGCACTGGTCGGTAAGTTCCTGTTTGAGGAACTGGCACGTATTCCCGTCGAAGTGGATTACGCCAGCGAATTCCGCTACCGCAATCCGGTTATTGATGAAAACACCACCATTCTGGCGATCACCCAGAGCGGCGAGACGGTGGACACGCTGGCAGCCATCGAAGAAGCGCAGGAAAAAGGCGCAAAGGTGTGGAGCATCGTCAATGCGATCGGCAGCCAGGCCATGCGTGTGGCCGATGGCTATATCACCATGCAGGCCGGGCCGGAGATCGGGGTGGCCTCCACCAAGGCATTCACCACCAGCCTGGCCGATCAATTCCTGTTGGCCCTGTATCTGGGTCAACTGCGCGGCACAGTCAGCCCGGCGGAGAGCCGCACCCATGCCCAGAATCTGGCCCGCCTGCCGGACCTCGTCGGCAGCGTACTGGAAAATGCCGCGCAGTATGAGGCTCTGGCAGCAGAGCTGTCAAACTACGAAAACTTCCTCTACCTGGGCCGGGGCATCAACTACCCTATCGCGCTGGAAGGGGCGCTCAAGCTGAAGGAGATCAGCTACATCCACGCGGAAGGCTACCCGGCGGGCGAGATGAAACACGGCCCCATCGCCCTGATCAGCGAAGAAATGCCCGTGCTGGCAATCGCCCTGCGCGATCATGTCTACGAAAAGATGCTCAGCCAGATCGAGCAGGCCAAAGCCCGCGGCGGCGTGGTCATCGCCGTGGCGACGGAGGGCGACGACATGATCGCCCAGAAAGTGGACCATGTGCTCTATGTGCCCGAAGTGCCCTACCTGCTCAGCCCGATCGTCAGCGTGATCCCGCTGCAGCTCCTGGCCTACTACATCGCCGTCCGGCGCGGCGCGGATGTGGACAAGCCCCGCAACCTGGCGAAGAGCGTCACCGTCGAATAGCTTCCGCCTGCCTCATGTGCTTTGCCCGTGCGGGGGAGGCCAATCCCCCGCACGCAACTTTTCCCCCTGATCTGTATCCAATAAACAGAAGGTTATGGCATCATTAAGGGGCAGAGCAATTTGGCGGAAACAACCGCATCTGTTGTGGAAGCAGGCACAGCGCCAGATCAGGCGGAGGATGCAGCAGACGCGCAGCCCGCGCTGCGCCGCAACTTCTTCGGCGGGATATGGCATGGCGCATTTCTGGCGCTCGGCATGTCCCTCACCCAGCCGACGACCGTGATCGCGGCCTTCGTCGCCGACCTGACCGGCTCGACGGCGTGGGTGGGCGGCCTGTCCACGGTGCTGACGGCTGCGGGCGTGCTTCCGCAGCTATTCGTGGCCCGCTACATCGAACCCCGCCCCCGCAAAATGCCCTATCTGATGCTCGCCATCTACCTGCGCGTGGCAAGCTGGGGCGTGCTGGCCTGGCTGGTGCACAGCATTGGGGCCAGCAATCCGACACTGACGGCCTGGGCCTTGATCGTCCTGCTGGCAGCGTTCTACGCCGGGGGCGGGCTGGGCGGCGTGCCCTACAATGACATCATCGGCAAGGTCATTCCACGTGGACGGCGGGGGGCATTCTTCGGCAGCAGGCAGATTCTGGCCGGGCCGCTGTCCGTCGGCGCGGCACTGCTGGCAAAGCAGATTCTGGGCGATGTGTCCTATCCAGATAACTACGCCATGCTGTTTGGGCTGGCGGCGATCAGTCTGGCCATCGCCTCGCTGGGATTCTGGATAATCAAAGAACCGCCCCGCACAGATGCCCCCGGACGCCCCGAATCCTGGCGGCACTATGCGGCGCACCTGATAGACGCAGGCAGACAGCTCAAGACGCTGGTCGCAGTGCAGTTGCTGACCGGCTTCAGCCTGATGGCTCTGCCTTTTTACGTGGTCTATGCGCGGGACAGTCTCAACGCACCGGTCGAATCGACCGGCTGGTTCCTGCTGATTCAGGTCATTGGCGGCGTGATCGCCAACCTGATCTGGGCGCGGCTGATCGATCGCTATGGTAGCCGGACGATGCTGACCACATGCGCCACCATTTCCACCCTGACACCCCTGCTGGCGGTCATGCTGGGGCCGCTGGGATGGCAGGCCATGCTTCCAGTGTTCTTCTTCGCAGGGGCAAGCTTCGGTGGGCGGCAGGTGGGATTCTCCAGTGCGCTGCTGGCGCTGGCACCCGATACCGAACGCCCGACTTATACGGCGCTCAATGCCGCGCTGACCCTGCCGATCGCCTTTCTGCCACTGATTGCCGGGCTGCTGCTGCAGTCGCTGTCATACACCACGATCTTCATCATCGTGGCCGGATTCATCGCGGTGGGTGTGCTCTGGACTCGCCGTCTGCCCGCAGCGCTGCAGGTCAACTGCCACGAACAGCGACACTAAACCGGCCCGTCGGTGTTACATAAGCAGACTACACCCCACAATACTGGAAAAAGAGGTTCCATCGTTCATGAATATCACGGATAATCACTCTCTGCCCGTCCCATCCACGTTGATAGGGCGGATGACACAAACGGCAGCACTGCTCATGCTGCGACTGCTGGGCTGGCGTCCCGGCGGCCCACCGCCGGACATCCCGAAATACATCGCCATCGGGGCATACCATACCTCAAACTGGGACGCGCTTTTCATGCTGCTGCTGGGCGTGGTGTTCCAGGTCAGAATCAACTTCATGATCAAGGATAGCTGGTTCCGCGGACCGTTAGGCCCGGTTTTCCACTGGCTGGGCGGCGTGGCCATAGACCGCAGCCAGCGGCACAACACCGTGGACCAGATCGCGGAGGCCTTCAAGAATCGTGACCGGCTGATCCTGGTCGTCGCGCCGGAGGGTACGCGCAAGAAAGTGCCCTACTGGAAGACCGGTTTCTACTATATTGCCCTGAAAGCCGGTGTGCCGATCGTGTTTGGCTATCTGGATTATGGGCGCAAGACCGGCGGCTTTGGGCCAGTGCTCATCCCTTCCGGCGATATTGAGGCCGATATGGCAATCATCCGCGATTTTTACGCGGATATCACCGCACGCTACCCGGAAAAAGCCGGGGAAGTGCGGCTGCGCCCGCATGCCGACAGTTCCGATGCATCTGTGCGGGAACCGGCCCTGGTGGATGCATGAGCGAAAGCCTGCGCTTCCCGGAAATGCCGGGCACGTCTTGAATCGAGCCGGGGGCCACGCTATAATTTGAATATCACAATCGCATACAGGCCGGGGGAGTTCGCGCAAGCGAGCTGAGAGGATGTGTAGCGCCGCATCGACCCTTGACCTGATCCGGGTAATACCGGCGTAGGGAGAGCCTTGCATACGGAGATGCATCAACCACCCCCTGCGCGGAGGTGGTTTTTTGATGAATGCTCCGGGCCTCCCCATATGAACGTATCCATTTCAGTCCTATGGGAGGTTGTTTGTCATGAAGACGCGCGCTGTTCTCTTGCTTTTGATCGTTTCGCTGCTGGCACTTGCGCCTGCACTGGCACAGGATGACAGCGTCACCCTGACCGTCATCACCCATGACAGTTTTGCCGCCAGCGAGGACGTGCTCGCTGCATTCGAAGAAGACACCGGCATCACCGTGCGCATCCTGCGCAGCGGCGACGCCGGGACCATGGTCAATCAGGCCGTATTGAGCCGGGAGAATCCGTTGGGAGATGTGCTCTACGGCGTGGACAATACCTTCCTCACTCGTGCGCTTGATGCCGATCTGTTCATCCCCTATGAATCGCCGCTGCTGGAAAATGTACCGGAGGAGTTCATCCTCGACCCGGAACACCGCGTGACCCCGGTGGACTACGGCGATGTCTGCCTGAACTACGATGCCGCCTACTTCGAGGAAAATGACCTGCCGCTGCCGGAGAGCCTGGCCGATCTGACCGACCCGATCTATGACGGTCTGCTGGTCGTGGAAAATCCGGCTACCTCCTCGCCGGGACTGGCTTTTCTGCTGGTAACGGTGGATCAGTTCGGAGCGGATGAGGATGAGGAGGACGGCTACACCTATCTCGATTTCTGGGCCGATCTGGTGGAAAACGACGTACTGGTCGCCGACGACTGGTCGGATGCCTACTTCGGGCAGTTCAGCGGCAGCGGCGGCGACGGCACGCGCCCGCTGGTCGTCAGCTACGCCAGCAGTCCGCCCGCCGAGGTCTACTTCGCCGAGGAAGAACCGGAGGCCGCGCCGACGGGCAGCATCACCGCGCCGGGAACATGCTTCCGGCAGATCGAATTCGTCGGCATCCTGAACGGCACGGAACACCTGGAAGCCGCACAGCAGTTCGTGGACTTTATGTTGAGCGTCGAATTCCAGGAAGATATGCCGCTGCAGATGTTCGTTTTCCCGGTGAATCCGGAGGCAGAACTGCCGGAGGTCTTTGCGACCTACGCTGCCATCCCGGAGGAACCGGTCACCATGGACATCGCCGAAATTGACGCCCACCGCGAAGAATGGATTCAGGCATGGACCGAAACCGTCCTGCGGTGAGGCCCGGCGCAGGTGCTCTGCGGCACGGGCTGCTGCTCGTGCCGCTGCTTTTTCTGGCCGTTTTCTTCTTCTATCCGCTGCTTTCGATTCTGAGCGTCAGCCTTGCACCGGACGGTCAGCTCGACCTGAGCGGCTTCGCTGCGCTGATCACATCGGCCTACTACCGCGATACCTTCATCTTCACCCTGTGGCAGGCCGTACTTTCCACGCTGCTGACGCTGGGGCTGGCCCTGCCGGGCGCTTATGTCTTCACCCGCTACAGCTTTACTGGCAGGTCCACACTACTCTCCCTGGCGATTCTGCCGTTCGTCCTGCCGACGGTCGTCGTAGCGGCAGCCTTCACGGCCCTGATCGGCCCGCAGGGTGTGCTCAACACGCTGGTTATGGGCCTGCTGGGGCTTGAGACGCCGCCCATACAACTGCAGCACACGCTGACCATCATCCTGATCGCCCATGTGTTTTACAATTATCCGCTGGCGCTGCGTATGATCAGCGGCTACTGGGCCAACCGCAGCCCGCGCATTGAGGAAGCTGCCCGCGTGCTGGGCTGCCGGGGCTGGCGGCTGTGGTGGGAAATCCGGCTGCCGATTCTGCGTCCGATCATTCTGGCAGCGGCAGCGCTGGTCTTCATCTTCACCTTTACCAGCTTCGGGGTGATCCTGATTCTGGGCGGACCGCGCTTCGCCACACTGGAGGTGGAAATCTTTCGGCAGGCGATCAGTCTGTTCAATCTGCCGATGGCGGCAGCCCTTTCGCTGGTGCAGATCGGGGCCATGCTGGCCATGATGGCCGTCTATACACGGCTGCAAAGTCAGATCGCGGGTGAACTGCAAGCCGCGCAGCAGATCGCCCGCCCACCCCACGGCTTCAGGGAAAAAGTGTTGATCGCTGCCAATGTGGGCCTGATGATTCTGCTGCTGTTCCTGCCGCTGCTGGCGCTGGTCGAGCGATCCCTCACGGTGGGCGTGGACGGCTTCACCACACGCTACTACCAACTGCTGACGGTCAATACGCGGCAGTCCATCCTGTTTGTGCCGCCGATTGAAGCCGTGGGCAATTCGCTGTTGTTCGCAGTGGTCACAATGCTGCTGGCCGTGCTGCTGGGCCTGATCACGGCCACCCTGCTGGCCCAGCGCGAGTCGCGCCTGGCGAACTGGCTCGATCCGCTGTTCATGCTGCCGCTGGCAACCAGCGCGGTCACGCTGGGCTTTGGCTACATCATCGCGCTGGATGAGCCGCCCCTGAATCTGCGTACCTCGCCCCTCCTGATCCCGATCGCGCATACCCTGGTGGCGATGCCTTTTGTCGTGCGAAGTGTGCTGCCCGCCCTGCGCGGAATCCCGCCCGATCTCCGCGAGGCGGCGCGGACGCTGGGCGCGTCTCCCTGGCAGGTGTGGCGGCAGATCGATCTGCCGCTGATCCGGCGGGGGTTGATCGTGGGCGCGACGTTCGCCTTCACCGTCAGCATGGGTGAATTCGGCGCGTCGGTGTTCGTCGTCCGTCCGGAGACGCCCACCATGCCAGTTGCGATCTACCGGCTGCTGGGCCAGCCGGGCGCGGCCAACTACGGGCAGGCGCTGGCCATGAGCACCATTCTGATGGTCGTCTGCGCCGTGAGCTTCATGCTGATCGAGCGCCTGCGCGGGGCAGGCATGGGGGAGTTCTGATGCTGGAAATACGCGGGATCACCCGTGTGTTTGGCAACGTCCCTGTCCTGCGCGGCATTGATCTGACGGTTGAACGGGGGGAGATCGTCTGTCTGCTGGGACCGAGCGGCTGCGGCAAAACCACCCTGCTGCGCATCATCGCCGGGCTGGAACAGGCAGATGGCGGTGATATTCTGCTCGATGGTGAATCGATCATGCGTGTGCCGGTGCACGAACGCGACTTTGGCCTGATGTTCCAGGACTACGCGCTCTTCCCGCATATGAACGTGGCGGAAAATATCCTGTTCGGGCTGCGCATGCACGGCGTACCCAAAACGCAGCGCCAGCAGCGTCTGCGTGAAGTTCTGCAACTGGTTGGGCTGGAGGGCTTCGAGCACCGCGACGTAACCGAACTCTCCGGCGGAGAGCGGCAGCGCGTCGCGCTGGCACGCAGCCTCGCCCCCAATCCGCGCCTGCTGATGCTGGATGAGCCGCTTGGCTCGCTGGATGCCACCCTGCGGGATCAACTGGTCGGCGAACTGCGGGCCATCATCAACCACGCCGGGCTGACGGCTATCTACGTCACCCATGACCAGAGCGAGGCCTTCGCCATTGCCGACCGCGTGGCGATCATGAACGACGGCATCATCGAACAGGTCGGCACGCCGGAAGTCCTCTACAGACAACCCCGAACAGCCTTCATCGCCCGCTTTCTGGGGCTGAACAACGTGGTTCCAGTGACCCGACGGGAGGGCCACCACGTGCAAACACCGGTCGGCACGTTCACCGTCTCCGGGACGGCAGCGGCACTGCTGCTGCACCCGGATGGCCTGTATCTCGCTGCACCGGATGACGCGAACACCATCACCGGGCGCGTGCAGGCACGTATCTTCCAGGGAAATGACTACCGCCTGACCTTGCAGGCAGGCGGGCCGGACGACGGCGTGACGCTCACCTTCAGACTGCCGGGCCAGGCCGATCACGTCCCTGCTGTGGGCGATACCATCGCTGTGAGCATCACGCCGGAAATGGTCGTCCCGCTGACCGAATCCGATCAGGCCAGCCGAAAGTAGTCTTCCGTCGCCCGACCAGCAGGCTGCTTACTTCGACTGACAGCAGAAAAAACCATCCCCGAACCGGGGGAAGGGGTTCGGGGACAGTCAGGAGGAGGAGGAAAGCAACCGTCGTTCTACCGGTAAAATCGCTTACAATCTCAGGAGCTGCTACCCCCTGTGTACAGCGCCAGTACATTGCCCGTCGGGTCGGAAAAGATCGCAAACCAACCGATGCCGGGGATTTCCGTCCGGGGACGGAGCACCTTACCACCGGCGGCTTCAATCTGCTTGAGATCGGCATCAATATCTTCGCTGTCGAAATACATCAGAATGTCGTTGGGCTTGATCTGGAATCCCTCAAAGTCGCCCACTTTGGTCAGCCCGCCGTTGATGTTCCCACTCTCAAACATGGTGTAGTCAAACCGCGGGTCATGCTGGAACTGCCAGCCAAAGACCTCGCCATAGAATTTCTGGCTTGCCTCGGCGTTATCGGTCGGAATCTCGATGTGTATAATTTTGCGCTTCTCCACTGGAAAATCCTTTCATCATCATCAAAACAGGAACAGAACACATGTTCTTCTTATAAAATAGCACAAATGTTCTGTTCTGTCAAGTGCGACCGCAGTGAAATTATGCGCCCGACACCGGGCTGCCTCTTTGGTTTGTGCACAAGTGCGGGTAGAATGTAAACGGCATTCCCGGAACACGCAGGTATCATGGCTGGCGTCAATACGCCATTTTTCATCTGGACACGGCATGAACGAAAAAACATACACCGTACTGGAACTCCCGAAGATTCTCGTGCAACTGGCGGAACATACCGACTTCAGCGCTGGTCGCGAGCTGGCCCTCAGCCTGCGGCCCACGCCGCATCTGGACGAAGCGCGTGAACGTCAGCAGGAAACCACCGAGGCGCGGCTGCTGCTGGAACTCAAGACCAACGTCTCACTGGGCGGGGTTTATGACATTCGTGAGGCGGTGCAGGATGCCACACGCGGCATTCTATGCGAGCCAGCGGTGCTGCTGGATATCCTCAGCACGCTTCGCCGTGCAACCACGGTGCGCCGCCTGCTCACACGGATGCGCGGGCAGGTGCCGCGCCTGGCGGAAATCGCCGAGCTGCTGGAAGAATGCACCGGCCTGCAGAGCGAGATCGCCCGCGTGGTCAACGATCGGGGCGAGATCAACGACAGCGCCAGTCCACGCCTGGCGATCATCCGCCGTGATTTGCGCACCGCTTTTGAGCGGCTGCAAAGTAAGCTGCAGAACATCATCAACAGCCCCAGCAATGCCAAATACCTGCAGGAAAGCCTGATCACACAGCGCGGCGGGCGTTATGTCATCCCGCTCAAGGCGGAATTCAAGGGACGCATCAAGGGCATCGTGCATGACCAGTCCTCCAGCGGAGCCACGCTCTGGATCGAACCGCTGGCAACGGTTGAGTACAACAACCGCTGGCGGGAACTTCAACTTGAGGAAGAGGATGAAATCCGGCGCATCCTGGTGGCGCTGACCGATCTTGTTGGCCATGAAGCGCCGTACATCGTGCGCACGGTAGAGACTCTGGCCCGGCTCGATCTGATCTTCGCCAGGGCGCGTTATGCCGAGGCTATCAACGCCAATGCGCCGAACCTGGTCGGCTTCCGCGAGATACCGGAGCGCAACGGCGTCCGGCATCCGGGCAGCACGCTGCACCTGCCGGGGGCACGGCATCCGCTGCTGAATCCAGAGACCGTTGTGCCGATTGACGTTTACCTGGACGACGACACCCACGTGCTGGTCATCACTGGCCCCAACACCGGGGGCAAGACCGTCGCACTGAAAACCGTCGGCCTGATGGCGCTGATGGCGCAGTGCGGCCTGCATCTGCCGACCGATCCGGGCGCGGAATTGAGCGTCTTTGAGGGTATCTATGCCGATATCGGCGACGAGCAAAGCATTGAGCAGTCGCTCAGCACCTTCAGCGCGCACATGACCAACACCATCGCCATCCTCAAAGAGTGCAATGCCCATTCGCTGGTCGTGCTGGATGAGGTCGGCGCGGGAACCGACCCGGCAGAAGGTGCTGCGCTGGCGAGGGCGATCTTGAAAGCACTCCTGAAACGCGGCAGCACCACGCTGGTCACCACGCATCACCCCGAACTCAAAATCTGGAGCCATGAGCAGCCGGGCGTGCGCAACGCCTCGGTCGTCTTCGACCTGGAAACGCTGGCCCCGACCTACCAACTGGTGATCGGCCTGCCGGGGCGTTCCAACGCGCTGGCCATCGCCGCCCGGCTGGGGCTGGACCCGGAGATCATCGAGGATGCCCGCAGCATGGTGGCCACGGAAAGCCTGATCGCCGATGACCTGCTGGACGAGATTCACCGCACACGCGACCAGATTCGGCGGGAAAAAGCCGCCGCCGCTGAAGCACGCCGTGAGGCCGAGGCCCTGCGGGACGCGCTGCGTCAGCAACTGGATGAGATCGAGGAAGAGCGGCGCAAACTGCTGGCCCAGGCACGCGCCGAGGCAGAAGAAGAACTGCGCCAGCTACGCCGGGAGGTGCGCCGTCTGCGCCGTCAACTGCAGGTCGCCGGGCAGCCGCTGGACGCGATCCGGCAGGTGGAAAGCACGCTAAAAACGCTTGAGGATGAGGTCGAGGAAGCAGTCGAGCGTGTCGCCGAACTGCCTGAAGAATACAACGACCGCCCGCTGCACCTGGGCGACCGGGTATGGGTGCATACGCTCAACACCGAAGGGCAGATCACCGAGTTGAGCGAGGATGAGGCCGAAGTGCAGATCGGGCGAATGCGCCTGCGGGCACGGTTGGAAGACCTCTCCTACCGCACAAAGGGTGAAAGCAAGCGCGGGGAACAGCCGCCCGCCAGATCGACTGGTCGTGCGGCAGCGCCATCTCCCCGGCTCAAATCGCCGGGGCTGGAGCTTGATCTGCGGGGCAGCCGCGTGGAGGACGCGTTACCCCGTCTGGAGGAGTATCTCGATGCGGCCTATATGGCCGGGCTGCCCTTCGTGCGTATTATTCACGGCAAGGGAACCGGGGCGCTGCGAAAAGCCGTGCAGGAGATGGTCAAAAAACACCCGCTGGTGCGCAAATGGGAGCGAGGCCGCCCCAATGAAGGCGGCGACGGCGTGACCGTTGTCCATCTGGTATCCCAGAACTAGCTATCGCAGCCAGGGCGGACGCCGCTCCGGGGGACGGGCAGGCAGCGGATCGGAGGACACCTCCGGCGGCACGATGGCCGTCACCTGCAAACGATCCCCCGTCCGGCTGACCATGTGCAGCATATCGCCATCGTCCAGGGTCGCCCGCACATCATCCAGACGGGCACGGAATGCCGCCTCTTCCACGATCACAATCTCGGATACAGCGGTTGTATCGAGCGGGTGCAGGCGGCACTGCTTGAGCACGGCTCGCAGCACCTCATAGCGCGCCCGGACGGTTTCATCAGGACGCAGGGTGATCCAGAGCAGACAGCGGTCGGATTTGATCGGGGGGAAGTTCATCGGGCAGCCTCCTGAATGTCGCCGCCTAGTATAACCCGCTTGCGTCATCACGCCTCGCCGTGCTATACCACAACTATCCCGCCACAGGAGAGGAACCCGCCCATGACAGATCAGGACCCTCATGCCGCCAGACTTCAGGAAGCTCGCACACTGCTTGCAAGAGGCGAGCGCGATCAGGCGCTTGCGGCATTGTATGCCCTGGTAGCCGTCACGCCGAACAGCATCGAAGCCTGGTGGCTGATCGCACGGACAACACCCCACACCACACAGAAGCAGGAAGCGCTC
>Ga0256841_1003411_pt1 | contig 11919 bp, 10 predicted proteins | sample 356308metaG_FD_185971 | JGI IMG/M metagenome (GOLD analysis project Ga0256841, IMG submission 185971) | Hydrothermal vent microbial communities from Mid Atlantic Ridge, Atlantic Ocean - 356-308 | ecosystem: Environmental > Aquatic > Marine > Hydrothermal vents | place: Atlantic Ocean: Mid...
GGAGGCGTGCCGGCGGGTCGTGCGACGGCGTCGTCGTCGTGGGACGCGTCCGTATCGGTCGCCACGGGTCGTTCCACCGGCGGGGGGACGGCCTGGTCCAGGGTAAACGTGACCGCCCGAATGTCGCCGAAGCGTTCGCACGAGCACGTGAACGCGAACGCCGTGGTCGAAGCGCCGCGCTCCTTGAGGGCAGCCTTCGGAAGGGGAAGCGGGGCGCCGTGCGGCGTGGCGCGGCCCCTGACGTGGGGCGGGGCGCTCCGGCGCATGGGGCAAAAGCCGTCCCGGCAGGTGTGTCGCTCGAGCGGGCAGAAAGCGCTCGAACAGGGCTGTGCCTGCTGAACAAGGATCCCGAAGACGTACGTGACGGGCCACTGTTGCAGAAGCAGCAACACCATGAGCCCAACGCTCACGCCCGAATGTCGGATCGAATGGCCCATGAGGTTCTCCCGCGTAGAATACCTCATTCGTGTGCGGGGAGGGCCGACGCGTTACGCCGAGAGGCCGTCGCTCACAGGCTCTTCATCGCCTCCACGGCGAGCGCGTCCACGCGGTTGTTCAGTTCGTCGTCGGCGTGCCCCTTCACCTTCACGAAGCGTACGTCGTGCCGTTTCATCGCTTCGAGGAGAGCTTCCCACAGATCGCGGTTCTTGACGTCTTTCTTTCCCGCCGTTTTCCATCCCCGCCGTTGCCAGTTTTCGATCCAGCCCTGATTGAAGGCGTTGGCGACGTAGGCGCTGTCGGTGTGGAGCGTGACGCGGCAGGGCTCCTTGAGCGCTTTGAGGGCCTCGACCACGGCCTTCAGTTCCATGCGGTTGTTCGTCGTGTGCGGCTCCGCTCCGGCCAGTACGCGCTCGTGCGGGCCGAACAGGAGCAGGGCCGCCCAGCCGCCCGGTCCCGGGTTGCCGCTGCATGCGCCGTCGGTGTAAATCGTGACGTGTTTCAAAGGAAGCGTATCGGTGGGTTCGAAGCAGGAAGACCGAAACTAACGGCTTCGGGCGCACGCTTCCACCACCGGCGGGGAATCCATCGAAAGATCGAAGAGGCGTCGGGGAAAGCCGGCCTTCGTACACGGAGGGCGCCTCTCCCGGGTCTCGCGTCAAGTCGCCTTGAGCCGGTCGATGACGCCCTGAATGCGCTCCGGGTTCTCGGTGATGAACGTGCGGGCAATCTTGTCGAGGAGGGTGAGCGTCTTCTCGGAGGCGTCGTCCATCTTGACTGCGCGCGTGAGGGTGTGGTTGAAACGCACGTAGATTTCGGAGGGGATGATCTTGTCCACGATGTAATCGACCGAGTCCGCGGAGCCGTCGAGCATCCATCCGGTGACCTTCGTCGCCACGTTGATGAGGCCGTCGGCGTGGCGGCAGGGCGTGCTCGCCTCGTGCTCGCCCGTGCCGAGGGAGCAGATGAAAAGGTCCTCGCCGGGGAAGAGGCGCAGGCCCTCGCCGTAGGCGCAGAGCGCCGGGTTGCCGGCGAAGAGGCCGCCGTCGTAGAGACAGGCGCGGGTCCCGGGCTTCCACGGCACGTCCACGCGGTGCGGGGGGAAGTACGACGGCGCGGCCGCCGAAGCCTGGATGGCGTCCACCGCCTTGACCTCCGCCACGCTCTCCCGCCATGACTTGAAGAGCACCGGTCCCGGCTCTTCGGCCTCGTCCCACCGGCCGCTGACGTCGTATGCGGTCGTCATCATCATCGTCTGCGCCGAGGCCAGGCGGACGTCTCCGAAATACTTTTTCAGGACGTCGTACAGGTTGCTTCCCCGGTACTTCGGTTTGAAGAGTTGCGTGAACCTGCTCCGGGCTTTTCGGAAAATGCGCGGCCCCTCCAGCCGGTAAAGATCCTGGGCCTTTTTCATGTCCATCCCGATGGGCATGGCAATGGCTCCGGCGAGAGCAGCGCCGGTGGACGTCCCCACCACGAGGTCGAACACCTCGTGGAGCGGGCGCCCGACGCCGCGTTCGATTTCCGTGAGAAGGATGGCCGGGATGAGTCCTTTGATGCCGCCGCCGTCGATGGAAAGAATATTCCTCATGACGTTTCTCCGTGCTTGGTTCGGAAGAAAAGCAACGTCAAGCCGGAAGTGCGCGGCTTTGCCTTCCTGAAGAAAAACAGAGGGACGGGCAAGGTCAATGGGTGCGGGGGACTATTCGAACGGACCGGGAAAACTATGGGGAGAAGGGAGCGTACAAGAGGCTCGAAACATTGAAAATCCACGTTTTATTGTATGAAATTTGTCGATTACGCCACGATCACGGTGCGGAGCGGGAAAGGGGGGAGCGGCGCGGTCTCGTTCCACCGGGCGAAGTTTCAACCGAAAGGCGGTCCCGACGGCGGCGACGGCGGCGCGGGCGGCTCGGTCATCGTGGAGGCGGACCGGCAGCTCTATACGCTCCTCGACCTCCGGTACAACCGCCACCACTTCGCCGAGAACGGACGCCCCGGAAGCGGGGCCGACAAGAGCGGCAGGCAGGGGCAGGACATCGTCATCCGCGTGCCGGTCGGGACCGTGATCCGGGACACGAACACGGGCGAGATCGTCGGTGAGGTGCTCGCGCACGGCGACCGGGTGGCGCTGGCTCAGGGCGGGCGCGGGGGCAAGGGCAACGCCTTTTTCAAGTCGGCCACCCGTCAGACGCCGCGCTATGCGCAGCCGGGTGAGCCGGGCGAGGAACGCGAGGTCACGCTTGAACTGAAGCTCCTGGCCGACGCGGGGCTGGTGGGTTTCCCGAACGCGGGCAAGAGCACGCTCGTCTCCTCGCTCTCGGCGGCGCGTCCGAAGGTGGCCGATTACCCGTTCACCACGCTCACGCCGTCGCTCGGCGTCGTCTCGGTGGGGGCGTATGAGTCGTTCGTGATGGCGGACATCCCCGGCATCATCGAAGGAGCGCACGAAGGGAAAGGGCTCGGCATCCGCTTCCTCAAACACATCGAGCGGAACGCGGTCCTGGTCTTCGTCATCCCCGTCACCACGGAGGACCCCGGCGGCGCATACCGCACGCTCCTCGACGAGCTGCATGCGTTCAACCCCGAACTCCTCGACAAGCCCCGCATCGTGGCGCTCTCGAAGATGGACCTCTTGCCTCCGGACGAGCGGGAGGACTTCGCGGCGAAGGTGCGGGAGCAGTTTGCCGACGGCGTCCCGCTTTTTCCCATCAGCGCCGTGGCGCGCATCGGGCTCGACCCGCTCCGGCGGGCGCTGTGGGAGCGGGTGAAAGCCGGTCGGACGGAAGCGGCGGTGTGACCGACCGGTTTCCTCTCAGCCGGCCCGCTCTTATCTTCCCGGACCTCGCCGGAGGAAAGGAGATGGACATGGATGAAGCCTCCCGCACGATGACTTTCGATCCCGCGAACGCCTCCCTCGACACGTATGAGGAAAAGCGCGCCCTCATTGCCCTGTCGATGGCGCCGGGGGTGGGGCCGGGGCGCATCCGCGCGATGATCGCGCGCTTCGGTTCGGCGACGGCGGCGCTCTCGGCCTCGCGGCGGGCGCTGGCGGAAGTGCCGGGCATCGGGCCACAGACGGCGGCGGCCATCGCGGCGTTCGATGGGCACGCGGCCGTCGAGGCACAGTTCGAAAAGGCGGAACGGGTGGGGGCGACCCTCGTGACCGCGTGGGATCCCGGCTATCCCCGCCTCCTTCGTCAGCTCTACGACCCGCCCGTTTTCCTGTGGGTGCGCGGGCGTCTCGTCGAAGCCGACGCGCGCGCCGTCGCCATCGTGGGCACGCGCCGCGCCACGGACTACGGGCGACGCGTGGCGCATGGGTTGGCCGCCGAACTGGCCCGCCGGGGCTTCACCATCGTCAGCGGCCTCGCCTACGGCATCGACGCGGCGGCGCACCGGGGCGCGCTCGAAGCGGGCGGGCGGACCGTCGCCGTGCTCGGCTCCGGCGTCGGGCGCATCTATCCGGCGCGCCATGCCCGCCTCGCCCGCGACGTCCTCGGGCAGGGAGCGCTCCTCTCCGAGTATGCCGTGGACGCCGCGCCGGATGCGCCGAACTTTCCCCGGCGCAACCGGATCATCAGCGGGCTCGCGCTCGGCACGCTCGTGGCCGAGGCCTTCGAGGAGGGCGGCGCGCTCATCACGGCCCGGCTCGCGCTCGAACAGAACCGCGAGGTGTTCGCCGTGCCGAGCCCCGTTCACAGCCGCGCCGGGGCGGGGTGCAACCGGCTCATCCAGAAAGGTTATGCGAAGCTCGTCCTGACCGTCGAAGACGTGCTCGAAGAACTGGGCATGGCCCCGGCGACGAAAGCCGAGCCGGCGCTACCGGAGCCGCCGCCGGAGCTCGGCCCCGTCGAGCGGCAGTTGTACGAGGCGCTCTCGGAGTCGCCCGTCCACCTCGACGCGTTGTGCGCCGCCACGGGCCTGGACGTTTCGACCGCGCTCGTCTATCTGCTCAGCCTTGAATTCAAGGGACTGGTGCGGCAGATGGCGGGCAAACAGTTCTTCAGGGCCTGAGGCGAGGACAAAAAAAAGCCCGACGCCCCCACCTTGGCGCCGGGCTATCTGGAGATATGCCAGACAAGGACGGAAACGCTCGTGCGATGTGCGCGAAGGCTCCCGTCTCTTGCCCTACGACGTGAGCCCGCGCCGTTTGTTACGCGCTTCGGGCGGGTGGGGAATATTTTTGCCCTCCACGCGTTTCGAACCTGCGCGTGAACCTCTTCCACGAGCGGCGGAAAGGCCGTCGCGCCGCTTCTTCACGAACGCCAACCCGATTTTGTATGACCTTAAGCGACCTTCGAAAAGAGTTTCCCCACACCGAAGACTCGGTGTACGTGAACCACGCGGCCATGAGCCCGCTCAGCCGCCCCGTCGTCGCCGCGCTGGAGGCGTATCTCCACGAGCGGCATCGGACGAACATCGAAAACTACTTCGATTTTTTCCCCGTGATCGACGAGACGCTGGCGCGGCTGGCCCGCCTCATCGGCGCGCGCCCGGAGCGCGTCGCGTACGCGCCGAACACGTCGTACGGGTTGGGCGTGCTCGCGCAGGGGCTCGACTGGCGGCCGGGCGACCGCGTGGCCGTGCCCGCGTGCGAGTTTCCCGCCAACGTCTTCCCGTTCGTCAACCTCGAGCGTCGCGGGGTCGCGGTGGACTTCATCCCGCACGAGGCGGGCGTTTTCAGCCTCGAAGCCGTCGAGGCTGCGCTCACGCCCCGGACGCGGGTGCTCACGGTCAGCTCCGTACAGTTCCTCTCCGGCTTCCGGGCCGACCTCGCAGCCCTCGGCGCGCTCTGCCGGGCGCACGACGTGATCTTTTGCGTGGACGGCATTCAGAGCCTCGGCGCCCTCCGCCTCGACGTGGAGGCCTGCGGCATCGATTTCCTGGCCTCGGGCGGGCACAAGTGGCTCATGGCGACGACCGGCATCGGCTTCATCTACGTCGCCGAGCGGCTTCAGGAACGCCTCGCGCCGGCGGCGGGCTGGCTCCACGGGCCGGTGGACTGGGAGCGGCTCACGGAATACGAACTCACGTTCCATCCCGACGCCCGGCGCTTCCGCACCGGCACGTTGAACCACGCCGGCATCGCGGCGCTCCACGCGGCGCTCGGGCTTCACTTCGAGGCCGGGGTCGAATGGTGCGAGGCGCAGACGCTCGACCGCGCGCGCGCCCTCGCCGAAGGGCTCTCCCGGCTCGGCCTCCGGCGCTACGGCTCGGAGGATCCCGCCCGCGCCTCGGGCATCGTCACGGTGGCCCATCCCGACGTCGAGGCGCTCTTCGAACACCTCAAACGGCGCGGGATCACCGCGGCGCTTCGGAACCGGCTCCTTCGTTTCTCACCCACGTATTACAACAGCCCCGAAGAGGTCGAAGCCGCGCTCGAAGCCGTCGCCGACTTCGGGAAGGTGCGCGCGCCTTCGGCCTGAGGACGCGCCGTCATCACCCGTTCCCCACGACCGTATGCCATGAGCGAACGCGAGGAAAAACAGGAGACCATCTTCACCTTCGAGGCGCCGCCCGGTTATCGCGAGGGGGAGCGGCTCGACGTGTACCTCACGCGCTTCATGCAGAATGCAACCCGCACGAAGGTGAAACGCGGCGTGAAGGAGGGGCGCGTGACGGTCAACGGCGTGGTGGTGACGAAAAGCTCGCACACCGTCCAGGCCGGCGACGTGATCGTGTGCCGGGTGATGCGGCCGCCGCCGATCACGCTCGCGCCGGAGCGGATCCCGCTCGAAATCGTGTATGAGGATGAGGATCTCATCGTGGTGAACAAGGCGGCGGGGATGGTTGTGCATCCGGCATACGGCAACCGCACCGGCACGCTCGTCAACGCCCTGCTCTATCACGTCGGCGGGCGGGAGCTCTCGATGGAGGCTTTCGAGGAAGAGGGCCTCGAGGATGAGTCGGTGGGGCTCTCGGTGGTCAACGCCGCGCCCGCCGCGCCGGACGACCCGGCGGTCCGCCCCGGCATCGTGCACCGCCTCGACAAGGATACCTCGGGGCTGATGGTGGTGGCGAAGAACGACGTGGCGCACGTGAGGTTGGCCCGGCAGTTCGAGAACCGCACCATCCGCCGCCGGTACCGCGCGCTCGTCTGGGGCGTGCCCGAGCCGGAGGGCCGCATCGAGACGCACCTCGGGCGCGACCCCCGCGACCGGAAGCGCCGCGCGGTCGTGCGCCCCGCGCACGGCAAACGAGCCGTCACGAACTACCGCACGCTCGAAGCAATGGCGCACACGGCGCTCATGGAGTTTCGCCTGGAGACGGGGCGCACGCATCAGATCCGCGTGCACGCCCGCTTCATCGGCCACCCCATCCTCGGCGACGTCGCGTACGGCGGCGACCGCATCCGCTCCGGGCCGGACACGTCGCATCGCCGGGCCTTCTTCAGAAACCTCTTCGCCCGAATGCCGCGTCAGGCGCTCCACGCCCACACGCTCGGCTTCGTCCATCCGCGCACGGGCGCCGAGATGGATTTTACCGCCGAACTGCCGGAAGACATGCGGTACGTCCTCGATCAACTCCGGCGGGTGGAAGGGGGGGAAGCATGAGGCCGGGTACGGGTGAAAGCCGATGACGGGGGATGCCGTGAGGTGATGGTCGGCGTCGTGTATGGGTGGATGGTGTGAAAGGACGGAGAACGCAGGGAGCCCCTGACTGCACCATTCTTCCGCCATGCGAAAAATTATGCGCGGCATCGGGTGAGGAAATGGAGAGCGCGTGGTATATTAAAAAGCTATGCAATCCACGATGCCGGTGCGGCGGGCGCGAACCTTCGTCGTTCCGGCCGGTTGTCCCGGTTCTTCATCCTCGCTCGCGAGTCCCGCTGGGGAGCGAAAGCAATGCAGGCTATCGGTTTGACGGAAATACATCAGCTTCTTAAACGCGACACCATCCGGGTCGGACTTCCGGGAGAGACGAAAGAAGAGGTGCTCAACAACCTCATCGACCTCTTGAAAGGGCAGCCGGGGGTGCGTGACCTGGAGAAAGTGCGCGAGGCCGTTTTCGCCCGCGAGGCCGTCATGTCCACGGGGGTGGGGAAAGGGCTCGCGTTGCCGCACGCCAAGACCGCCGCCGTGGATCGCACCGTCGCGGCCCTGGCCATCACCGCCCAGCCGGTCGACTTCGGGGCCATCGACGACCAGCCGGTGCGCATCCTTTTCCTGCTCGTCGGCTCCGAAGAAGCCAAGACCCAGCACATCAAAATCCTCAGCCGCATCTCGCGTCTGATGAACCGCGACGACTTCCGCAAGCGTCTCCTTCAGGCGCGCGACGCCGACGAGGTGCTGGCGCTCATGGAAGAAGGCGAACTGTCTTTGCTTGACGGTTGACCCCCGCGCGGCGTCCCGGCGACGGTAGGCGACCCCGGCTTCCTCTTTCCACGCTCGAATCCCGATCCTGTGAAAAAAACGTTTCGTAACATCACCGGGACGTTCGACATTCTGCCGGAGAAATACCGGGCCGACGGCACGGAGATCGCCTCTTCGGCGGCGTGGCAGGCGGTCGAGGCGGTCATCCGGGAGGTGATGGCCCGCTTTCACGCGCAGGAGATCCGCACGCCCATCCTCGAACCGACCGAGCTCATCGCGCGCGGCGTCGGCCTGTTGACGGACATCGTCTCGAAAGAGATGTTCGCCTTTGAGCGGGGGGACACCCACTACGTGCTCCGCCCGGAGCTCACCGCGCCCGTGATGCGGGCCTACCTCCAGCATCATCTCGACCAGCGCGGCGGGGTGCAAAAGCTCTATTACATCGGCCCGTGCTTCCGCGCCGAGCGCCCCCAGAAAGGTCGGTATCGCCAGTTTCACCAGTTCGGCGGCGAGGTCATCGGCTCCGAAGATCCTCGCGCCGACGCCGAGGTCATCGCCATGATGACGGCCGTCTACCGCGCCTTCGGGCTCACGGAGATGACGCTTCGCCTGAACACCCTCGGCGACGAAGGCAGCCGCCCCCGGTATCGGGAGGCGCTTCAGGCCTATTTCCGCCCGTACGCCGCCGACCTCTCCGAGACGAGCCGCCGGAGGCTGGAGACGAACCCCCTCCGCATCCTCGACACGAAAGACGAGCGCGAGCGTCGCCTCCTCGCCGAAGCGCCCCGCCTCATCGAATACGTAGACGAGGAGAGCCGCGCCCATTACGAGACGCTCAAAGGGTTGCTCGGGGATCTCGGCATCCCGTTCCTCGAAGACCCGTTCCTCGTGCGTGGTCTCGACTATTATACGCGCACGGCCTTTGAACTCGAGAGCCCCCACCTCGGCGCGCAGAGTGCGCTCGGCGGCGGCGGGCGATACGACCTCCTCGCGCGCGAGCTCGGGAGCAAAAAGCCCGTGCCTGCCGTGGGCTTCGCCGCGGGCATCGAGCGGTTGTTCATGGCGCTGGCGGCGCAGGGGGTGACGATGCCCGAAGCCGCCCCGCCGCCCGACGTCTTCCTCGTGGCGCTCGGCGACGAAGCGGCGCGGTGGGCCTTCGCCGAGGCGCAACGGCTCCGGGACGAAGGACTCCGCACGGCCCTCGACCTCCGGGGACGCTCGATGAAAGCGCAGATGCGCGAGGCAAACCGTCAGGGCGCCCCCTTCACGCTCATCGTCGGCAAGGACGAACTGGAGCGGCGGCAGGCGGTGGTCAAGGAGATGGCCTCCGGCGAGCAGTCGGAGGTCCCCTTCGAAGACCTCATCCGGATCCTTCGGGACAAAATCGCCGCCGGCGCGTCCTAAAGAACGCCTCCCGGCGCCCGCCCGCTTTTTCCGGCCATTTGCGACAGACCCATGTATCCGAGGATCAGTGATCTTTTCCGGGACCTCTTCGGCTTCAATCTCCCGATCCCGATCTATTCGTTCGGGGCGATGGTGGCCATCGCCTTCCTCACCGCGGCCTGGTTGAGCCGAAAAGAGCTCGACCGGCTGTATGCCGAGGGGCGTCTGCCCGCCGTACGCATCCCCGTGAAGGAGACGAAGGGCAAGCGCAAGCGAAAGGCGACGGAGAAGGCGAGTCCCGGCGCGCTCATGGGCTCGATCACCGTGATCGCCGTCGTGGGCGGGTTTGCCGGCGCGAAGGTCTTCCACATCCTCGAACACCTCGGCGAGTTCTTCCGCGACCCCCTCGGGATGCTCTTTTCCTCGGGCGGATTTACGTTCTACGGGGGGCTCATCGTCGCGGCGGCGGGCATCGCATGGTACGTGCGGAAGCAGGGGTTGCCCGTGTGGACGGTCGCCGACGCGCTCGCGCCGGGGCTCATGCTCGCCTACGGCATCGGACGTCTCGGCTGTCACCTCGCCGGAGACGGCGACTGGGGCGTCGCCGCCGACCTCGCCGCCCGTCCCGGCTGGCTGCCGGAGTGGCTGTGGGCGGAGACGTATCCGAACAACATCCTCGGACGCGATCTCTCGGCGGCGCCCGTCTATCCCACCTCCATCTATGAGTTCGTCGCCGCCGCGCTTCTGTTCGCTCTGCTCTGGCGCTTGCGCAAGCACCCTTTCCTCAGCGGCTGGCTCTTCTCGGTCTACCTTTTCCTCGACGGGCTCGAACGCTTCCTCATCGAACAGATCCGCGTCAACGTCCGGTTCGATCTCTTCGGCCTGGAGGTGACGCAGGCGGAGGTCATCGCCGTCGCGCTCATGGCCGCCGGGGTCTTCGGCATGATCCGCACGTGGAAACGCCGCGAGACGGTGGAGGGGGCGCCCTCCGCGCTTCGCCCGTCTCCCGCCTCCTGATCCGCGCCTCGGAGCGGGGACAAAACGCGCCGTCGGAGGGTATAAATCGGAAAGGCTTCGGCCCGGGCGGGCGACATACAATCGTCATAAAGATCGAATACTTATGGCGAGCGGGCCGAGGGTCGATGCCTTAGAGTGGTGCGAGCGCCTCATGATTGTCGGGCATATGCGGAAAAGATGATACGGAAGCTGCTTTTTCTGATCCTACTTGGCGCGGGGACGGCGCTTCCCACGTTTGCGCAGATGGTTGCGCCGGTGGAGCGGATGCCGGTCGAGCGGATGCCGGTGATGGCGGATCCCGCGCGGGGCGACGGGCATGGTTCGGGCGGCGTCGTCACGGAGGAGACCATCGAGGCGGCGCGGCGAAACTATGTGCGACCGGCGCACAAAAGCGACGCCGTCTTCGCCTACGACGTCACCGTGCCGGAAGCCGTGGACCGATCCGTCCTGCTGAAGGACGGCATCTTTCTCCTGCTGGCCTTCCCCTCGTACGATACGACCGTCGTCTGGAACGACGAGGCCATTCAGGCCACGGCGCAGGAGATCATCGAACAGCGCGAGGCGGTGTGGCTGGCCAACGGGAAGACCGAGTCCGAGATCGTCCCACTCACGGTGCTCTATACCTTTCACGACATCCCCGATCAGTGCCCGGTCACGTGCAACCTGAGCATTGACAATTATTTCGTCTTCAGCGGCGACTATGCGCCCCTGGGCCCCAATCCCTCGCCCATCCACGCGACGAAAGAGAAGGTGGGGGCGGACTTCATGTACGTGATCTTTCCGAGGAGCGACCCGAAGGACAGCACGGGGTGGCGGCTCTATGGCTGGGAAAACATGTTTCTCCCGCAGGATCCTCCGGAGAGGCTTGCGCCGCAGACGGGCGGCACGCTCTGGTCGAGAGCCGTGGAAGCCTCGGCGCTGGCGACGTGGTCGAAGTACCTCGTGGCGCACGAGATGGAGGGACACGGCTTCGGGGGATGCAACCACATCAATGGAGAACAGGGCGTCGATCTGATGCTGGCTTCGGCGCCGTGGGGGCCGCGCATGACCGCGTGCGCGCCGACGAGCTTCGCGAACGCAGCCTACGTGGCGGCGAACTGGCCCCTTCCCTCGCTCATCACGGCCACGGACGACTACCCGGATGCGCCGGACGGCGTGACGCTCCTTCCGAACTATCCCAACCCTTTCTCCGGCTCGACCGTCCTCACGTACGTCCTCAGCGAAGCCGCGCCGGTGCGGCTGACGGTCTTCGATCTCCTCGGGCGCGAGGTGGAGACGCTCGTGGACGGCTTCCGTCCGCCCGGCGAACACCGCGTCACGTTTGACGCAGGCTCGTTGCCGGACGGCGTCTATCTCTACCGGCTCGCCGTCGGGAGCCGCACGCGCACGCGCACGATGGTGCTTCGGAAGTGAGCCGTCCGGGCTCCCATCTGACCGATCCGCGCCGTAGTTTGCCCGCCGCATTAAAAACGATGAGGCAAGCATGGATCTGACAAAGATGCTGGCGGCGGCGGCGGCGTACGTTCGCGCGTGGGAAGCCGAATGGGGGCCGTATGAGCCGCACCCGACGCTCGCGGTGGACGAAGCGAAGTCGGCGGCGGCGTTCGAGACGTATGCGGAGCGGCTGCGGGGAAACTACCCCTTCTTTCATCCCCGATATGCGGGGCAGATGCTCAAGCCGCCTCATCCGGCCGCCGTGGCGGCATACCTCGCCGCGATGCTCATCAACCCGAACAACCACGCGCTCGACGGCGGGCCGCCCACG
>Ga0256841_1003412_pt1 | contig 11919 bp, 7 predicted proteins | sample 356308metaG_FD_185971 | JGI IMG/M metagenome (GOLD analysis project Ga0256841, IMG submission 185971) | Hydrothermal vent microbial communities from Mid Atlantic Ridge, Atlantic Ocean - 356-308 | ecosystem: Environmental > Aquatic > Marine > Hydrothermal vents | place: Atlantic Ocean: Mid...
ACCGGCAGCACCCGGCCGGACGAAACGCCGTCCTGCGTGCACGTTGTGGCGACTTCGCGCAGCGTGAAGAGACTCACTGGATTTACAGCATGGAGTAGGATTGATGATCGCTTCGCTCGGGCTGATAATGCTGCTGCTGACGCCGGCGGCCAACGACAACAACGTAGAATGGGACGGCATCTCGCACGTACAGTGGCTCGACTGCCGGCCGGTCTGCCCGGTAAACGGCGAAGCGTTCCAGGTCCGTTTTCAGGCCTACCAGTTCGACCTGACGAGTGCCCGCGTCGTCGTCGATGACGGCACGGTTCACTATTACGACGCCTACTGGGTCGAGGACCGCGGTCCGTACGCCGTCTGGGCGGCTGACGTATCCGCCACCGCCGCGAGCAGCCTGAGCTACTACATCGAGCTGACCGACGGCACTGACACCGACTACTACAGCGTCAGCGGCATGTCCGACGGACCGCCGACCGATGGCGGGTTCGTGGTCGATTTCGACACGCTCAGCCACGCACCCTATGGTGCCACACGGGTCAGTCCGGGCGGCGTGGTGTTCAAGGTCTGGGCGCCCGACGCGGGCACCGCCGCCGTCGCCGGCGAGTTCAACGGCTGGTCGACGACCGCCAACCCGATGACCAGGCACGGCGCGGACTTCGTCGCCTACGTGCCCAGCGCGGGCGACCGCCAACAATTCAAGTACGTCTTCAACGGCAACAACTGGAAGCCGGACGCGCGGGCCAAGTCGCTCAACCCCAGCGACAACTACAACACGCACATCGAAGACGCATTCCGCTACGGTTGGGCCAGCGGTGATTTCACGCCGCCGGCGCCGGAGGACATGATCGTATACGAGCTGCACGTGGGCACGTTCTCCGGCCGCAACGACCCGGTCGCATCGGGCGCGATTCCCGGCACGTACCGCGACGTCGCGGCCCATGTGGACCATTTCGTCGACCTGGGTATCAACGTCGTCGAGGTCATGCCGATCACTGAGTTTCCCTGGGATTTCTCCGCCGGCTACAACCCGGTCAGCGTCTGGGCCCCCGAATGGAAGTACGGCACCCCCGACGATCTCAAGTACATGATCGACACACTGCACGCCCACGGCATCGCGGTGGTGTTCGACATCGTCTGGAACCACTTCTCGGCGACCGACAACTATCTGTGGTACTACGACGGCACACAAATCTACTTCGACGACCCGGCCGTGGACACGCCCTGGGGCTCGCAGGCCGACTTCGACCGGGCCGAAGTACGCGACTACTTCCTCGACAGCACGCTGTACTGGCTCGAGGAGTTCCGGGCCGACGGCTTCCGCATGGACGCGACCTCGTACATGGCCCTCTACCAGGGCAGCGGCTGGGGCCTGATGCAGGCGTTCAACGACGAGATCGACAACCGCGCGGTGCACAAGATCACGATGGCCGAGCAGTTGCCCGACGATCCGTGGATCACGACACCGACCTCCGCGGGCGGTGCCGGTTTCGACTCGCAGTGGAACGACTACTTCACCGATACATTGCGACAGGCGATCATCGACGCGGCGTTCGGAAACACGAACATGGGAGCCGTCGCCGATATCATCGACGGCAGCGGGGCCTACCTGTCGGGAACCTACGTCGTCAACTATCTCGAATCGCACGACGAGGTCTGGCCCGACAGCGGCGGCCAGCGGCTGGTCAAGACGATCGACACCACCTGGCCGCACGACGACATCTACGCCAAGGGCCGCATGAAGCTCGGCGAGGGCCTGACGCTGTTCTCCCCCGGCATCCCGCTGATCTTCATGGGCGATGAGTGGCTCGAAGACACCGATTTCGGCGGCGGCAGCCCCAGCGGTGCCGACCGCATCAACTGGGATCTGCTCACCCAGCACGCCGCGATCTACCAGTTCTTCAAGGACGCCATCGCCGTTCGCAAGTCCAACGGCGCCTTGCGCGGCAACGCCGGCGTCGACGTCTACCACGTCAACGACACCGCCGACGTCGTTGCCTGGCACCGCTGGGATCTTTCGGGCAACGAAATCGTCGTCATCGCCAATTTCAGCAACAACGATTACGCCGGCTACCAGATCGGATTCCCCCAGGCCGGCACCTGGTACGAGCTGCTCAACAGTCAGGCCAGCGAATACGACGGCAACGGCATCGGCAACGGCGGCAGCGTGCAAACGACCGGCGGCCCCTACGACGGTTTCAGCCAGTCGGCCTACGTGACCATCCCGCAGATGGGCCTGCTCGTGCTGCGTTACAACGATCCGCCCTACGATCCCTGCCCCGAAGACCTCGACGACGACGGGCAGATCGGCCTGAGCGACCTGGCGATCATGCTGGCCAACTACGGCAGCACCAACGCCGATCCGGCCGACGGCGACCTCGACGGCGACGGCGACGTGGACCTGGCCGACCTCGCCCAACTGCTGGCCGTCTACGGCTCCAGTTGTCCGTAGCCGGTTTCGCATTCGCCGCGAAAGCGATCGGGCGGTTCGCGAAACGAACCCGCCGGCGGCCTGATCCGCCGCCGACACGCTCCGGGAGCAAGCCCATGCGCTGTGCAATCACGTGCGTGCTCACGCTGGCGACGGCCGTCTCCGCCGGCGCCCACGAACCGATCCACGTCGGCTTCCTCTGGCACATGCACCAGCCGATCTATTACCCCTACGAGACGCCGGTGCAAACCGACGCCGCCGGGCGGTTCTCGTACAGCGTCGTGGACATCCACAACCAGCGTTTCGGGCCGTACACGACCTGGCCCAAGGATGCGATCGAGGCCGGCCTGGGCCTGGCACACCTTGGCGCGCAGGTCAGCTTCACCGGCTCGCTGATCGAGAACCTCGACGCGATCGAAGCCGCCGGCGTCAACGGCGGCATGTGGAACAACTGGGACTGGGGGTACGACACCGCCCGCGGCTACCTCACCACGCTCGGTAACCGCCGCCTCGACCTGGTCGCCTTCGGCTACCACCATCCGCTGATGCCGCTGCTCGACGACCTCGACCGCCGCATGCAGATCGCCCTGCACCGCCACGTCTATCAGCAGACCTGGGCCGGCGGCGGCTACTCGGCGGGCATCTTCCCGCCCGAGACGGCCTTCTCCGAACGGATGATCCCCTCGTTGGTGGCCGAGGGGCTGAGCTGGGTGCTGGTGGACAATATCCATTTCGACCGCGCCTGCGCCGGCTATCCCCACACCAACGCCTCGGGACTGTTCACCCCCAACCCGGCCGACCAGATCAACCCCGACCCCGCCACCACCGGCGGCGCCTGGGTCCAGCTCAACAACATCTGGGCCCCCAGCCCGGTCAGCGCCCCGTTCGGCTATCAGCCACACTACGTGCAATACGTCGATCCCGAAAGCGGCGCGACCACCCGCATGATCGCCGTCCCGGCCGCACGCTACGAGGGCAACGAAGACGCACGCGGCGGCTACGGCGCTTTCCTCTACGACCAGGTGATGGACCAGTACATCCAGTACAACACCGACCCGGCCCATCCCATGTTCGTGATGCTGCACCACGACGGCGACAACTACGGCGGCGGCTCGGAGTCCTATTACCACAGCAATTTCCAGAACATGGTGAGCTGGGTCAGCGGCGACCCCGATTACGATATCTCCACCGTCGCGGACTACCTCGAACGTTTCCCGCCCGCCGCGGATGACGTGATCCATGTCGAACCGGGCAGTTGGTCCGGGGCCGACAACGGGGATCCCGAGTTCAAGAAGTGGCTGGGCGACCCCGACGCCGGCGGCTGGAGCCCGGACATCAACAGTTGGGCGGTGCTTACCGCCGCCAAGAACCGCGTATTCGCCGCGCAGGCCGTGTCGCCGACCACGTCGATGCACAACGTGTGGCTCGGGACGGGCAGCGACACCGAGCGGGCCTGGCACTGGCTGCTGTGTGCCGAGGCGAGCGACTACTGGTACTGGGACGGCACCGAAATCTGGGACAGCAACGTGACCCGAGCCTGCAACCAGGCGGTGGTCTTCGCCGACGCGGTGATCGCCGGCCAGCCCGACACCACCCCCCCCACGGTCTTCCTGCCGCAGCGCGAGCCATACAACCCCGGCGGCTACGAATGGGGCAGCGAGCCGGAGCCGAGCGATTTCGAGGTCTGGACGCTGGCCGACGACGCCGGCGGCTTGCAAAGCGTCACGCTCTACTGGCGCATCGACAACGACGGCACCAACCCGCTGGATTCGATCCAGAACGAAACCTACGCCGGCGGGCCCGAGGTGGGGCCCTGGCAACCCGTGGCCATGACCGCCGAACAATTGCCTTCTCCCCCGCCGGGCGTGCTGGACGCGACCTATCGGGCAACCCGCTACGGCGCGCAGATCACCGGCCAGCAGGACGTGCTCATCGACTACTACGTCGAGGCCGTCGATGACGCCGGCAACGTGCAGAAGACCGACATTCAGCACGTGTGGGTCGGACAGGGCGGCAGCGGCGGGCAGCGTGTCACCATCGAGCCCGACCCGGCCATCGCCGGCCAGAGCGTCACCATCCGCTACCAGCCCGCCGGCGGCCCACTGCTGGGCGCGGCGCAGGTCTACCTGCACTACGGCTTCAACGGCTGGAACCCGGTGATCGACCCCGATCCGGCGATGACGTGGGATCCCAACAGCGGTCTATGGACCGCCAGTGTCTTCGTGCAGCCCGACGCGACGCAGCTCGACATGGTTTTCCACGACGGGCTGGGCACCTGGGACAACAACGGGGGTGCCGATTGGCACTTCGCGGTCGTCGGCGGACAGCCGGGTACCTGGCAGATGGATGGCGTGCTCGATCCCGCTGCCACGCTGCTGGCCGCCAACGGCTCGATGCACCTGTGGGCCGGCATCGAGGCCGGTGTGCTCTACGTGGCCACCGAGGACGCGGGCGAGGGCTACGACCACTTCCTCTACGTCGCCGAGACGCCCGGCCCGCCGCGCGGCGCCAACTGGGCCAAGGCCGGCACGATCGCCGCCTGGGATGCCTACCTGGCCGACGAGAACGACAACGACTACGTCGCCTGGTACGACACGCAGGGAGCGGCCGGCGCGGCCAGCGGAACCGGCGCCGGCGTGCTCGAAGGCACGCTCGACCTCGCCGGCGAGTTCGGCCAACTGCCTGAGATCGTCTATCTCGCTGTCGGGGTCTACGGTAATCACGACGGCGGTGCGCTGGTCTGGCAGATGCAGGTGCCCGCCTCGGTCAACAACGACGGCAACCTCGACGCCGACGAGTACCTCGCGGTCGATCTGATCCTGCTGGCCGGCGGCTGCCTCGAAGACCTCGACGGCGACGGCCTCGTGAACCTCTCGGACCTGGCGATCCTGCTGGCGCACTACGGCACCACCAGCGGCGCCCAGCGGACCGACGGCGACATCGACCGCGACGGCGACGTGGACCTGAGCGACCTGGCGGCCCTGCTGGCGGCTTACGACGCCGCTTGTCCGTAACCGCGCGCAGCTCATCTGCCCCAACCCTGCTCGTCCCAAAACCTCGACGATCACGCCTGCGCCCAGGAACCCGCGGCCCGGGCGCGAAACTCCACACAATCTCTCGCGTGTCCGGCGGACGGTTTTCGGCGTCCCATGCTATACTCGGGTTTTCCATCACACGCGATTCGGGGGAAAAGGAGGAACGGAACAATGACTCGTGTTTTCGCAATCGTGCTGCCGGTTCTGGCGGCGGCGGGACAGCTCGTGGCTCCGGCGGCGCGGGCCCAGTGCGACCCGCAGGAGTTTCTCAAAGTGCTCGCCAGCGACGCCCATAGCGACCTGTCGTTCGGCTTGGGCATCGCCATCGACGGGAACCTGGCGGTCGTCGGCGCCCCCCAGGACGACACGATGGCGGAAGATGCGGGCGCCGCCTACGTGTACCGCTATGACGGCGCGACCTGGGTCGAAGAAGCCAAACTCGTCGCTTCCGACGGCGAAGCCTTCGACGCCTTCGGTACCGGCACCGCGATCGACGGTGACGTGATCCTGATCGGCGCCTGGTGGGACAGCGACAACGGCTCGTCCGCCGGCGCTGCGTATGTCTTCCGCTACGACGGCAGCAATTGGAACCAGGAGGCCAAGCTGGTCGCCGGCGACCCGCTGCCCAACGCCTGGTTCGGCTACCGTGTCGATCTCAGCGGCGACGTAGCCATCATCGGGGCGTGGGGTGACGGCGGCGCTGCCCCCTTCGCGGGCGCGGCGTACATTTTCCGCTACGACGGCAACGACTGGAACCAGGAGGCCAAGCTCCTGGCCCCCCTTCCGAACGTTACCGACTACTTCGGCTACAACGTCGCCATCCAGGGCGATCTCGCCGCGGTCGGTTCGCTGGGCGACGACGCCGGCGTGACCGACGGGGGCGCGGTCCACGTGTACCGCTACGACGGAACCAACTGGAACCACGAAGCGACACTCGTGAGCAACGACATCGCCACCTACGACCAGCTCGGCGTCTCGGTGCGTATCGTCGGCAACCGCATTTTCAGCGGCGCCTACGGCGACGACGATACGTCCGGCGCGGTATACGCCTTTGACTACGACGGTTCCGCATGGACCCAAACCGCGAAGATCACCGCATCTGACCGCTTCCCGGGCGACGGCTTCGGCTGGTGGATCGACGCCGAGGGCGACCTCCTCCTGGCCAGTTCGGACACCGACGACGACAACGGCGACAGTTCGGGCTCGGCCTATCTCTATCGCGATACCGGCAGTGGCTTCAGCGAAGAGGCCAAGCTGCTGCCCTCAGATGGTGATATGGGGGACAATTTCGCGTACGCGCTGGGACTGAGCAACGGGTGGGCTCTCATCGGCGCGCCCGACAATCAAGATTTCGGCGAGATGACCGGCTCGGCATATTTCTTCACGCTCAACTGCGCAGTCGCCGGCGACATCGATGGCGACGGCGACGTCGATCTCGCCGACCTCGCTTTGCTGTTGGCCGCGTACAACACTTGCGCCGGCGATCCCAACTTCGACCCCGCCGCCGATCTCGACGGCAGCGGGTGCGTCGACTTGAGCGACCTCGCGATCCTGCTCGCGCATTACGGGGGCTAGCGGGGGCACGAACGACAGGACCTGCTTGTTCGGTTATCAGACGGGTCGATCGGCGTCACGACGGCGATCGGCCCGCTTCGTTGCTGTTCCGATAATTCGCGTCGCCCCTTTGGCAGCGGGCGAGATAGCCAGATTATCAGATAAATGTTGCGAGGCAGCTTGCACGGCGCGGTTGATGGTGTATATTTAGATATAGATATCCGATTGTCCCGAGGGAGGCTCAGGACGTGTTTTCACAAACAGTGGATTATGCGCTCCGCGCGGTTCTCTGTTTGGCGACGCGTCCCCATCAGGCCCAGACCGCCGAGCAAATCGCGCGCTGGGCGGCTGTTCCCGCCGGGTATTTGGCAAAAGTCTTGCAGGTGCTTGGCAAAGCCGGCATCGTCCGTTCACAGCGTGGGCTCGGCGGGGGTTTCACGCTGGTCAAGTCACCTGAGACGCTCAACGTGCTGGAAGTGGTCAACGCGGTCGACCCGATTCAGCGCATCGAATGTTGCCCGCTGGGGCGCGCGGCTCATTCGATCAAGCTCTGTCCGCTGCACCGGCGTCTTGACGCGGCGATCGCGTTGATCGAGGATTCGTTTCGGAGCTGCACCATCGCGGACCTGATCGTCGAATCTTCCGATAATGCGCCGCTTTGCCCCGACGAGACCGGCGACGATACGAACGGCGAATCCTGAAACCGTACTCAAATCAGCGGACGGGCGGTCGTCCGCAGATGTTTGCGACAGCGTTTGACGGTTCGAACAACCTGGCGAGAACTCATCGACAGGGAGTGCGTCTCCATGAGCAACGACGAGCATGGCCGATCCGGCGGCTCGGGGAGTTGGGCCGGATTCCTCATCGGGCCGGCGTTTCTGGTTCTCGTGTACTGGTTCCTCGCGGGGCCCGACCTCGCGGAAATCCCGCACACCAAGGCGGTCAGCGTCCCCGCTTCCGCCATCAGCACCGCCCCCAGGCGCGAAATCCTTCACGACCCCCCCACCATTCTCATCAACGGTTTCAAGCGACAGTGCATGGACTGCCACTCGCTGTTCCCGCCCCGCGAGGAAACTCCGAAGCGGCTGCTCCAGCACAAACACGTGCGCCTCAACCACGGCATCAACGACCGTTGTCGAAACTGCCACGACACCGAAAACCGCAACCGGCTGGTGCTCTATGGCGGAAAATCGATTCCGTACAACAACGTGGTCGAGCTTTGTGCCAAGTGCCACGGCCCGGAATACGAAGACTGGTTGTTCGGCATGCACGGAAAGGTGCTCGGCTATTGGGACACGTCCCGCGGCCCCGCCCGCCGGCTGATGTGCACCGAGTGCCACAACCCCCACACCCCGCGGATCCCGGCCATGTCTCCGATCCAGCCGCTGCCCCCGCCCCACACCTTGCGGATGGGCAACCCCGCCGAACACGAAACGGCTGAGGAGGAGGCCGATCCGCTACGCCACGCGCTGCGCGTGACCGAACAGATCCTCAACCAGCGCAAGCACCCGAAGCAGGAGGTTCCCGACTGATGAGTGCGGCGAACAACCCAACCGGTGGTGGAACCGGACCGGAACCCGTGGCCCCCGAAGTGACCCGACGCGGTTTCCTCCGCGGAACCCTCGGCGCGGTCGGTGGTGTGGCGGCGCTCGCGGCGGCCCTGAGCCCGCTCAAGGACATCGACAAAGAGGATTACACGCTCGAAAAGTTCCTCCAGAAGCACTACAAGGAAATGACGCCCGAGGAGATGAAGAAGGTACTCGCCCGGATCCGCAAGGAAGTCGAACGCGAGTACAAGCTCTCTCCCCATCTCCGCGACGTCAAACCGATCGACGGCGTCCAGTTCGGCTACGCGCTGAACCTCGGCCGCTGCATCGGCTGCCGCAAGTGCGTCTACGCCTGCGTCGCCGAGAACAACCAGAGCCGCAGCCCGCAAATCCAGTACATCCGCGTGCTCGAAATGCCCCGCGGCAGTGTGGACATCGAGCGCGGCAACCACCACTACGACCGCCCCACGGTTCCCGACGAAGACCACTACTACATGCCCATCCAATGTCACCAGTGCGCCAACCCGCCTTGCGTGAAGGTCTGCCCCGTCGAGGCGACGTGGCAAGAGCCCGACGGCGTAACGGTCATCGACTACGACTGGTGCATCGGCTGCCGGTACTGCGAGGCCGCGTGTCCCTACTGGGCCCGGCGGTTCAACTTCACCAAGCCCGGCTTTCCCCGTGACGAAGCCAAGTCGGAAAACCCGTGCGGCCTCAACCCGGACATGGCGTACCTTTCGAATCGGCCGCGGATGCGCGGGGTGATGGAGAAATGCCACTTCTGCCTCCAGCGCTCGCGCGAAGGCCGCCGGCCCGCCTGCCTCGAGGTGTGCCCGGTCGGGGCGCGCAAGTTCGGCAATCTGCTCGATCCGGATAGCGAGGTCGCCCGCATCCTGGCTGAAAAGCACGTGTTCGTGCTGAAGCAGGAGGTCGGCACGCTGCCGCGTTTCTTCTACTACTTCGACCAGGAATATCCGCGTGACATTCCCCTCTCGGCATTCAAGACCTCGGCAACGGGGCCAGCGCTGCCCGGAACGCCCATGACCGGGGGTGAGGCATGAAAGAGTACTTCCGCTTTCTCGGCCGCTGTTTCCGCGTCAGCTTCGTCGGCGACTGGCGTTACCAGCTCTGGATGTTGGTGCTGACGTTCGTCGTGCTGCTGGGCGTGAACGCCTATGCCAAACAGTTCGTACACGGCCTGATCGAAACAGGCATGACCGACCAGGTTTCGTGGGGACTCTATATCGCCAACTTCACCTACCTGGTGGGTATGGCGGCGGCGGCGGTGATGCTCGTCATCCCCGTCTATATCTACCGCAAACACGAGCTGCACGACCTGGTGATTTTCGGCGAACTATTCGCGGTCGCCGCGATCATCATGTGCCTCGCTTTCGTGAACGTGGACCTGGGCCGGCCGGATCGTTTCATGCACATTTTCTGGCGGTTCAATTTCCCGCGTTCGATGCTGACCTGGGACGTCGTAGCGTTGGGCGGCTACCTGCTGCTCAACCTGCACATCTGCGGCTACCTGATCTACTGTTCCTACCGCAAGCGCAAGCCCCACTTCGTGTTCTACATCCCGTTCGTGTTCGTCGCGATCGGCTGGGCGGTCAGCATCCACACCGTAACCGCGTTCCTGTATGTGGGCCTGGGCGGCCGGCCGTTCTGGAACTCCGCGATCATCGCCCCGCGTTTCCTGGCGTCGGCGTTCGCCGCCGGCCCGGCGTTCATCATCATCACGCTCCAGATCATCCGCCGAACGACCGCGTACCGGATCACCGACGAGGCCCTGGCCCTGCTGCGGAACATCGTCACGGTCGCGCTGGCGATCAACATGTTCCTCCTGGGCTGCGAGCTGTTTACCGAGTTCTACACCCACTCGGCACACATGGCCTCGACGGTCTACCTGTTCTTCGGGTTGCGCGGATACCACGCCCTCGTGCCGTGGATCTGGACGTCGATCGCGATGAATCTCGTCGCGATGGTGATCCTGTTCCTGCCGCTGGCGCGCAGCCTCAAGTACCTCAACCTCGCGTGCGTGTTGATGATCGTAGGCATCTGGATCGAGAAGGGCATGGGGCTGATCGTGCCGGCGTTCATTCCCTCGCCGCTGGGAGAAATGGTCGAATACAAACCGACGCTCAACGAAATCCTGGTCTGCCTGGGAATCTGGGCGTTTGGTTTGCTGCTGTACACGATTTTTGTTCGCGTTACGGTTCCTGTATTGTCGGGTCGGCTGGTGTCCGATCAGGTTGAAACATCCGGGGCGCATCCCGCGCGTTCCGGCGCGTCTTGAGAAGGGGAGCTTCTTATGTCAACGGAAAGGTGGTTCAGGATGAAGAAAGTTGGAATCTGGTGCGGCGTGAGCGCGTTGGTGCTTTCGCTGGTGGGGGTTTCGTCGGCAGCGGCCCAGGCCATCGGCCTGCCCACGGTCAGCGACGAATCCCAGGAGTGTATCGCGTGTCACAAGAAGACCGACCCGGTCGTATACCAGCAATGGGGTGTGAGCAAGCACTACCGGGCCAATGTCGCCTGCTACGAATGCCACGGTGCGGAAAAATCCGATTCCGACGCGTTCGACCATTACGGCTTCACGATCGCCGTGCTGGTCACGCCGAAAGACTGCGGCCGCTGCCACAGCCGCGAGATGACCGAGTTCATCGGCTCGCACCACGCCAAGGCCGGCCGGATTCTCGGCTCGCTCGACAACGTGCTCGCCGAGGTCGTCGAAGGCAACCAGGCGTTCAAGACGATCGGCTTCCCCGAGGGCGTCTCCGCCTCGGCCGCCAACGGCTGCTGGCAGTGCCACGGCTCGCAGGTCAAGATCGGCGCCGACGGGCGCCCCGACGCGGCCACCTGGCCCAATAGCGGCATCGGCCGCCTCAATCCCGACGGCAGCGAAGGTTCCTGCCACGCCTGCCACACGCGGCATTCGTTCTCGGTCGCCCAGGCGCGCCATCCCGATACCTGCGGCAAGTGCCACCTCGGCCCCGACCACCCGCAGAAAGAGATCTACGAGGAGTCCAAGCACGGCATCCTGTTCTTCGCCAACGAGGACAAGATGAACCTCCACTCCAACAAGTGGATCGTCGGCGAAGACTACTGGGCCGCGCCGACCTGCGCGACCTGCCACATGTCCGCAACCAAGAGCCAGCCGGTCACACACGACATCGGGGCGCGGATCAGTTGGAACAACCGGCCGAAGACCTCGGTGCGTCCCGAAGTGGCCGACGCCAAGATGGGGTTGCCCGGCAAGGATCTGCCCTGGCAAGTGCGGCGGGCCAACATGCAGGACGTCTGCCTGAACTGCCACAGCAAGCCGTGGGTCGAGAACTTCTACACCCAGTACGACGCGCTG
>Ga0256841_1003413_pt1 | contig 11917 bp, 9 predicted proteins | sample 356308metaG_FD_185971 | JGI IMG/M metagenome (GOLD analysis project Ga0256841, IMG submission 185971) | Hydrothermal vent microbial communities from Mid Atlantic Ridge, Atlantic Ocean - 356-308 | ecosystem: Environmental > Aquatic > Marine > Hydrothermal vents | place: Atlantic Ocean: Mid...
GCGTCGCTCGGACAGCCGCAGATTGTAGTCCGCCGGTCCGGTGCTGTCGGTATAACCGACCACATAGACCGTGGTCTTGTTGTACTTGCGTAGTACATCCGTCAGCTTATCCAGCGAGGGCTTGAAGGCCGGCTTGATGTCGGCGCGGTCGAAGTCGAAGGAGACCTCGGAGTTAAGTGTCAGTTTCAGGGTATCGTCGCGTAGTCGTTGAATCTCCATTTCCTTGGCCTGTTGCTCGCGACGCAAGGCGGCTTCGAATTCGCGTTGCTGGTCGTCCATGTAGTTGCCGACCGCGCCGCCAGCCAAGGCGCCAACCGCCGCACCGACCCAGTTGCCGCGTCCCGGGCTGATCTGGTTGCCGATCACCGCGCCGGCGATGGCGCCGGTCACCGCGCCGATCTTGGCGCGCTGGTGCGGATCGTCCGCGGCGCAGCCGCCCAGGCCCAGCATGGCGGTCAGTACGGCGGCGGTGGTTGGAACAAAGTGTTTCGACGACTTCATGATGCGGCTCCTGTGTTGCGGCGTCCTCCAGATAGACAATAAGACCTTGGTAAAGTTTACGCCAGTGATTTCACAGCGCCGCGATCAGGTAAAGTGCAAAAATGACCACGATGAGAAGGAAGTGCGGCCAGTGGGATGGACTGTCGTCGTGTCCCTCGCGCATCAGCTCGGTGACGATATCGTGGGCTTGGTCTTGCATGATATAGCGGTGGTTGGGCATGCTGTCCTCCATATGTTCTCTGCGTGGGTGAAATGTAGAACATATAGAGAAAATCGTCAAGCATGAGTGTGGGTCATTGCCGTGAAAGTACGTGCTCGGCTACCGGTGATCCGTCTGCGGGAGCGCCGTCGGTTTACCTATCAGAAGGATTTCGTTATATTCTTCTCTATTTGTGATTCAATGGAACCTCGACCATGGCAGCGGCAAGCGCGGTAAAACACTTGACGAACCGGGTGGATGACTGTGTCGAACGCATCTGTCGGAAAGGTTGTCGCCGGGTCGGCAAGGATATTCTTGCGATCGAATCCGGGAGAATACCGCCGGAGCTGCGTCCTCTGTCCCCTGATGAGCGTATCCAGGTATTGATGGAGCTGAAGGCGGTGATGGCTGTCTACGCTGGCGTCTGCCCGATGGAGGCGAAAGCGGGCGGATGACTTCAAGGGATGGGCATCGGTGAGCTGAAGCCCGCGAGCCTATTTCTGCAACAGCGAGAAGCGGTATTCCCGCGATTCTGGCGAAATCCTTTCGATATCGCCGATCTTCAGGCGAAAGCGTCCGGCCTTGCGGTCGGCAAAGTACAGCTCCAGCGTCTTGGTCACGACCGGAAAGGCCATCTCATCCCACGGCACCTCTTCCTCGCGAAACAGCCGGACTTCCAGGCTCTCCGGGCCGGGGCCGAAGTCGGTATCAAGCAGGCGGGCGCGAAACAGCATGTAGACTTGATTGATGCGTGGCAGATTGAACAGGCTGTACAGCTCGCTGATCTCGATATGCGCGCGCGCCTCTTCCCAGGTCTCGCGCGCGGCGCCTTGCTGGGTGGTTTCGCCGTTTTCCATGAAGCCGGCTGGCAGGGTCCACAGTCCGTAACGCGGTTCTATCGCGCGCTTGCACAGCAGTATCCTGTCCTCCCATTCCGGGATGCAGCCGGTGACGATGTTCGGATTCTGGTAATGGATGGTGTCGCAGGCTGGACAGACGAAGCGTTCGCGCTCGTCGCCCTCGGGGATGCGGGATTCGACTGGCGCGCCGCAGCGGCTACAGAATTTCATGGGGTCTTCCATTGGTTTCATTGCGGGAACGCGCAGCGTAGCAGAGCACGCGCGAAGTCACTACCCGATAGCCTGGTGGTTGTCTTTGACGCGTCCCTGTGGAACGCCATGGATACGGCGTCCTTGCGCCTCGCCAGAAATGAAGGCGCGCATGCTCGCGACAGTCTTTGATCACCTTGTCATCCGGGGAGTCCGCGGGCGAGAGGGTATTGCGCGGCGGAGGGTCGAATGGAACGCGTTTCGTCTACAAGAGTGTGACGGATTCGATGGTGAAATCGATCTCGTCGTCGGCGATACGGTAGCTGGGGTCGATATGGACGCGTTTGGGATAACCCATATGGCGGTCGTATTCGACGCGCATGCTGTCAGGCTTGCGCGCTACCGCCGCATCGATGCGCGCGATCAGTTCATCGATGCTGGCGTAGCCAGACAGGCGCGCTGGCGGCAGATCCTTTCCGCTCTTCAGGTCGGTGACGTTGGTCACGCGGCCGTTGGCGACTTCGACGCGGACATCGTTGGGCGCCGGGCAGTAGCATCGCCGATGCAGCACATAGCGATAATGGGCATGCGGATTTTGCCGCCAGTTTTCACGCGCCGATAGCCCCTGGAACACCTGCATGAGGGGTTTCGGGGCGTCATCGTTGGCGTCGGCGTCCATCGCGGGCAGCAGGAGGAAGGCGAACAGGGCGGCGGCCCGCATGATGGGGCTATTGCGCCGAATCCGCTTGTACCTGCCAGCCGATGTCTTGCAGGCCGGCCACGTCCAGATCGGTGAAGCGCTTGCGCGTACCCGTGGTGATAGTCGGATCCATTGCGGCTTCTTGCGCCGTGTTGGTGCCGACGATGACGCTCGACGTGCCTTCCGCCCAATGGCCGCCTCCAGATTGCGTCGGGATATTGCCGCCCGCGACCGCCGTCGACGCCGCGCCAGTGAACTGGTTGTTGACGATCTTGTTGTTCCAGGAGTTCGCCGTGCCGATACCGAGCACATGGCCGAGTTCGTGCAATGCCACCGAGTAGAGGTCGGAGCCGGCGAAGGCTTCATCGGTAGTGGTATCGTCGTCGACATACCAATTGGTGGAGGAATCGTTATCGAAGGTGATGGCGCCGCCCCATGGGGCGAAATCGGTGTCATCGCTGACTCCGGCCTGGCCGCGAGTGGTGACGGTATCGAGAAACGCCTGGCTTCCGCCAGCGCTGTAGCCGCCGGGTCCACCCTGGCCAAGCGTGCCGCCACTCAGGCTTCTGCCGCCGACGAAAACGATCAAGGTATCGGCGGGAACCGTCAGATCGACTACATCCTGCGTGGCGCCCGTGCCCGGGTTGCTGAAACTTGCGGTGAAGGTGTTATTGAAGCCGGACCCGGATGGTCCGGGTTGAATTGCGTCCAGCGTATCGGTAATCCGACTCTCGAAAAATGCCGCGGCGGAATCCAGCACGTTCTTCTTTGCCGCGTCGAAGAAGTTGTTGCTGTCGAAGCGGTAGTCGAAACTGATACTGAATGCGTCGGCCGAGCCAGGCCCGCCAATCAAAACCGCCAGCGCGCAGGCGGCGATGGTGGTTTTCAGCGGTTTCAATGTATCGAGATGATGATTCCGCACGGTTGTTTCCCCTTGAATGTCAAAGTCATCGACTACAGTGTAGCCTAACGGTATTCCCTGGGGAAGGTCTCCCGCGCGACAGGAACCGGTTTCCGCCCGGCGGCGCCGCATGCCAGGCCGCTCAGGCGTGCCGCGTAGCTTGCGCACAAAACTTGCCAGTGGCCGCTGTTGCGCACCAATTGCGACATCGCCTCTGGCTTCAGCTTCAGGCCACGTTGGATGGTGTTGACCAGTAATTCTCGCTGCCACGCGTTGCCCAGTCTGTCCCAGGCGGCCAGGCCGACGCGGGCGATGGCTTGCTGGATATGCGGCTCCCAGGGGGTGAGTTGCGTGGTTCTGAGCAATGCGGCCTGGAACAGGGCATCGTAACGTCGCTGGAGATGGCGTGTTGTGGCGATCGCGGCCCAGGTCTGCCCTAGCGCGGGGTTGTCGCGGCTGGCTCCGAGCAGGGCGTAGAGCATCTGTTGGTACACCGCTTCCGGTGAAGCGGTATGCTTGTCGTCTTGCAGTTGCCACCAGCTCAGTCGCGCCAGCAGGGTCTTGGCATCGGCGTTGCGCGGCGCCAGCTGGATGGCGCTGAGTTGCCGATGCATCGCGCCGAGTACCTCGTGATGGCTTGCCCGACCGGCTTGCTCCCAACGGGCGAGCAGTTTCTCGTTGTCATTGCCGACCAAGGAGGCGAGTCCGGCGGTCGTCGCCCAGGCAATGTACAGCAGCAGGGCGATCGCGGCGCTTATCGCCACGGGTTTCGCGAGGCGGGGCCTGGGCTTCAGCGCCGGGATGCCGCTGGCGCGGGAAGGCAGGCGCCAGCCGATCCAGGCCAGCGGCAGCAGAATCGATAGGGTCGCGGCATTGGCGAAGATCTGTAGATTAAATTCCACGCTGGCATGGATCAAGACCGCGGTGATTGCCATCACCAGAGTGAAGGCGATGCCGATGGCCCAGGGGTGACGACGTCGCCGCAGCGTTTTCAGCGCCGTCCATAGGCTCAGTAGCAGGACGGAGCCGAGCAGCGCGATGCCGATGATGCCGGTTTCCGCGCCGAATTGCAGGTAGTCGTTGTGCGCCTGGCGCGGGAAATTGACGGTATCGCCCCGCTTGTAGCGCGGAAAGGTGACATAGAAAGAGCCGAGGCCCGAGCCGGTCAGCGGGAAATCGCGCCAGTAACCGAGGGTGTCGCGCGCGACCTCGTCACGGGTCTCGCTGGCCAGCGAGGTGTCTTCGAAACGTTGGACGACACGATCCAGGCCGAGCATCGAGCCGACGATCAGGATATCGACGACGACCATGCTGCCGAGCAGGATCAGCATGCCGCGCTTGCGCCTGCGGGAGATTGTCAGCAGGGCCGCGCCGGCGATCATCATGCTGGTGAAGAAGGCCAGGTTGCCCATGCGCGAACGTGTCAGTACGATGGCCGTGGCCATTAGCAGCAGCGCGGCGCGCAGTGGCATCTTACTGCTGAGCATCCAGTCCAATGCGCGCCGCAACGCTTCCCGTCGGGTTGTCGAGCGCCGTGAACTGCCGGTCGCCAGCAGTACGCCGATCCCGGCGGCGATGCCCAGGGTTAGCAGATTCGCCAGATGGTTACGGTTCGGGAAGGTGCCGGTCACCGAGCGGCCGCCGAATACGCCGTGGAAGCCGGGGTCGATCAGGCCGATCACGGCTTGCAGTAAACCGGTGATGACGATCGCCAGCGCGAGCCGCCTGAGCCGTGTGGTATTGTCGACCAATAGCAATACCAGTAGCACGAGCAGCAGATAGGCGATGCTTTTGCCAAGTGCGCTTTCGGTGCTCGACGGGTCCACCGACAGACTGACCCAGAAACGACCATCCTCGGGGTGGATCGTGAGATTGTGCAGCCAAGCCGATTTCGGCGACAGCCAGGCGACCCAGGCGATCGGTAACGGGATGCCTTGCAGCAGCACGTACAGGCACCAGACGCCGAGCAGCAGATAGAGTGGCCGTGCGGCGCGGAAGGTTTCTGGAATCTGGCGCTTGCCGCGCAGAAACTGGACAATCCATGCCAGCATCAGCAGCGCGATCAGGATCTCGTTCAAGGTCCAGTAGCCGGCCCGGTTGCTTCCCAGCGGTATCGGTAGCCAGACGATCAGCAGCATCAGCGCGAGTAGCAGGCCGCTGTCGCGTAATAAGCCCGGCTTGGATTTGCTCGTTTTCATGTTATGCGGGTATCGAGGGGGTGAAAACGTCGGCAGAATAACATGGCGGATCGTCGTCCGTTTGTGGTTGAATGCGCAAGATATCGACGCGCCACGGGGACGAGCATGCCGCTGAACACCAACTTTGCCGCCATCGATCTGGGTTCCAACAGCTTCCATATGATTGTGGTGCGCATTGAGAACGACCAGATCCACGTCATCGACCGTTTGCGCGAGATGGTGCGCCTCGGTGGCGGGCTGGATGATGATCGCAATCTGATTCCGGAGGCCGAGGCGCGCGCGCTGGCCTGTCTGGAACAATTCGGACAGCGCCTGAAGGCGATACCGTCGGGGAATATCCGCGCGGTTGGCACCAATACCTTCCGGCGGATTCGCAAGCCGGGAGCCTTCCTGAAACGCGCCTCGGAGGCGCTGGGGCATCCAATCGAGATCATCGCCGGGCGCGAGGAGGCGCGGTTGGTGTATCTGGGTGTCGCTCATGGACTGCCGACCTCGTCCGAGCCGCGCTTGGTGGTCGATATCGGCGGCGGTAGCACCGAATGCATCATCGGCCGGGGCTTCGAGCCGATGCAGCGCGAAAGCCTCGAAATGGGCTGTGTCAGCATGACCCGGCAGGCCTTCCCGAGTGGCATCCTCAGCGAGGGTGCGATGGAGGCGGCGGTACTGCGCGCGCGTCTGGAAGTCACGCCGGTGCGCCACGATTTTACCCGCGACCACTGGTTCGAGGCAGTTGGCAGCTCCGGTACCATTCGCTCGATTCGCGCCGTGGTACAGGAACAGGACTGGTGCGACAGCGGTATCACCGCCGGCGCATTGAAGAAACTGCGGCGCGCGCTGGTCAAGGCCGGCGATGTGGAATCGCTAGAGCTGAAGGGCTTGTCGGAGGAGCGCAAGCCGGTGTTCGCCGGCGGCGTCGCGGTCTTGTCCGGGGTGTTCAAGGAGCTGCGCATCGATCGGATGCGAGTTTCCGACCAAGCATTGCGCGAGGGGCTGATCTACGACATGCTCGGCCGTTTCGACGACGAAGACGTGCGTGGTCGCGCGGTTACCGCGTTGAGCAAGCGCTTCGGCGTCAACGAGGCGCACGCGATCCGCGTCGAGCGCGCCGCTGTCGCGCTGTTGGTGCAACTGTTGGATGCATGGGAGCTGGATGCCACCGAATGCACCGAGCTGCTCGCCTGGGCCGTGGCCCTGCATGAGATCGGCCTGGCCATCGCCCATGGCCAGTTCCACAAGCATGGCTTCTATCTGTTGACACATGCCGACATGCCGGGTTTCACCCGTCAGCAGCAATATATCCTAGCCGCGATGGTGCGCGGTCATCGGCGCAAGTTTCCAGACAAATTGTTCAACGAGATACCCAAGCCCCGGCGTGTTCCCGTGCGCCGCCTGTGCGTGTTGCTGCGCCTGGCGGTGCTGCTGAATCGCATGCGCAGCTCGGCGAATCTGCCATTGGCGCGTGTCGCCGCCGAGGGCGATGTGCTCGATCTGCGCTTTCCCGATGGCTGGCTGGAGAACAACCCGCTGATCCGCGCCGAGTTGGAGCGTGAAAACCGTTATCTGGAACCCGCCGGGTTTGTATTGCGGTTCGAGTGAAGCGGATAGGGGCGATAGGCAAGCCAACTCGGAGGCACGCGCGGATTTCCGTTCGATGGTCGATACTGAAGCCGACAGCGGCCACCGAGTGGCTCACATCTTATCCATTTCTCCGGCATGCTTTTCCATGATCTGCTTCACCTCCTCGCCACTGATAACCTCTTTCTGATTCAGCAATCCGGCGAGTGCGTCCAGGGTCGGGCGCTTGTCGCTGATGATCTCGTGTGCGCGGCGGTGGCCTTCCTCGACCAGTTCGCGGGTCTCCTGGTCGATCAGTTGCGCGGTGGCCTCGCTATAGTTGCGCTCTTCGTGTTCCTGGCCCTCAAGGAATTGCAGCGCTTCGCGCTTGCCCCAGGTCAACGGGCCGAGTCGGTCGCTCATGCCGAGTTGGGTGACCATGGCGCGGGCGATCTCGCTGGCGCGTTCCAGATCGTTGGACGCGCCGCTTGAGACATCACCGAAGACAATCTCCTCGGCGACCCGGCCGCCGAGCAGGATGGCGATCTGGTCTTTGTATTCGTTCTCTGTGGTGAGGAATTTCTCTTTTACTGGCAGTTGCAGGGTATAGCCCAGCGCGCCGATGCCACGCGGGATGATGGACACCTTGTGTACCGGCTCGCCGGTCGGCACGGTTTCGGCGACCAGGGTATGGCCGGATTCGTGGAAGGCGACGCGGCGTTTTTCGTTGGCGTCGAGCACGCGATGGCGTTTCTCGGGACCGGCGATGACACGGTCGATCGCGGCCTCGAAGTCGGCCATGGTGATGACTTGGTGATTCTCGCGCACCGCGCGGATCGCGGCTTCGTTGGCGATGTTTTCCAGATCGGCGCCGACGAATCCGGGGGTGCGCGCGGCGACCACTTCCAGGTCGACATCGTCGGCCAGTTTCATCTTGCGCGTATGCAGTTTCAGGATGGCGACACGTGCTTCCAGGTCGGGTTTGTCGACGACGATCTGGCGATCGAAGCGGCCGGCGCGCAGCAGTGCCTTGTCGAGAACCTCGGGACGGTTGGTCGCAGCCATTACGACGACGCCGGTGGTCGGGTCGAAGCCGTCCATCTCGGTGAGCAGTTGGTTAAGGGTCTGTTCACGCTCATCGTGGCCGCCCATCACCGGGCCGGCGCCGCGCGCGCGGCCGATGGCGTCGAGTTCGTCGATGAAGATGATGCACGGCGCCTTCGCGCGCGCTTGTTCGAACATCTCGCGTACTCGCGCGGCGCCGACGCCGACGAACATCTCGATAAATTCTGAGCCACTGATATTGAAGAAGGGCACGCCGGCCTCGCCGGCGACGGCGCGTGCCAACAGGGTCTTTCCGGTGCCGGGCGGACCGACCAGCAGCACGCCCTTGGGCATGTGCCCCCCCAGCGACTGGATGCGGGACGGATCCTTCAGGAAATCGACGCTCTCCTTTAGTTCCAGCTTGGCTTCCTCGACGCCGGCGACATCGTCGAATGTGACCCTGGGCAGGGAGTCGGGGTGGATATGCACCTTGTTGCCGAGATTCAATATGCCCTTGCTCATGCCGCCCATGCGGCTCATCAGCCACCCCCACAACAGGAACAGCAGGCCGAACGGCAGCACCCAGTTCAGCAGAAAGCTGTTCAGCCAGTTGTCGCCGTGGCGCACGTGGTATTCGACGCCCTGTTTCTCCAGCTCTTTCGCCAGCTCGTTGTTCCACAATGGCACGGTGACGAAACGCTTGGGCCTGCGCGTCAGTTCGTCCTCCAGGGTCAGGGTGCCGGTGATGTACTTGTCGGTGACCAGGGCTTCCTTGACCTCTTTGTTGTCGACGTGTTTCAGGAACTCGCTATAGGGGATCTCTTCGCTCTTGGTCTGCTGATAGCCTTGCCAGAACTGGAAGGACAGCAGCATCAGCAGCAGATACAAAAACAGGGTGAAATCCGGCCGTTGCCAGAATTTCTTCTCTCCGGCGCCGGGCGGCTTGTTGATCTCGATATCCGGTTTCTTGTCTTCGCCAACGAATCGATTGGGTTGCGCCATGGGGGTTCCTTGGGTGATTTGTCGTTTGCCCTATCGCTTGCTTCGGGCTATGAAATGATAGATGACCATGAAGACCAGCGCGACGGCGATCATCAGCCACAGGTAACGCTCGAAATAGGCTAGCACCAGCATGCCGAGTCCGAGAAAGATGCCGGTCAGGCGGTAAAGCCAGCCCATGCGAATGCCGGCGTCGAAGGCGGACAGGGCGAATACCAGTAACAGCATCAGCCCGGTGGTCTCATAGTTCAGGCGGCCAAATTCTTGAATCAGGAATACCGCCTCCACCGCGGCCAACAGCGCCAACCATTGCAGGCCATGACTCCAGAGGACATTGCTCAATGGATATCTGCCGGAACGCACATGATGCCATTCGGTGATCAGGCTGGCGATGAAGAACACCGGTACCATCGCGAGCCAGTACCAGTGACTCTTCGCGGGCGAGATATTCGTGATCGCCACGCCGAGAAAACACAGCCCGAGCAAGACGAACAGTGTGATTTCATCGATGAGATGACGGCGCAGGAAGCTGCCATCCTTGTGCTTGTCGGCAGAGTCGATACGGTGTTCAGTCATGGGGTTCACCATTGCTTTGTCCAGAAATCTGGGTGTTGTCCCGCGTGCTGGAACCACGCAGCACCCGGTAGGTACTGACTTTGACGATATCGTTGACCACGCCCCATGCCAGTGCATACAACCACATGTATGCCGCATACCGCCAGCTCACCGGCGTGATCCATATCCCGTAGACGGCGATCAGCGTGCCGAGCACTGCGCTCCAGAAGCTGGCATGCAGCAATATGCCGGAAGGGAAGGGACGTTTCCAGAACCAATCCTCGGTGCGCGTGACGAAGATAGTGGTGTGCCCGGCGACGATCAGTTTCAGGAAGATCATCGATTGGATCAGCGGCTCGGCGAGCTTCATCTGTTCGAGGATATAGAACAGCAGAAACGACGAGATTACCCCGGCGATGCCGAGTATCGTCGATACCGTGATCAACTCCGCCATGTTCCAGCGCACCGGCGCCTTCCGCACCTTGGTATTGTCGTAGGCGATCGCCAGGATGGGGATGTCGTTCAGCAAGGCCAATATGATGATCATCAGCGCGGTGATCGGGTAGAAGTTGAACACCACGATCGACAAGGTCATGAACAGGATCACGCGGATGGTCTCGGCGATGCGGTAGATCGCGTAGCTCTTCATGCGCTCGAAGGTGATGCGTGCCTGCTTGACCGCCGCGTTGATCACCGACAGGCCGGGCGCGGTCAGGATGATATCAGCGGCGGCGCGCGCCGCCTCGGTGGCGTTGGAGACCGCGAAGCCGCAGTCGGCCTTCTTCAATGCTGGCGCATCGTTTACGCCATCGCCGGTCATGGCGACGATGTGGCCGCCTTTCTGCAAGGTGTCGACGATCAGGTATTTGTCCTCAGGCACCACCTCGGCGAACAGGTCGACGTGCTCGATCATCTCGATGATGGCGGATTCATGGGTATGGATGAACTCACGGTCCAGCAGCCGGGTGTCGTACTGCCCCTTGACCTTATCCATCACCTCCTCGGCGAAGCGTTGCGCCTCGGATTTCGATACCTCGCCATTCAGCTTCTGGTAGATGGCCATTGCCATCGCCCGCGCCAATGCCAGCAGCTCCTGACTGCCGCTGCCGGTGAGCTGGTGTGCGTGGATCGCCTCGCCTTCCAGGCCGAGTAGCTTGCCGATCTCCTTGGCGATGGCAATATGATCGCCGGTGACCATCTTCACACGCACGCCATAGGCGCGCATGTCGGCGATCACCTGACGGGAGTCCCGGCGCGGCGGATCATACAGTGGGATCAGCCCGAGCAATGCGAGCGGCTTGCCTTCCTCTTGCTTGCCAACCGCCAGGGTGCGATAACCCTTGCTAGCAAGCTGATCGACCAGTTGTTGCAGGGTGCTGGCCTTATCATCGGGCAGTTCGGCCATCTCGATCAATACCTGCGCCGCGCCCTTCACTGCGGTGAAACGCTGGCCGTCGATCTCGATCTTCGCCTCGGTGCGCTTGCTCACCGGATCGAAGGGCGTGAAGTGGGTCTGGCGGAACAGGCTCAGGTCGAGATCGGGGAAGTGTTCATCGAGATAATGGAAGATCGGCAGCTCGATCGGGTCATTGTTGTCCAGCTTGGATGCCAGCGCCGCAACCAGGATCAGCTCGGCCTTGTTCATGCCGGCGAAGACCACCGGCTCGGCGACCTGCATGCGGTTCTCGGTCAGCGTGCCAGTCTTGTCGGAACAGAACACATCGACGCCAGCGAGTTCCTCGATGGCCGTCAGTTTCGATACGATGGCCTTGCGCCGCGCCAGATTCAATGCGCCCACCGCCATCGTCACCGACAACACCGCCGGCAGCGCGACCGGTATCGCCGCGACCGTCAATACCAGCGAGAAGCGCGCGATCTCGATGAAGTTCTCGTGGCGGAACAGTGATACCATGATAATCAGAATCACCAAGGCGATAGTGATCAGGATCAGGAAATTACCGATCTGGATGACCATCTTCTGGAAATGACTGGCTTCCTTTAACTGCGCCTCGGCAACCAGCGCGACGACATTGGAGAAGCGCGTGCGCTCGCCGGTATTCACGACCACCGCCAGCATCTCGCCCTGTTTGACGATGGTGTTGGCGTAGGCGATTTCGTTGATTTTGCGGCTCACCGGCAGGGATTCGCCGGTTAGCGCGGATTGGTCGATCAGCAGATAGTCGCCCGATAGCAGTTGTACGTCCGCTGGTACCACGT
>Ga0256841_1003414_pt1 | contig 11909 bp, 10 predicted proteins | sample 356308metaG_FD_185971 | JGI IMG/M metagenome (GOLD analysis project Ga0256841, IMG submission 185971) | Hydrothermal vent microbial communities from Mid Atlantic Ridge, Atlantic Ocean - 356-308 | ecosystem: Environmental > Aquatic > Marine > Hydrothermal vents | place: Atlantic Ocean: Mid...
GAAAAAATATCTATTTTATTTTTTAATTATTTTAATCACTTATACATCTTTTGCTTTAGAAATATCAAAACAGGAAGATTTAGGGGACATAGTAGATAATATAGATGTTGAAGCAGGTACTAGTATAAAAATCTTTCCAGACAGATGGCATTTTGGGACAATTATAGAAGATTGTGATAGTCCAGCCTTTCCATTTGTTATTACAAATGATGGAGGATTACCTGTTTATATAAGAAAATCTTATATTAGTGGTGATGACAAAAAGCACTTTTATATAAAAGAAGATAACTGTAAAGATAAAATACTTGCTGTTGGTGATACATGTACTATAGAGGTTGTTTTTAGACCAAAGGATGAAGGTAATAGAAAGGCAAAACTTGTTGTCAGATACTATGGAAATGATAATTTAGAAGACTTTGTTAAAGATTTACTTGAAAATGAGTATCATGAGGAAAAAGCAGAGTTAGAAGGAGTAGGTTTGCCATCTCCTACAGGAGACTTCATAGATTACGATAATTTCTGTCCAGATTATCCAGATTATGAATTACCAAAAGAGGTAGAAGATAGAGGAGAAGACCCAGATGATATTATAGGCTGTCAACTAAGTTCCAAAAAAGATATACCTTTTATGGTATTTATTGGGTTTTTATTTGCTTTATATATAAAAAGAAGATTTATGTACCAAGGTTAAGTACTGTTTCAATAAGTTCATCTGTTATGTTTATTATTCTTGCAGCTGCCTGATAAGCTCGTTGTAATTTTGTAAGATTTATTAATTCTTCATCCATATTAACAGAACTTTTTTCTTTATACTGCTGGTCAGCAGCTTCAAAGAGAAATTTGTTGTGTTCTTTACTTTTTTTAACAGTTTCTAATTCAAAGCCTATTTTCGTTGTGAAAGATGTGTTATAAAGTTCAGCAATGTTTCTGTCTTTTAATAGGTTGTAGTTTGATGGAGAGTTAATTTTGTAATTTATACTTCCTAAAGTTATTTCACCACCAGATAGTAATATACTTTCTTCTGTAGCTGTTAAAACGCCTGTTATACTATCTTTTAGTTGTATTAATTTTTTTATGTTTCTATTGTCAGAGTTTGTTAATGTTGGGTCTAATGCTGCTGCTATCTTCTCTGGTTTCTCAAATGCAAGAGATATATTAGAAGCATCTATATTTGTTTTTGAAGAAGAAGGGTCTATTGCAAAAAAGTCTATGTTAGTATTACCATTTAAATCATATCCCTGTCTGTGTATCTTATTTACTGTTAAAGCAAGTAAGGAAGCAAAATCATTAAGGTCTGCTTTTACATTTTTTATAAATTTGTATCCTCTTATAAAACCACCTATTTTCCCATTGGTAAACTCTTCAGTTAAATCTACCCCTTCCCACCGTATTGTAATTTCATTTTGATTTTCTATGTTAGAAGGTGGCATTACTTTTAACTGGTGAGCTTTGTTATAAACAACAAGAGAAAATCCTTTTGATGTAAACAAATCTGCTGTTCCATCTTCTCTTAAAATTACCTTTGTATCTATATAAGAACTTATCTCTTTTATTATTCTATCTCTTTCATCTAAGTATTGAAGTTTTTTCTCTTCTGGTGAAAGTTTTATACTTTCATTTATATTAGCCAGCTGAGAAACTAAAGAGTTTAGTTTATTTATCTGGTCTTTTAAGGAGAATGTTATATAATCCTGTGTTTTTTCTATATTTTCATAACTATTTCTTATCCTACCAACTAACTGTTTAGCTTTTGTTATAGCATCATAACGAGCAGCCATATCGTTTGGGTTTAAAGAAACTTGATGAAATGCATTAAAAAAGTCATTTAGAGCAGTTGAAAAACCAGAACCCTGTATATCATTAAATATAGCTTCTATTTGCGTTAGAAGGTCTTCGTAATTTTCATCACTTACTAAAGCTTGATTTATATTTATTACTTTTTGAAATAGTATTTCATCATAAGCTCTTTTAACAGTTTCTAAATTTACTCCACCAGTGGGAACATCAGTAAATATAGGTATCTTTCTCGAATAACCGTCAGTAAAAACGTTTGATATATTTTTGTTTGTTAAATCTATAGCTCTTTTGTTTGATAACAGAGCCTGACCACCTAAAGATAAGTTATAAAATAAAGACATTTTTCTGACCCTGATTTTTGTTTTAATACTATTATCGGAAAACTGTTAAATCTTTTTATTAATCAGGCTTTTTGGTTCTTTAGAAAAATTCCCTTCACTGCTGTAAGTTTTTGTTTCTTCTTTGAATATAGCTTCAAATATATCTTCAATAAACTGAATATTATTTAATGCAAGGATAAGATTTTCTTCAGATAAAGATTTTATCAGTTGAAGTTTATCCTCAAACCCTTTGAAATCTTCTTTTGGTAATAGGGATAGCTTTTCAATTGTTTTCTTTTTTTCTTCTAATGTTTTTAAAAGATTTTCACTGTAAGACTTATCCTTTATAGAAAGGATTATTAGTTTTTTTTCTTCCTCTAATATTTTTATAAGACTATTTAATAATTTTTCTACTTTCATATTTTACGTTTCGTACTTATTAAAAAATTTCTAAAGGGGCAAAGCCCCTATAGGTTATTCTTTTATAATTACAGCTTCAACTCTTCTGTTTAACCTTCTTCCTTCTTCTGTATCATTTGAAGCTATAGGCATTGTATAACCATATCCTCTTGCTATTATTCTATCTGGATTTATACCAAATTTTTCTACAAGAACCTTTTTTACTGCTTCTGCTCTTTTCTGAGATAGTATCATGTTATATCTATAATCACTTGTTGGTCTTTTATCTGTATGTCCTTGAATTTCTACTTTTACATCAGGATGTTCTTTCAAGAATTTAGCAAGTTTTTCTATTTCTGGATAATATTCTGGTTTTACTACAGCGCTGTTTGTATCAAATAGAATATTTAATCTTATAGATATCATACATCCGTCTTTGTCAACTTTTGCTCCTGGTAATGTATTAGGACATTTATCTTTGTAATCAGGGACACCATCATTATCACTATCTAAAGGACATCCATTTTCATCTACATCTATGTTCTCAGGAGTTTTTGGACACTGGTCAGCATAATCAGGAATACCATCATTATCACTATCTACTGGACAGCCATTTTTGTCAACAGGTGCTCCTACTGGAGTATTAGGACACTCGTCTAAATGGTCAGGGACACCATCTTTATCACTATCTGTAGGGCAACCTTTTTCATCAACTATAGCTCCCTGTAGAGTATTAGGACATTTATCTAAATAATCAGGAACACCATCTTTATCACTATCTAATGGACAGCCTTTGTCATCTACCACTACTCCTTCAGGGGTATTTAAACACTTATCTAAGTAATCAGGTATACCATCTTTATCAGTATCTACTGGACATCCCTGTTTGTCAACAACTACATTTTCTGGCGTATTTAAGCATTTATCTAGGTAATCAGGAACTCCATCTTTATCAGTATCTGAAGGGCATCCATCTTTGTTAACAGGGACGTTTAAAGGAGTGTTAGGACATTTATCTAAATAGTCAGGAATACCATCTTTATCGCTATCTGTAGGGCAACCTTCTTTATTTACAGGAGTTTCTTTAGGAGTATTAGGACATTTATCTAGGTAATCAGGAACGCCATCATTATCGCTATCTAAAGGACATCCATTTTCATCTACAGGTGCTCCTGCTGGAGTGTTAGGACACTGGTCTAAATGGTCTGGAATGCCGTCTTTATCTTCGTCAGTAGGACATCCCTGTTTGTCAACAACTGCACCTTCAGGTGTTTTTGGACATATATCAAGATAGTCAGGAACACCATCACCATCACTGTCTAATGGACAACCGTTCTCATCAATCACAACATCTTTTGGTGTATTTTTACATTTGTCTTTGTAATCAGGAATACCATCGCCATCACTGTCTAAAGGACATCCATACTCATCTACAGGAGCTCCTTCAGGTGTACCAGGACATTTATCTAAATAATCAGGAAAACCATCTTTATCACTATCTAAAGGACATCCATACTCATCTACGTTTACACCTTCTATAGTATCAGGGCATTGGTCTAAATAATCAGGAACACCATCTCTATCAGTATCTACTGGACAACCTTCGTTATCAACAGGTGCTCCTTGTGGAGTTTTTGGACATCTATCAAGATAATCAGGAACGCCATCACCATCACTGTCTACAGGGCAACCTCTTTCATCAACTATTACCCATCTTGGAGTATTAGGACAAAAATCCTTTTCATCAGGAACTCCATCATTATCTTCATCACTTATATAAGGTTTTCCTCCAAATAAAAAATCTAAACTTACAAGAGCTGTGTAATCATTTATACCTTTTAGAATATAAACATCTTTCAGTTCAAATCTAAGTGCCATTTTTTGTTTTCTAAATAGATATCTAAAGCCTCCACCAAATTCTAATCCTGTATCACCAGCAGTTTTCTCAACACCTATAGATACAAAAGGTACTTTGTTTATTCCCATAAATGCAAAGTTATACATAAAATTAAGCATTAGTCTATCTACATTTTTATTTCTCCATTTTCTTTTTTTATACTCTATTTTTGTAGGTACCCTTCCATATCCACCAAGTATACTTATACGGGGGGTTAAAAAATATTCAAGTCTTAATCCGTACTCATAGTTGTCTTTAAAACTTCTAATTGGTCTATTTTTGTGGTCTCTTTCTTCTCCAAAAAAGTAATATCCTATATAAGGGGATATAATGATTTTTCCTGATAAATCTGCTGTAAAACCTGAGTAAACAACAAAAAGTAATAATACTATTATAGACTTAAAGGATTTCATCCAATCCTCCCATATATTTTTTTATCTTTAATTATGTTAATATCAAAAATGGTATCAGAAAAGAAATTTTATTTCTAACAGATTTTCATTTTATAATTTTTAACAATAACTTTGTATTCCTTAATTTAAAAGGAGGTTTTTATGGGTGTAAAAATTGATATTAACAAAGTACAAAAAGATATGTTTATAGTTGTTGACGGACAACCTTATAGAGTTATCAATTATGAACATGTAAAACCAGGGAAAGGTCAGGCTTTTGTAAGAATTAAAGCCAAAAATATGAAAACAGGAAATGTTACAGAGATTACTTTTAAATCCTCTGAGAAGATTGAACTTGCCGATTTTGAACAGAGGATGGCAACGTACTCCTATTCTGATGGAAGTTATTATTATTTTCTTGATACACAGACTTACGAAACAATAGCAATTCCTGCAGAAGCTGTTGAAAATGAAGCAAAATATCTAAAAGAAGGTATGGAAGTATTTGTATTTTATGACAAAGGAAATCCAGTTGGTATTGAGCTACCAAAACATGTAGTTTATGAAGTGATAGAAACTGAGCCGGGAGTAAAAGGTGATACTGCTACAAGTGCAACAAAACCAGCTACTATTGAAACTGGTGCAGTTGTACAAGTACCTTTATTTATAAATACAGGTGATAAAATCAAAGTAGATACAAGGACAGGAGAATATATAGAAAGAGTTAATGAATAAGGAGCCTGTTATGAATAAAGAGCTTTTATTTGAAATAATAGAAAAGATAAAAGGTACTAATATAGAAGAAGTAGAATTAGAAACAAAAGAAGGTAGAATAAAAGTAAAGCAGTACTTAGGTCAACATCAGCAGGCTGTAGTTCCAGTTCAGCAACCTGTTGTAGAGATAAAAGAAGAAATAGTTTCTGGTCAGCCACCAAAGACTGAAGTAAAAGAAGAGAAAAAATATCATATTATAAAATCTCCTCTTGTTGGTACATTTTATAGAGCTCCATCTCCTGGGGCACCTCCTTTTGTTGAGGAAGGAGATATTGTTTCAAAAGGTCAGGTTGTGTGTATAATAGAAGCTTTAAAAGTTATGAATGAGATAGAAAGTGATGTAGATGGTAGAGTTGTTAAAATTTTAGTAGAAAATGGTCAGCCTGTAGAATATGGACAAGAACTTATGTATATAGAACCAAGATAATATAAATTTTCTTAGGAGGTATGCTGTTGTTAGAACATTTGAAGAACGTAGACCCTGAAGTTTTTAATGCTGTTTCTAAAGAATTTAAAAGACAGCAAGAGCATCTTGAAATGATTGCATCTGAAAATTATACATATTATGAAGTAATGGAGGCTCAAGGCTCTGTTCTTACTAATAAGTATGCAGAAGGTCTTCCTCATAAAAGGTATTACGGTGGTTGTGAATATGTAGATATTGTAGAAGATTTAGCTATTGAAAGAGTAAAAAAAATATATGGAGCAGAACATGCCAATGTACAGCCTCACTCTGGTTCTCAGGCTAATCAGGCTGTGTATTTTTCCCAATTAAAACCTGGTGATACTATACTTGGAATGAGATTAGACCATGGTGGCCATCTAACTCATGGAGCTAAGGTAAATATTTCTGGTATTGTTTTTAATTCTATACAGTACGGTGTAAATCCTGAGACAGAGCTTATAGATTATGATGAGGTTTATAAACTTGCCAAAGAGTATAAACCACGAATGATTATAGCTGGAGCTTCAGCTTATTCAAGAGTTATAGACTGGGCAAGATTTAAAGAAATTGCTGATGAAGTTGGGGCTCTTTTTATGGTAGATATGGCACATTATGCTGGTCTTATTGCAGGTGGGGCATATCCTTCACCTGTACCATATGCTGATTTTGTAACCTCAACTACTCACAAAACTTTAAGAGGTCCAAGAGGAGGTTTTATCTTATCTAAAGCAGATTATGGAAAAGATATAGATAAATGGGTTTTCCCAAGACTTCAGGGAGGGCCTTTAATGCATGTTATTGCAGCAAAAGCAGTAGCATTTAAAAATGCTATGACTCCTGAGTTTAAACAGTACGCTCATCAAACAGTAAAAAATGCGCAGGTTCTTGCAGAAGAATTAAAAGCACAGGGACTTAGAATAGTTTCTGGAGGGACAGATTCTCATATTGTTCTTGTAGACCTTAGACCTTTAAATGTAAAAGGAAATCAGGCAGAAGATGCCTTAGGAAAAGCAAATATCACAGTAAATAAAAATGCCATTCCTTTTGACCCAGAAAAACCTATGATAACTTCAGGCATAAGGCTTGGTACTGCAGCATTAACTACAAGAGGAATGAAAGAAAATGATATGGTAAGAATCGCCAGAAATATAGTTAAAGTTCTAAAAAATATTGATGATGAAAAGGTTATACAGCAAGTAAAAGAAGATGTTTTATCTTTATGTTCTTCATATCCTCTATATCCAGACTGGACGAAAGAATATTTAGGAGAGGAATAATGGAAAAAATAAAATTAGTATATTTGGTAGCTTTAACAAGTATAACGTTTGCAAATGCTCAGGAAGGAGCACAGGGTGCTGGAGGTTTAATAAGTGCTCTTATATGGATGGTTTTACTTATAGCTATATTCTACTTTCTTCTTTATAGACCTCAACAAAAGCAAAGAAAACAACATGAAGAGTTCTTAAAAAGTTTAAAGAAAGGAGATAAAGTCATTACTGCAGGAGGAATAATAGGAGAAATCAAATCTATAGAAGATAATATTGTTCATTTAAAAGTTGCAGAAGGTACCATAATAAAAGTTTTAAAACAGTCTCTCACAGGGTACTATAAGGAAGAGCAGTCTACATAATAAAGGGAGCTTTTGCTCCTTTTTATTTTAAAATTTCTATAAGTTTGTTTATCCATAAGGCTATGATTACTATAAACCAGAACACGATTATAAAAACAATCCCAAATTGAAGGCTAATAAAAAATATCTTTAGTACAAGGTAAACCAGGTACGGTACAGCAATGATAATAACAAAAAATACAATACTGACTAAAACGAGAACAAACAAAGCTATAGCATAGTTTTTTAAACCAAGCTTTTCAGTTTTGTACAGATTATTCATCGTATATCTTTATAGGATTGTACAGTGTATCTCTTTCTACAGGGATTTTTCCTGCCTCTTTAATAAGTCTTACAAGCTTTTCTTTTTGCTGGGCTGTTGGAGATTTAGCTCCTGCAAAATGAGCTATTTTTTCTTCCATTACAGTTCCATCTAAATCATCAGCTCCAAAGTTTAGGGATATTTGTGCTATTTTTTCTCCAATCATAACCCAGTAAGCTTTTATATGAGGAACATTATCTAAAAGAAGTCTTGATACTGCTATTGTTTTTAAATCATCAATACCTGATGTATGCTCATTTATCTCAAGTTCATTATTTTCTGGCTGATAGGCAAGAGGAATAAAACATGTAAATCCTTCAGTTTCATCCTGAGCTTCTCTTATTTTTAATATGTGATCTACTCTTTCTTCAATAGTTTCTATATGTCCATATAGCATAGTAGTTGTAGAATGAAGTCCTAACCTGTGAGCAGTTTTATGGATTTCTAAATATTTTTTCCAGCCTATTTTTTCTGGTGCTATTATTCTTCGTGCCCTTGGAGAAAAGATTTCAGCTCCACCTCCAGGTAAACTATCTAAACCTGCTTCTTTTAGTGTTAAAAGAACTTCCTTATAGGATAAACCAGAAAGTTTTGATAAATAATCTATTTCAACAGCAGTAAAAGCCTTTATATGTATAGAAGGAAAGTTTAATCGTATATGTTTTATTATATTCAGGTAATCTTCAAAAGACCAATCAGGATGTAGTCCACCAACTATATGAACTTCAGATGCTCCATTTTCAATAGCATGTTTTACTTTGGACAAAATTTCTTCTATAGACATCTCATATGCTTTTGGGTCATTCTTATCAATAGTAGCAAAAGCACAAAACTTACATTCTAATGAACACACGTTTGTTGGATTTATCTGTCTATTTATAACAAAATAGGCGTATTTACCATTTTTTTGCTCTGTTATATAGTTTGCAAGCGTGCCAAGAGTATTAAGGTCTTTTGTGTTAAAAAGAGTTATACCATCTTCAAAAGAAAGTCTTTTCCCCTCAAGAACTTTATCTATTATAGGAAATAGGTTTTTATCTGATGCTAATGATAGCTTTTTCTCTATAGTTAACAAAGTAGACTACACCTCCAAAAAACTATAAACTAAAAATTAATTTATACTATTTCTGGAATTTGTTCTATAGTTTCACCATGTAATACTTGCAGTTAACACATATCTTCTATCTTCATCCTGTCCTGCATATGCTCCAACTTCTTCTGCATATGTAGTAAATCCTAACCTTAATATAGTAAATCTAAAGTCTACACCAGCAGATAAATATCCTTGATAAAGACCTGTTCTTATGGAAAAGTCTGTTATTTTGTTATCCCAGAGTTTGATTTCAGTTCCAACTCTTAACCTTTTAATATTGTCCTCGTCTTGTTCAAAATTTTTTAATGCATCTACATAATCTAGTGCTATCACCCAGTTATTAATTATTGGAACATCTGGATTTATTGCTATTCCTAAGTTTACACTCATAGGAATTTTCCCTGCTTCTTCAAAATCTAAATCTCCAATGTTAAGTACAGATACACCTATTGAAGGACGCAGTAATTTACCTTTTGGTATGATTTCGTTTAATCTATAAATCATTCCAAAATCAAATCCAAAGGCAGTTTTTGATACTGCAAGTTCATCTGTTATGTACGTATCAAGGTTATTTTCATGTTCAACAAGCTCTCTGGCTGTAAATGAGTGAACAAGAGCATTCCTATATATATACTTTCCACTTAATCCTACACTTAAACTTCCATCTAAAAAATCATATGACAGGCCAGCTATAATACCTGCCATAGAGTTATAATCAAGCTCTAAAACACCTTCTGAACCAAATCCTTGATGAGTCTGCCCATCAGCCTTTATAGAAACGAGAAAACCTATAGAAAATGCAAGTTTTGAAAACTTTCTAGATATAGAAGAATAATCATTTCCATAAAAGTGAATATTTTTTCCATAATAAGCTTTAAGAACTTCATTTACAGCTTTTAATTTATCATCACCATCATCACCATCATTATCTAAATCACCAGTATCAAGGGCATCAAGTAAATCATTTAAAAAATCTTTCGCATTCTTATTTGTGGATATATTTATATCTAATAGATTTACTGCGAACCCTTCTGTTATAGGGATATTTGAAATACCTGCAGGATTATAAAATATAGAATTTGAATATCCACCAACTGCTACTGTAGCACCGCCCATACCTATTGTTCTTGGGTCTTTGAATATGTATGGATATTCATAAGTAATACCATATGAGCTAAAAGATATACCTGTTAGGATAAATAAACCTACTAATTTTTTCATGTTATATCCCCCTTATTTTTTTAGATACTGTGCAAGAGCTTCTTCAGTTATTTCTAACTTTTGTGCATTTTTTATATCAAATTCAGAATTACATGGGACATTATCACAAAGACAATGTGAAGGAGATGGAATACATATTTCTTCTTTAAATTCTCTAAGATTTTCTTCTATATCAGAACGCTGGTCTTCTGGGATAATAGAAATGATAGTATCTACACCATTGTTTATTGTTTCAACTATCGTATCTTCTACAGTTATATTTTGCTGATTGTCTATAATAGGACATGGAAAACAATCAATTCCATCAGGTTCACTACACGGCTGTAAATCTAAATCGCAGTATCCATCTGTTATAACAACATCTGTGCCTGATATAAGTCTATAAAATGTATTAGTATCTGTTTGAGAACAGGTAATGTCAGAATTTATATCTATCTTTAGTAGAGTGTAATTATATGTATTTTCTTCTTTTGAAAAAGCTATACTTGAAGTAGAAAAGCTACCATTATCTATATAACAGCTTCCATTGTTCGCATATTCTATGGCACAGGCTGTAGCTTCTAAATCATCAGGAACATTGTTTGCGTTTATATCATCCTGTGAGCAAGGATTTACACCTTCAATCCATTTTTCAAGTGTTCCTGCTCTTTCCTGAGGGTTGTCTTCAATTGCCAAAACAAAAGAATTTGTTCCTTTAGCTGTCTCAACAAGACCTTTTAGAAAGCATGCATCTTTTTGAAGCTCAGTAAGAGACTGTTTATCTTCACAAGATACATTTTGTAAGATTTCAGAATATTTTTCTATAGCTTTAGATAGGTACATTAAAGATTTTCCAGAGGCTTTTTTGGATATAGCCTGAGAAAACACTTTAAAACCATCTGCATCTACATCTGTATCTAAGATATCATTCAATATAGAGCTTACATCATAACCAGCCTTTCCTATGTATGCTGCAGCCAGATTAATATTTAGTTCTTCATTTGAAAAAGCTTTTTTGTAGTTATCTTTTTGAAGAAGCTGTATTACTTTATCATAATTTCCACTGTCTAAAGCCTTTAGCACTTCATATCTATATGCGTTTAATGAATTATCATCTTTACATCCATACAGGAAAATAGCAGAACAAAAAATACTCACAACTAGCTTTTTCATTAATATCCCTCCTTTTTCTATTATCAAGAATATTCTTTCGGTAAATTTTTGTAATGTTAAAATTTTAATTATATTTTATTATCAAGTTCTATGCAGGGTAAATTATGGAAAAGGTTGTTAACATAGATAATGCAAAGCTTGTTCTAAAGAAAGGGGACATAACACAGGAAGATACAGAGGCTATTGTAAATGCTGCTAATTCTACATTGATGGGAGGAGGTGGTGTTGATGGTGCTATTCATTCAAAAGGGGGCCCAAAGATTTTAGAAGAATGTAAAAAAATAAGAGAAACCTTGTATCCTGAGGGACTTCCAACAGGAGAAGCTGTAATGACCACTGGAGGAAATTTGAAAGCAAAATATGTAATACATACAGTTGGACCTGTATGTAATAAAGGAAAATTAGACCAGGAAAAAAAGAAGCTTTTACAAAACGCGTATTTTAATAGTTTAAAACTTGCTAAGGAAAAAGGTATAAAGACAGTTTCT
>Ga0256841_1003415_pt1 | contig 11909 bp, 1 predicted proteins | sample 356308metaG_FD_185971 | JGI IMG/M metagenome (GOLD analysis project Ga0256841, IMG submission 185971) | Hydrothermal vent microbial communities from Mid Atlantic Ridge, Atlantic Ocean - 356-308 | ecosystem: Environmental > Aquatic > Marine > Hydrothermal vents | place: Atlantic Ocean: Mid...
ATATAGATTTTAATATTTGGGAACGGTTTACCAATTGGAACTAACCTTTCCTCTGAAAGAGTTAGATTATTATCTTCGAAGAATGTACTGTCTATAGCCGCTTCGGTTAAACCGAAAGAGTTAATCAATCTGGTTTTTGGGGAACAATATTTTCTAAACTCATTATATTCTTTTACATACCATATATCGGAACCGGCAATCAGTACTTTAAAGGTATCTAACTTAAAAGATTTTTCGTCGATATAAGAGATTAAATTTCTTAAAACCGCAGGTACAAATTCTGCTATATCAATATTTTCATTAATAATTATATTATATAATTGTTCAGCTTCTAATAATTGCTCTCTAGCAACTATAACTAACTTTCCTCCTGAGCATAATGCTCTTGTCCAATCACCTCCAAAAACATCAAATGAAAAGGAAGCCATTTGAAGATGATTTCTTGCAACATTCAATAGTTCATAGTCATGCTCCCAGCCCAAATAAATATTAATTAAACTATTATGCTGAACCATAGTCCCTTTAGCTTTACCTGTAGAGCCGGATGTATAAATTATATAAGCTAAATCTTTTTCACTGATTTTTACATTTGGATTATCTTTTGATAAATCATTACCTTCAATAATATTTTCAATTACAATTTTATTTTCATTAAATGAAGAAAATATATCGGAGTTATTTTTATCGGTAATTAATAATTCAATCTCCGAATCTTCAATCATATAATTTAATCTTTCCTCGGGGTATGTTGGATCAAGCGGGAGGTAAGCAAATCCGCTTTTTAATACTCCCAAAACTGAGACTAATAAGTTAATCGATTTATTAAGTGAAATTCCAACCGGTAAATTTCTATTTGTATTGTTCTCTATCAAATAATGGGCAAGTTGATTTGCTCTGTTGTTTAGTTCTTGATATGTAATTCTGCCAATATTATCAACAACAGCAATTGAATTGGGAGTTTTCTTTGCCCAATTTTCAAATAGCGAATGAATACCATTATTTTTAGGAATATCAATTGTTCGGGAATTCCATTCAACAAGTATTTTATTTTTTGAAAGGTCATCAAGAATTTCATAATCCGAAACTTTTTTATTGGGGTTATTCGCAATTTGTTTTAGAATGATGTTAAAACTATTAAACATTCTCTCTATAGTCGATTGATCGAATAGATCCGTATTATACTCAATTGAACAACTTGCTCCATCTGTTCCTGTAGAGATAGAAAATGTAATATCCGATGTTGCGGTTCCCATATCAACTGATAGCATGGAAACTTCTATATCCGATAATTTTGTCGTATTAACGGGATTATTTTGTAAAATCATCATTACTTGAAACAACGGAGCATAGCTCATATTTCTTTCAGGCTGAATTGCATCTACAAGCATCTCAAAAGGTAAATCCTGATGTTCAAATGCCTCGAGGTTAGTTTTCCTAACCCTGCTTAATAATTCCTTAAATGTTGGATTACCGGATAAATCAGTTCTAAGAACTAAAGTATTTATAAATAATCCGATTATTTTTTCAATTTCTTTATCGGTTCTATTGGCAATAGGAGTTCCAATATTTATATCATCTTGTCCTGTATACCTATATAGTAAAATATTGAATGCCGCTACTAAGGTCATAAACAGAGTCGCATTTTCGGCATTACTTATTTTTTGCAATTCCTCAATAATCTCGGAGGGTATAAATCTTTCTATTGATGAACCGTTGTTTGTCCATACTGCTTGTCTGTTTCTATCTGTTGGTAATTCTAAAAGCGAATTGCTATTGCCTAATTTATTTATCCAATAGTTTAATTGTTTTTCTAAAACCTCACCAGATAAATACTCATTCTGCCATTCAGAAAAATCAGCATATTGAATTTGTAATTCGGGTAAGTTAATTTGCTTGCCATCTAATAATGATGTGTAAATAGAGGTAATTTCTCCAACTAGAATACCCATCGACCATCCATCGGAAATTATGTGATGCATTGTAATTAAAACAACATTTTCGGCTTCAGACAGTTTTACTATTTTTGCTCTAAAGAGTGGTCCTTTCGAAAGATCAAACGGTGCTCTGGCTTCTTTTACGGCTATTCTTTTAACTTCATCATCAACGGTAGATTTATCTTTCTTGCTAAAGTCAATTACCGGAATATCAAGTTTTACTTCCGGGGAAATTACTTGAAAAGGCTGACCTTTAATGTTTGTAAAAGTTGTACGTATAGATTCGTGTCTGCTAACAATTATATTTATTGTTTTTATAAATATGTCTTTTTCAAACCTGCCCTTTATTTTAAATGCAACCGGTATATTGTAATAAGGGCTTCCCGGTTCAAATTGGTCCAAAAACCACATTCGCTTTTGACCGTACGATGCCGGAAAAAGAAAAACATCTTCGTTTTGATTTATATTATTAATATTATTTCCTTCGGAAACTATCATACTCAATTAAATTTTTGCTCTATGAAATATCTGTTCGTTTTACTTTTCTACTTTCTCTTGATATTTTAGTTATACTTGGTCTTTCAATTTTGGGTTGGTTTAAAGAAATTATAATATTCTTGTAAACGCCTTCTATTGTTGGTTCTTCAAATAGTTTGATTAATTTTATTTCCGTATCAAACTCATCTCTAATTCTAGAAATAAATTGTGTAGCAAGAAGTGAATGACCGCCCAATTCAAAGAAATTATCTTTAACGCCAACTTTTTCTACAGTTAATAATTCTTCAACAATTTTAACTAATTTCTCTTCTCCTTCATTTCTGGGAGCAATATATTCAGAGCCTAATTCTTCTCTCGATATTTTCGGCGCCGGTAAACCGGCTTTATTTATTTTACCGCTTGTTGTTAACGGCATCTTTTCCAAATTAACAAAAAGAGTAGGAATCATATAATCAGGCAGCTTGGATTTAAGATTATTGATTATATTTTCTTTATTAAAATCCTTATCCGCACAAACCACATAGCCGATTAGTTTCTCCTGATTCTCATTAAGTTTTTTAAGTATTACAACAGCGTCTTTAATAAATTCAATTTGCTTTAGATTATGTTCTATTTCACCAATTTCAATTCTAAATCCTCTTAATTTTACTTGAGTGTCCACTCTTCCCAAAAACTCAATATTTCCATCCGGTAAATATTTCGCTAAATCGCCGGTTCTGTATAATCTTGCACCATCCTTATTACTAAATGGATTTGGAATAAACTTTTCAGCAGTTAAACTCGGTTTATTAATATAACCTCTTGCCAAACCAACGCCCCCGACACACAATTCACCGGGGATCCCAATTCCAACAGGAAGCATTTCAGAGTCTAAAATGTACATCTCAAAATTAGCAATGGCTTTCCCAATCGGCGGACCTTTGGGATATTCTTTTTCGGGCGATAGCATTGACGCGCATACTGTGGTCTCCGTGGGTCCGTAAGCGTTGAAATATTTTCTATCTTTCCGCCACTTAACAACCAATTCATTGGATATAGCTTCACCTGCAGTTATTAATGTTTGCAGATTTGGCATTGGTGCATTTGGAAGAACTGCTAAAACCGAAGGCGGCAGAGTTATAGTTGTTATTTCATTATCAATTAAATATTTAGATAAATCAAGCCCTGATGAAATAACTTCTTTTGTTGTTAAATAAAGCGCTCCGCCATTTAGTAATGCCATTACCGTTTCCCAAACCGAAGCATCAAAACTAAGTGAGGAAAACTGCATTATTTTTTTTCCGGTATTTATATTGAATGCTTCCTTTTGAACCATTGACAGATTGGTCAATCCTTTATGAGTTAACATAACACCTTTTGGCAAACCGGTTGAACCTGATGTAAAAATAACATAAGCCAGATTATCCAATTCAATATCAAAGTTAGGATTTTCATCTTTTTGAGAAAGTAATTCATTAACTTTTTCATCAAGATTTAGTGTTTTTATTTCAATGTTGCTGAACTTAGTATAGGTTGAATGATTGGTAATTATTAACTTACAATTTGCACTATTCAGCATGTAAGTAATTCTCTCCGGAGGCAAGCTTGGATCTATTGGAACAAAAGCTCCGCCGGCTTTAAGTATTGCAAACATCGATATAATCATATCTTCATGTCTGTCCATACAAATAGCAATTCTATCTTCTAACTTTATACCTTCACCAACTAATAAATTTGCAAGTTGATTAATTTTTGAATTAAGCTGAGAATAAGTAAGTTTAGCTAATCTATCATTCTCTTCTATAGTTTTAAATATTAAAGCTTCGCTATCAGGATTACTTTTAACTGCATTTTCAAATCTTTGAATTACATTTTCTTCTATGTCAAATTTATTTATGTTTGCGTTCCATTCACTAAATATTAACTCTTTTTCAGATTCATTAAGAAGAACAATATCACTTATCTGAATATCAAGATCTTTAGTTACGGTTTCCACTAATAATTTATAATGCTCAATAAATCTTTCAATAGTTGAATCTTCGAACAAATCGGTGTTAAAATCTAAAGTACCGTAAATTTGTTTTTCACTTTCTTGAAGAGTTAAAGTTAAATCATAATTTGTTGTTTGGGCTTCCATTTCAAACGGTAAAACGGTCAAGTTTTTTAATTCTTTCCCTGAAGAAGGAATATTCTGAAAAACAAACATTACTTGAAAAATCGGCTGGTGGCTAAGATCTCTAACCGGTTGTAACTCTTCTACAATTTTATCGAAAGGAATTGATTGATTTGCAAAAGAAGAAAGTGTTGTATCCCTTACCTGAATTAATAAATCTCTAAAAGATTCTTTCTTATAAATTTTGGTTCTAATTGCCAAATTATTTACAAAAAAACCAACCAGGTTCTCTATTTGAGAAATATTCCTTCCGGCAATGGGTGTACCGACAACAATATCATCCATATTAGAATATTTTGAGAGAAGCACTTGAAAAGCTGCAAGCATCGTCATAAACAAAGTCGAATTCTCACTGCGGGATAAAATATTTAATTTCTCAACTAATTCATGCTGTAATTTAAGGTTAACTTTTCCGCTATGATTTGTTTGTACATTAGGTTTTGGTTTGTCGTAAGGCAGTTCCAATAAAGGAGGAGCTTCACTTAGATTTTCTTTCCAGTAATTCAATTGGTTTTTAAATAAATCGGAATCAAAACTTTTTTGCTGCCACATCGCATAATCTGCAAATTGAATATTTAATTCCTCTATTTCCGGTTCAACATCATTTTGCAATGATGAATAAATATTTGTGAATTCATTAATAATTAAGGAGAGAGACCAGCCGTCAGCAATTATATGGTGCACAACAACAAAAAGTACATAATCATTTTCATCCAATTTAAATAATTCGCAACGAAGCAAAGGAAGTTTATCTAATACAAAGGGTTCTAACGAATTTTGTTTAATAATATTTTTTGCTTCTTCAATCTTTTCAGAAGCAGAATTTCCATTTAGTTCTGTTATTTTAACTGACAATTCATAATTATCAGCAATATCCTGAAAAGGTTTGCCATTGATTTGTTTAAATGAAGTTCGCAAAACTTCATGCTTCTTTATAATTAGGTTTAGAGTTTTTTCAATATAGTCCGAACGAACATCCCCTTTTAATCTAATTGCGGTGGGAATATTATAAGACGGATCGTTCGGTTTAAGCTGATCTAAAAACCAAAGTCTTTGTTGAGAATAAGACAAAGGTAAATTTTCAGATCTGTCAACTTTTTCTATTTGTATATTCTCATTCGATATTTCAATTTGTTCATTATCAATTCGATATGCTAATTCCATCAAATCTTTTGATTCGAATACTGTTTGGAATTGGATTTCTTTTTTAAATGTTTCTCTAAGTCTTGAAATTAGCTGAGTTGCAAGTAAAGAATGACCGCCAAGCTCAAAAAAGTTTGAATTTCTACTCACTTTATCAACATCCAAAATATCACACCAGATGTTAGCAATTACTTCTTCCGTTGATGTTTTTGGAGGCAGATATTCTTCAATTATATTTTTTGAATCCGGTTTAGGCAATTTCTTTCTATCTAACTTTTTATTCGGCGTTAAAGGAAATGAATCCAGAAATGTAATACTTTTCGGAATCATAAAATCGGGCAATTCACTTTTCATAAAATTTAATAACTCTTCAGTTTCTTTATGTTCGCCTTCAGGAATAACATAACCGGCTAAATATTCATTTCCATTTTCTTCTTTAAAAGCGGTTATTGCACAATCCTTAACAAACCGATGCTTGTGTAAAACCGACTCAATTTCATTTAGCTCAATTCTGTATCCGCGTAATTTCACTTGAAAATCAGCCCGCCCGATAAATTCAATATTTCCATCCGGTAAATACTTTCCGAGATCACCGGTGCGGTACATTCTTTTCCCGGGCATTTCTGAAAAAATATCCGGCAAATATTTTTCTGCGGTAATATCCGCTTTGTAAAGATATCCTCTTCCCACTCCATCTCCGGCAATATAAATTTCACCGGGGACACCAATAGCAACCTGTCTTAAATTATTATTCAGCAAATAAATTTTTACATTCCCAAATCCTTTGCCAATAGGAAGACTTAAAGAATTAATTTCGGAAGGAATATATTTATAAAAAGTAGCCCCGATTGTAGTTTCCGTTGGTCCGTAACCATTGAAAAACTCTAAAACATTACCCCATTTTTCTGCTAATGCAGTTGAACATTTATCACCAACGGAAGCAATTTTTAATTTTGTGCTAAACACATTCGGATCAATAATAGAAAGATACGATGGAGGAAGAAAAGAAAAAGTAATTCCGTTTGTATTTACATATTCTGCCAAATCATCTCCGGAAAGAGTAACTTCCCTTTTGGGAATGAACAAGGTGCTCGCTGTTAACAAAGCGGAAAATATTTCACCAATTGCAGCATCAAACCCGAAAGATGAAAATTGCAAAACTTTCTCATGGATATTAAAATTAAAATCATAGATAGCATTATTAACAAAATTACAAAGTGAATAATGTTCTAAACAAACACCTTTTGGTTTTCCCGTAGAACCGGAAGTATATATAATATAGCTTAAATTATTTGGGTCAATATTAATATTGACATTTTGATCACTATAATTTTTTATAGCGGAATTCAATTCATCAACATCAATAATATTGCTGCTTTTAACAGTATTGCTTTTTGCAATTGATTTTGTTGTTAACAGCAAATCCAATTTGGAATCTTCAATAATATATTTTATTCTTTCTTCGGGATAGTTACTGTCGATTGGTAAAGCTGCCGCTCCTAATTTATTTATTGCAATTATTGCAGCAACCATATCAATTGATCTTTCCAGACAAACACCGACTATGTTTTCTGTTTTTATATTTTTCTCTAAAAGATAATTTGCTATCCGGTTGGATTTACTATTCAGCCCGGAAAATGTAATTTTATCTTCATCGGAAACTACTGCATCTAAATCACCAAGTTCATTAACAATATCTTCAAACCATTGAATAGCATTACCGTATTTAACTTTTCTGTTGAATTGACCGGATGCAAAATTTTTAAGTGTTTTTTCTTCTTCCGGTAACAAATAATTTATTTTATATACATGTTCATTTAAATTATTTATTATACTCTCAATTACGGTAGTAAATCTTGTTAATAATTGTTTAACAGCATTATTATCAAATTCATTTGTATCATATGCAATTTCAATACCCAACACACTTCCGGGTGATACTACAACAGTAAGCGGATAGTTTGTTTTTTCAACTGATCGGACATCAGCAATATTTAAAATTGATTCGGAATTCTGCAAAGTCTCGGCTACAGGATAATTTTCCAAGACTAAAATAGAATTAAACAGTGATTCACCCTTTGGAATTTCACTCCAACTTTGAATTTTAAATAATGGTGAATATTCATATTCTTGTAAACTGGATTGTTCCAGCTGAAATTCTTTTAACCAATCAAGTAATTTTGCATTAAAATCTATTTTTGCTCTTACCGGCAGAGTGTTAATAAACAAGCCAACCATTTGCTCAATTCCGGGAATATTTGCATTTCTACCGGAAACAGTTGCACCAAAAACAACATCATCTTCATTAGTATAATAGGATAAAACCAATGCCCAAGCAGCTTGTACTATTGTATTAATTGTTAGTTGTTCATCCTTAACTATCCCTGTTAATTTTTTCGAAATAGATTCGGACAATAAAGCTCTCTCTTTAATATATCCTTCAATTGGTCTATCGGAAAAGGGTAATCTTACAATTGTGGGTTTGGTAAATCCACTCAATCTTTTTTGCCAGAATACTTTTGCTTTCTTTTCATCCTGGCTTTTTAACCAAGCAATATAGTTTTTGAACGGGAATGTAGGAGGTAATTCCAAATCATTTCCTTCACTAAAAGCTTTGTAAGCAGTCATCAGTTCGTGCATAAGTACCGGTAAACCCCAGCCGTCAAAAAGGATGTGATGATGGTCCCAAATTAAGAAATGTTCATTATTATTTAGTTTAAAAACGGATACATGCATTAAAGGTGCATCAGCAAGATCAAAAGGATTATTTATGTTTTTTTCTAAACTTTCCTCAATAAATTTATCTTGTTCTATCTTACTTAAGTTAGAAATATCTTTGTAGAAAAAAGGCAATTCAATTTCTTTATGAACAATTTGAAGTGGCTCATCAACATCTTCCCATACAAAAGCAGTGCGTAAAATATCATGCCGTGCAATAATTATTTCCCAAGACTTTTTAAACGAATCAAGATTTAACTGACCAATCAATTTACATGAGAATTGCTCCTTATATGCATTAGAATCGGTTGAGTAAATTGTGTGAAAAAGCATTCCCTCTTGCATTGGAGATAGAGGATATATGTCTTGAATATTTTCCATAAAATTATTTTTTCTTCAGTTTTGATAATACTTTATTAAGTTTTTTATTGTCTAAATTTGTTAATTCAAAATCAGATGAGGAATGTACTGTCTGTTCTTTTTCCAAGCAATTGTTAACAATAGCTTCAAGTTCTTTTTTGAAAATGTTTGCCCAATTTGTTATTGTTGAAGAACTAAACAAGTTTGCACTATAACTAAACACGATTGATAATTTTTTATTAGAAATGTTTCCGGTTATGTCAATGAGACTATCTCTTAAATTATGGTTGTCTCTTTCCTCACCTTTATTTTCCGGTGCAATTCCAAATATAGTTTCTTCATTTAATATGTTATCAAATTGTCCTAAATAATTAAATGTTATTGCAATATTATCCAATATTTTTAATTTTTGTGACCTTTCTTTATTTTTAGATAAATGCCTCAACAGACCAAATGTAAATCCATTATTAGGAACACTTCTAATTTGATCTTTCACTATAGTAATTGCTTCAGAAATTGCAACAGTTTTTTTTAAGTCTAAAGAAAGTGGATAAATTGATGTAAACCACCCGATTGTTCTAGAAATATCTATGTCATCAAATAAATTTTCTCTACCGTGTCTTTCTAAATTTACTAATAATTTTCTTTTACCTGACCATGTCGAAAAGCTTCGCAGTAATGCTGTAAGTAATATTTCGTTTATTTTAGTATTATACTTTGAATTGACCTTTGTAAGTAAATTATTTGTTAAATTTTCATCAAAGTTTATTACTTCATTAACTGTAGATTTTTCATCATTTACTCCATTAAATTCAATTTCAGAAAAATCAAAAAAGTTTTCCGCTCTGGACTTCCAATAATCATAATCTTTATTTAAATCTTCACTATTACTGTATTCATTTAATTTTAATGCCCATTCTTTTATTGAAGATGTTTTTGGAGGAAGATATACTTCCAGTTTTTTTTCAAGTAATTTATAAACGGTTTGAAAATCCTCTAATAAAATTCGCCATGAAACTCCATCAATTGCAAAGTGGTGAACAACAATAAGAATCCTTCCATCATTATCTCCAGTTTTCATATACACAAATTTAACAATAGGGCCTTTTTCTAGGTTTAGAGATTTTTGAGTTTCTTTACATATGTTTTCTATTTTATTTTTTATTTCGGATTCATTTTTGGTTAAATCGAAATATTCAAAAGGAACTTTCTTAATTTTTTCCGAAATTATAATTGAGTTTTTCTCGTAATCAACTTTTAACCGCAATGCGTCATGGTGATATAAAAGATATTCTACAGTTTGTTTTAATTTATCTAAATTTAAATCTTGAGAAATTTTAAAAAGAATTGATTGATTCCAATGATTCCGATTTTCAAAATTTGAATTTATGAAAATTTGTTGAATAGGAATAAGAGGAAACTCCCCTGATACCAAACCTTGTTCTGCTTTAACAATTGTTCCTTCTTCAACAACTTTTGCTAATTCTTGAATTGTTTGATACTGAAACAAATGTATAGGCTTTATTATTAAGCCTTGTTGACGAACCTTAGAGATAATTTGTATACCAATAATAGAATCTCCGCCAAGTTCAAAAAAGTTATCGGTTATACCGATTTCTTTTGTCCCTAAAACTTCTTTCCACACTTGATATATTATTTTTTCAAGTTCAGAAGACGGAGGTACAATATTTCTCTTCTTTGAAGAAAAAGATACTTTTCGTATAGACAAATTCTTTCTATCTATCTTACCACTTTTTGTTTTAGGAATTTCTTGTAAAACAATAAAGTTGTTCGGTATCATAAAATTCGGCAAAGATTTTTTTAATATTTTTTTAAATTCATCATAACTTATTTCATTCTTAGATACGTTAGTATAATAACATATTAATTTATCTCTACCCGAATCATTATTTACAACAACTACAGCTTCTTTTACCAAACCAGTTGAATTAATTGCTTCTTCAATTTCTGTAAGCTCAACTCTAAATCCTCTAATTTTCACTTGACTATCCGCCCTGCCTATAAACTCAAGTTCACCGGATTTTAAAATTCTAACAAGGTCTCCGGTTTTATATAATCTATCCCCTTCTTTTTTGCTAAAAGGATTAGGAATAAATTGAACGGCGGTTTTTAATGAATCATTTAAATAGCCAATTGCCAAAGAACTACCACCAATGTATAATTGCCCAACAATACCTACCGGTACTTCATTTAGATTATTATCAAGAACATATAATTTAGAATTGGATAAGTTTTTACCTATTGGCAGCTCATTAAAATAATCATTACTTTCATTTTTTGATGACCAATAGGATGTTACAATTGTTGTTTCAGTAGGACCATACGTATTTAAAAGTTTCACATTATTTCCAAATAACTTATTCCACTTGTAAAATACTTCTTTAGATGCTTTTTCACCTCCAATGATAATTGTATGCAATTCACTATGAAAATGAATATTATTTAAATACATTTCATTTGTAAGCTGATGCCAAAAAGCTGTCGGTAAATCAAGTATTGAAATTTTATTTTCACCAACAGTATCCAAAAATAATTTATTACTCGAAAGTATTTCATCATCTCTTAAAACTAGAGTTCCACCTTTAAACAAAATAGGAAATATTTCTTCCATAGATGTATCAAAGCTAAGAGATGCAAACTGCAGTATTGAGTCTGATTCTTTTATTCCATAATCACGCGCAGAAGAATTGATGAAACTTTCCAAATTCCTTCGAGATATTAAGACACCTTTTGGCTTACCTGATGAACCGGAAGTATATATAATATAAGCCGGTATATCTTCATCAATATATTCTAACTGTAAATTTGTTTCCTTATAATTATTTTCAACATCTTTGTAATTATCATAAATAATTTTGTTAATAGAATTGGGCAAATTTTCTTGATTATTAGTATTACAGATTATATGGCTAAGTTTAGAATCATTTATTATAAACTCCAGCCTTTTTTTAGGATATTTAGTATCAAGTGGAATAAATGTTGCCCCCAAATTAAAAAGAGCTAAAATTGTAGTTATTGCTTCAATATTTCTTTCTAAATAAATTCCAACAAATTGTCCCTTTGAAATTCCTTGTGATTGAAAG
>Ga0256841_1003416_pt1 | contig 11907 bp, 7 predicted proteins | sample 356308metaG_FD_185971 | JGI IMG/M metagenome (GOLD analysis project Ga0256841, IMG submission 185971) | Hydrothermal vent microbial communities from Mid Atlantic Ridge, Atlantic Ocean - 356-308 | ecosystem: Environmental > Aquatic > Marine > Hydrothermal vents | place: Atlantic Ocean: Mid...
GGCGCAGGGCCTCCCGGACAGGCATGTTGCTCACGTCGAAGCGCTGGGCCAGGTCGTTCAGGCGCAGGCGCTGGCCGGGCTGGTAGGTTCCCCGCAGGATCTCGTCCCGGATCTCCGCGACCAGGGCGTTTTTGACGGTACGGTGGAAATTGGGCATGGGGCGTGGGCCTTCCCGGCGTGATATTTAATCAGATATCAACGATTGTAGCAGAGGTGATGAGGGAGGGCAAACGCGTTTTCTGGGGCCCGGGTGGGGGATGGGGATGGGAAACCGAGATTGTCGCTTTGGTCGTTTGTTGTTATTATGTGGGGTAGGGGCGACCGGTTCGGTCGCCCCTACGGTCATGACCACCGCACCGAACATGATATGGCATCGGGTGCGGCGCCATATCCACCATCGTCCCACAGACATCCCAAACCGGACTTTGCCATGACATTTCTCTGGACGCTGCTTGCCCTGGGCCTGGCTGTGCTGGGCCTGGATCGACTGGTGGAGAGCATGTATCGCTACCCGCGCAGGTCCCATGACGTCACCCCCCAGGCGGATGGGATCCCCTTCCAGGAGCTCTCCATCCCCGCGGCCCAGGGCGGCCACCTCTACGCCTGGTGGATCCCCGGAGCGCCAAACGCCCCCACCCTTGTTCTGGTCCACGGTTGGGCCCGGAACCTGGGTCGGATGCGGCCCTACATCCGGGCCCTCCATTCCATGGGCTACAACCTGCTGGCCTTCGACGCCCGCAACCACGGCAGCAGCTCCCCCTTGAAGCGGCCCACCGTGGCCACCTTCGCGGAGGACGTGCTCTCCGCAGTGGAGTTCGTCCTGGGCGGCGGGCAGACCGACTCCCCCAGCCTGGGTGTCGTCGGTCTGTCCGTGGGCGGGGGAGCGGCCATCGATGCGGCCGGCTGGGATCCCCGCATCCAGAGCGTGGTCACCGTGGGGGCCATCTCCCACCCGGTGGCGGTGATGCGCCACGAGTTCCGCAAGCGCCATGTGCCCGGCTTCGTGGCCCGCTTCCTTCTGGCCTACATGCGCCTGCGTTTCGGCCTGGATTTCGATCGCATCGCGCCGATGAACAACATCGGCCAGGCGGAAGCCCACATCTTCCTCATCCACGGCGAGAAGGACGAAACCATTCCCCTGGAGCAGGCCCAGGCCCTGGCCGCCGCGGGCCGGGAAGGGAAAGTCCAGCTCTGGATCGTCCCCGGCAAAGGACACAGCGACTGCCACACCCATCCCCAGTTCTGGGAAAAGGTCCAGGCCTTCCTGGATCGAACGTTGCCTGCGCCCTGAGGCCCGGGGATCGGCCACCCCTGCCTGGATACGGCCATTTGCCCGGACTGCTGGTATAATGTCCCCAGGAACTGCTGTAGCTGGACCTCCTCTTCCGAGAATCCTCACCTACCTGGCAGCCCCGCTCGCCTGGCCCGGACTCGGGCCGGGGATCGACTCTGCGAGACGCCTCTCGCGACCTTCAAGGAAACGAACAGACTCTGATGACTGAACCGACAACCCAATCCATGACAGAACCCATGACCCATCCCGACGACGAACCCCAATTTGCATCGGAACCCGCCTCCGACCCGGTTGCCCCCAGGTCGGAGGACGACGAGACGTCCTCGAACGGCGCGGGTGGCCCAGAGGAGCTCCACCCGGAGGACGTGGTGGAGCCGGAGGACGCCCTGCCCCCCGTCACCCTGGCGGACCTCTCCCCGCGTATGCAGGCCGCGGCGGCCAACGCCGGCTGGACCAAGCTCATGCCCGTGCAGGCCAAGGCCATCCCCTACATGCTGGCTGGCCGGGACCTGATGGTCCAGTCCCGCACGGGCAGCGGCAAGACCGGCGCCTTCCTCCTGCCCATCCTGGACCGCATCGACCCGGACAAGCCCGTCTGCCAGGCCTTGATCCTGGTGCCCACCCGGGAGCTGGCCCAGCAGGTGGCGAAGGAGGCGGCCCTCCTGGCCCAGGGTGCCGGGGTGCGCAGCGTGGCCATCTACGGCGGCGTCAAGTACGGGCCCCAGATCCAGGCCCTGGAGAAGGGCGCCCACCTGGTCATCGGCACGCCAGGCCGCATCCTGGACCACCTCCTGCGCCGCAACCTGCGTCTGGACGACCTGCGCTTCCTGGTCTTCGACGAGGCGGACCGCATGCTCTCCATGGGTTTCTACCCGGACATGCGGGAAGTGCAGCGCTACCTGCCCAAACGGCGCATCCACGGCTACATGTTCTCCGCCACCTTCCCGGCCCACGTCATGCGCCTGGCCCGCCAGTTCCTCACCGAGCCGGCCTTCCTGAGCCTGAGCCGGGACCGGGTCCACGTGAGCGCGGCGGAGCACGTCTTCTACGTGACGCCCCCCATGAAGAAGGATCGCAACCTGGTCCGGCTCATCGAGGTGGAGAACCCGGCCTCGGCCATCATCTTCTGCAACACCAAGCGCACCGTGGACTACGTGACCATCGTGCTCCAGCGCTTCGGCTACGATGCAGACCGCATCAGCTCGGACCTGAGCCAGAAGGCCCGGGAGCAGGTGCTCAACCGGGTGCGGGCGGGCAAGCTGCGCTTCCTGGTGGCCACGGACGTGGCGGCTCGGGGCATCGACATCCCGGAGCTCTCCCACGTCTTCCAGTACGAGCCGCCAGAGGACCTGGAAGCCTACATCCACCGGGCAGGGCGCACGGCCCGGGCCGGGGCTCGGGGTGTGGCCATCACGTTGGTGGAGAACATCGGGGAGCAGATGCAGCTGGACCGCATCGCCAAACGCTACGGCATCGAGATGGAGCAGCGCCCCCTGCCCAGCGAGGAGGACGTGGCCCGGGTAGTCTCCGAGCGGGTGACCGTGCTGCTGGAGGCTCGGCTGCGAGGGCGAGACAAGCTACAGACCGAACGCATGCAGCGCTTCCTGCCCCTGATCCGGGAGTGGCTGGAGGACGAAGAGGGCCAGACCCTGCTGGCCATGCTGGTGGACGACTTCTACCAGGAGTCCCTGCACGCGCCTCAGCTCTTCCCCGGGGAGGAGACCCTGCCCCAGCGAGGCGAGCGAGTGCAGCAGGAGGCAAAGCGAGCCAAGCGCGCTGGTGGACGTTCCGGGGGAGGCCGCTCCCGGCGGCGCAAGCGGCGGGGACGGCGAGAGGGCTAGGCGAAGTCGCCCGAGAAGCGAGGAAAAAAAACCGATCCGGCAGTGGATGGATGGCCCGTCACCGGGCCATCTGCGCGTACCGGATCATGGCGCTGAGGGCGTGCTGCACGTAGTCGATGCGCACCTCCCGGGCCCGGGGGTTGAACTTCTCCGCGTCCGGGTCCGTCTCGGGCAGGCGGGCGATGGCCCGAGGGAACGCGCCGGAGAATTCGCCCGCTTCCACCTGGGCCCAAAGGAGGAAGTGCATGCCCTTGGCCACGCTGCTCTGCACCCGAGCCCGCAGCTCCGCCTCCTCCGGCGGGAGGAAGCTCAGGGCGGCCAGCAGGCCCTCCAGACGGGTGGCAGTGGGCGTCACCTTGCCTGTGGAGGAGAAGCTGCCAATGTACATGGGACGCACCCCGCTGGTCATCTGATCCTGGAGGATGCTCTCCACGATCTGGATGGCATGGGCCAGGAGCTGCTCCCGGTCCGCGGGGGAGAGGGCCTCCTCCGGCAGCGCGAAGAGCTGCTCCGTGGCCAGCAGGGCCCAATGATCCGCGGCCACGTTCTTCCGATCCGCATCCTGCTGGGCCAGGTAGAGGAGGGCCCGGGTCCCCGCCTCCAACCAGACCGGATCCGGATCCGCCTGGTAGAGCAGGATCAACCCCAAGGCCGCCTCGCCCGGATAGTAGCGGGAGCGGGGCTTGGTCCGACGGCCGCCTTTGGCGGGGATGTACCGGGAGTAGAAGCTGCCGTCTTCCTTCTGCATGTAGAGGATGAAGCGCCCCATCTGCCGCAGCTGCTCCATAGGGGTGAATCCTGGATGCACCTTTTCCAGGTAGAGCAGGGCCACCAGGCCCAGGCCCGTGCCCCCCAGCTTGGCCTCGGGCGGCTTGTCTCGCCCGGTGATCTCGGGCCGGGACCAGACGGCCAGCAGGCCCTTCTCCTCAGGCACAGGGTCGATGGCCACCTGGTGCAGGTAGCGGCCGGCTCGTTCCATGGCCGCTTTCACCTGCGCGTCCGGGCGCTGTTCGTAGGCCATGCCCAGGGCGTAGATGGCCCCTGCATGCCGCAGCAGGTTGTACCGGTTCGATACGGAGACGCTGGGATCCATGTTCAGGCGGTAGTCGAAGCGGCCGTCCTCGCCCGTGTGGCGGACCAGGTAGTCCGTGGAGCGGGCAATGGCCAGGTAGACCGGCTCCTGGGAGGGGCGCTGGGCCGCGACCCAGGAAGAACGGCCATGCAGGACCAGAAAGACGGCCAGGATGGCCAGTGCGAGGATGCCTAGGAAGTGGAGACTGTTTTTGCGCAAGGTGGCCATGGTCTATCATCCCTACCCATAGAGGCTCGATCAGCAGGAAAATGCTCGATCAGCAGGAAAATGGTTGAAAAAAGCAACGTTTGGTGGACAAGGTATCACGAAGCAGCACCCCAGAGGAAGGGGAAAATAGGGCCTGGCAGAGGAAGAAAGAGCCTCGAGAAATTGTTGACAACCCGGACCGGGTCCGCTATACTGCAGCCAACCGAAATCGTTTCAACGGCAGTGCACCGGAGGAGTATCCGCCAGCCGGCGCCAGAGAGGCGACCTCGTGGGCTGGAAGGGTCGTTCGTCAGGGCAGCGGAGAAAGTCGCCGGGAAGGTCGATGCGGGGAGCTCGCCAGGGCGAGGGTAGTCGCATCCGGGTCCGCCCGTTACAGCGCACGAGAGGGCGGTTCGTCCCTGTTCGTCCAGGACAGCCGGGACGGATCGCCAATCAAGGTGGTACCGCGGAGCCGCTTCGTCCTTGAAGATGGAAGCGGCTTTTTGCATGGGCCCACAGCCCAGGAGCGAAGCACTGCCGGCGTTCGAACAGCAGCCCAGAGGAGACCATGAGCACACAGACACCCGAACAGACCAGCGAACAGAAAGCCACGGCCGCCCAACAGGCCATGCCCAAAACCTACAATCCCCAGGAGTGGGAGGAACGCCTCTACGACTGGTGGGAGAAGCAGGGCTTCTTCCACCCGGAGCAGCAGGAGGAGAGCGGCCTGGCGGATCCCAGCGCGGAGCCTTTCGTCATCGCCATGCCGCCCCCCAACGTCACCGGGGCCCTGCACCTGGGCCACGCCATCACCAGCAGCATCGAGGACATGCTCATCCGCCACCACCGCATGCTGGGCCAGCCCACCCTCTGGATCCCCGGCACGGACCATGCCGGCATCGCCACCCAGAACGTGGTGGAGCGCAAGCTGGCGGAGCAGGGCATCACCCGCCAGGACCTGGGCCGGGAGCGCTTCGTCCAGGAGGTCTGGGCCTGGAAGGACGAGTACCACGACCGCATCACCCGACAGCAGCGGCGCATGGGCATCTCCTGCGACTGGACTCGGGAGCGCTTCACCCTGGACGATGGCCTGAGCAACGCGGTGGTGGAGGCCTTCATCCGCCTCTACGAGGAGGGACTCATCTACCGGGGCAGCTACCTGGTGAACTGGTGCCCCCGCTGCGGCAGCGCCATCAGCGACCTGGAGGTGGAGTACGAGGAGGTGCAGGGCAAGCTCTACACCTTCCGCTACCCTCTGAAGGAAGGGGGCTACGTGGAGGTGAGCACCACCCGCCCAGAGACCATCCTGGGGGACACGGCCCTGGCCGTCCACCCGGAGGACGAGCGCTACAAGCACCTGGTCGGCAAGACCGCGCTGGTGCCCATCCTGAACCGGGAGATCCCCATCATCGCGGACGAACACGTGGACCCGGAGTTCGGCACCGGCGTGCTCAAGGTGACCCCGGGCCACGATCCCAACGACTACGAGATCGGCAAGCGGCACGACCTGCCCTTCATCAACATCATGAACCCGGACGGCACCCTGAACGCGGAGGCCGGCCCCTACGCGGGGCTGGACCGCTTCGAGGCCCGGAAGAAGCTCTGGGAGGACATGCGCAAAGCCGGGCTGGTGGTGAAGGAAGAGGAGCACGTCCACCAGGTGGGCCACTGCCAGCGTTGCCACACGGTGGTGGAGCCGCTGCTCAGCGAGCAGTGGTGGGTGAAGACCAAGCCCCTGGCCGGGCCGGCCATCCAGGTGGTCCGAGACGGGACCATCCAGATCATCCCCCGGCGCTTCGAGAAGGTCTACTTCCACTGGATGGAGAACATCCGGGACTGGTGCATCAGCCGCCAGCTCTGGTGGGGACACCGCATCCCCATCTGGTACGGGCCCGACGGCACGGTCTTCCCGGCCCGAAACGAGAGCGAGGCCATGGAGAAAGCCATCGCCCACTACGGCGAGCCGGTGAAGCTGGAGCAGGACCCGGACGTGCTGGACACCTGGTTCAGCAGCGGCCTCTGGCCCTTCAGCATCCTGGGCTGGCCGGAGGAGACCCCGGACTACCGGCGCTTCTACCCCACCACCGTCCTGGAGACCGGGTACGACATCCTCTTCTTCTGGGTGGCTCGGATGATCATGCTGGGGCTGAAGATGACGGGCAAGGAGCCCTTCCGCTACGTCTACCTCCACGGCCTGGTCCGAGACGAGCAGGGACGCAAGATGAGCAAGAGCCTGGGCAACGTGTTGGATCCCCTGGAGCTCATCGCCAAGTACGGCGCGGACGCCCTACGCTTCACCCTGCTCACCGGCAGCACCCCGGGCAACGATATGAAACTGAGCCTCACCCGAGTGGAGGCCAACCGCAACTTCGCCAACAAGATCTGGAACGCGGCCCGCTTCGTGGTCATGAACCTGGAGGGCCGGGACATGGCCTTGGCCCACACCGAGGACATCCACAACGTGACCTACGCCCTGCCCCCCTTCCCGGAGCTGACCCTGGCCGACCGCTGGATTCTGAGTCGCCTGGCCGCTGTCCGGGACGAAGTGACCCGGCTGATCGAGGAGTGGCAGCTGGGGGAGGCTGGCCGCCAACTCTACGAGTTTCTCTGGAACGAGTACTGTGACTGGTACATCGAAGCAGCCAAGATCCGCCTCTACGGGGAGGACGAGAAGGCCGCCCAGGCCACCCGACAGGTCCTGGCCCATGTCCTGGAACAGAGCCTGCGCCTGCTCCACCCCTACATGCCCTTCGTCACCGAGGCCATCTGGGGCCATCTGGAGGCGGTCAGCAAGCGGGGCGAATCCCTGATGACCAGCCGCTGGCCCCAGGCCATGCCCGAGCTGCGGGACCAGGGGACGGAGGAGGACTTCGGCCGTCTGCAGGAGATCATTCGAGCCATCCGCAACGCCCGCAGCGAGTACAACGTGACCCCCAGCCGCCGCATCAGCGCCATGATCAGCGCCGGGGAGCAGCTGGCCCTGCTCCAGGACAATTTGTCCCTGCTCCTGGAACTGGCCCGGCTGGACCCGGCCCAGGTGACCCTGGCCGAGAGCCTCCCCGCGCCGGAGAAAGCGGTGACCCTGACCGCGGGGGGCGTCACCGTCTACCTGCCCCTGGCTGGCCTGGTGGACCTGGCTGCCGAGCGGAAGCGGCTGGAGAAGGAGCTGGCCAAGCTGGAGCAGCAGATCCGCCGCTCCCAGGAGCTCCTGAGCCGGGAGGGCTTCGTCCAGAAGGCGCCGGCCCAGGTGGTCCAACGAGAGCGGGACAAGCTGGCCGAGCTCCAGGCCCGTCACCGACAGATCCAGGAGCGCCTGGCCGCCCTCTGATCTGGAACGGGGGCTGCACCTTTCGGATCCAGGCTATCCGGATCCAGGCCATCCGGTTCTGAGCCAAAGGAAGGCCGCGCTTCGCCAGGGGATCCCCGGTTCGATCTGGTCTCCGATCTGGCCCCTGAGCCAGGCCAAACCAGGTCGGATCCAGCCCCTGGATCGAGGCGCGGCCATTTGTGATAATTTTGACAATCGATCCCCGCTGTGATATACTTCGCCCCAAATTTTGCCTCGACGCCTTGAATTCAGCCGAATTCAGCCGCCAAGTCGGAAACACCGTCTTCACTCCACCACGCCATCACCCAATTTGGAAAGCTGCACCGCATTTTTTCAGCGCGATTGCTGATCTGGCAGAGCCAGAAAGGAGGCCAGAACCATGGCAGATGAAACCAGTGAGCTGAGCCCGGAAGAACGACGCAGGAAGCGCATCGAGGAGGCAAAGCGACGGGCCGCGGCTCGCCTGGGCAAGGACGTGAGCGAGCTCAAGTCCGCCCCGTCCACACCGGCGCCCAAGCCGGAAACGCCCAAGGCAGAAGCGCCTAAAGCCGAAGCGCCCAAGACGGAAGCGTCTAAGCCCGCCCCCGCGCCCGCACCGAAGGCGGAGACCAGCGCACCGAAGAACGCTCCAGCGAGTGGAGCGGACAAGCAGGCAGCCCGCATCGCGGCGGCCAAAGCCAAGGCCGCGGCCAAGAAGGGCGGCGCACCGGCGGCCAAGCCCAGCGCTCCTGCCCGTCCCAAGGCAGCGCCGGCTGGCAAGGCCGCTCCCCAGGAGGTGGGGCAGCCGGGCATCAACCGGCGGGAGTTCCTGGCCTACGCCTGGGGCGCGGCTCTCGGGCTGGTCATGCTGGAGGGAGGCCTGGCCACGTTCAAGTTCATGTACCCCCGCTTCCGAGCTGGCGAGTTCGGTGGCGAGTTCCCGCTGGGGCCGGCCGCGAGCTTGCCCTCGGATCCGAAACACGTCCCCATCGGCAACCCCACGGGCAAATTCTGGCTGGTCAACACCGAGAAAGGGCCCAAGGCCCTCTACATGGTCTGCACCCACCTGGGCTGCCTCTACAAGTGGGAGCCGGCTCGCACCCGCTTCGAGTGCCCCTGCCACGGCTCCAAGTTCACCCGAGAGGGCTACTACATCGAGGGGCCGGCGCCTCGCTCCTTGGACCAGTTCGTCATCGAGGTGCGCCAGGGCGGTGAGACAGTGGCCAAGACCCAGGATGTCGGGGACGACATCGCACCGCCAGAGATCCCCAGCCCGGACGCCGAGATCGTCGTGGACACGGGCAAGCGGATCCTGGGCAAACCGTCCAGCCAATCCCCGGCCCGGGGCACAGGCTGATCCCCTCCCACGGGCTGACAGCCATCCACAATTCAGGCACCAGAACAACCCATTTTTTCCAACGAGGGGAACAAGCGATCTGAGACGGGTGTGGAACGCGACGTGCATCGGAAGTCTGCATCCTCGTTGTTCCACACCTGCTTTGCCCCCTTGCGCCTGGAGCGCTAGATATAGTCGGTGGATGTAGCCGGCAGATGTCGAAGAACAGGTTTCCAGCAACGGACCAGCGAAGGAGATACAGTTTATGAGTCTCACACAGGACATTCGCAACAAGGGCGTGCTGGGCGCCTTGGCTGCGATTGGGGAGGACGTCTTCACCCGGATCACCGCGGGCATCCCTCCGGGAGAGTTCCGGCGGATGCTCCAGGGGGTGCCTCCGGGACGGCCGAATCCCCGGCTCAAACCCCACAGCGAGACATTCCTGCTCCACATCAAGCCCACCTACTACCACGAGAGCGTCACCCGCTGGAACCACACCTTCCGGCTGGGCCTGCTCTCCACCTACCTCTTCTTCCTGGAGCTGATCACCGGCATCCTGCTCATGATCTGGTACGCGCCCACGCCAGAACGGGCCTACACCGACATGATCCGGCTGCTGAACAACGTGCCCTTCGGCCAGTTCCTGCGGGATCTGCACCGCCTGGGGGCCGAGGCCATGGTGGCCATCGTCACAGCCCACATGGTCCGGACCTATCTGACGGGCAGCTACAAGGCCCCCCGCCAGTTCACCTGGTTCTCCGGTGTGGTCCTGCTGGTGGTCACCCTCTTCCTCAGCTTCTCCGGCTACCTGCTGCCCTGGGATCAGCTGGCCTTCTGGGCGGTGACCATCGGCACGTCCATGGCCGAAGCCGTGCCCCCGCCCATCGTGGGCGAGACGGTCAACCTGCTGGCTCGCGGCGCTCCGGACATCGGGGCCAATGGCCTGATGCGTTTCTATTTATTGCACGTCCTGTTCCTTCCAGCCATTCTGATCCTGTTCTTCTTTGTCCACTACTACAAGGTGGTCCACTTCGGCATCAGCCTGCCTGCCAGTGAGGAGGAGGTGGGCCAGGACACGGCCAACCGCATCCCCGCGGACCGGCGGGTCTACTTCCTGCCGGATGTGGCCATCGACGAGCTGAGCTTCCTGATGGGAACCACGGCGCTGCTGACCCTCCTCACCGTCTTCTTCTTCCAGGCGCCGCTGGAGCACATCGCCAATCCCCAGTCCACGCCGTTGCACACGGTGGCGCCCTGGTACTTCTACTGGCTCCAGGGGCTGCTGAAGGTGGCCGACAAGACCATCGCCGGCGTCTACATCCCCGGCATCCTGCTGGTCCTCCTGGCCGCCATCCCCTACCTGGATCCCAACCCCAGTCGCCGGGGCAAGGACCGCCGGGTGGCCATCGTCTCGGGCATCGTGGCCGGCGCGGTGATGATCGTCCTGAGCTGGATGGGCACGCCCAACTACGCGGTGCAGGCCGCCGCCCCGGTGGAGGTGGTCCAGGAGATGATGCCCGAAGAGGGCATGGGCCCGGTCCGGGAGGTGGGTTACGAGCATCTGCCCGTGGGCACCTGGGACACTCGGGACGAGGTCGAGTACGAGGATCCGGAGTTCACGAAGATCATGGAGGAGTACCGGGAGCTCATCGACGTCTGGGAGAAGAAGGATCCCAACTTCAACAACCCGTATGGCCTGTTGATCATCAGCCAGGTGCAGGCAGATCTCAAGCAGATCGACTGGGAGATCCACTGGGTGAGCCCGGAAGGCACCGAGGAGACTTTCCTGAAGCACTTCTGGCTGCACAAAAATTCCTACTACTGGGAACAGTACGGCCCCAAGACCGAGTACTTCCAGCGGATCTTTGAGGTCATGGCCCCCCAGGACAGCGCGGAGTGAGGTGACCAATGCAAGGTTTGTTCATTAAATCGCCGATCCTGAAGATCATCCTTGGCATCCTCGCTTCCCTGGGTATGTTTGCCTTCGTCCTGGTGGTGCTCTTCACAGAGGATGCCCGGATGGAGGTGCAGACCCTGAACTGGGAAGGGCGCAGCATCGAGAACGGCGCGGCCCTCTTCAAGAACAACTGCACCACCTGTCACGGGGAGGACGGCAAGGGTCTGCCGGCTGTAGCCCCCGCCCTGAACAGCCACTACTTCTTCACCCGGCGCATCAAGGACGTGAAGTTCGCCGGCTCTCTGGAGCAGTACATCAAGCTGACCGTGGCCTCGGGCCGCCCCAGCAAGAAGAACAGCCAGTGGGCCCAGGAAATGCCCACCTGGAGCCATCGCTACGGCGGCCCCTTCCGAGATGACCAGGTGAACGACGTGGTCAAGTTCGTCCTGAACTGGGAGAAAACGGCCCTGGAGCAGACGGCCGAGGAGGACCCCTGGCAGTGCTTCCAGGACGTCCCGGTGCCCTGCAAGCAGCAGACCATCGCCGCGGTGGAAGGGGAGGCCGCTCCCCCCGCAGAGGAAGCCCCCAAGGAGACCGCTGGCCCCCGGGATCCAGCCGACATCTTCGCCACTTTGGGCTGTGGCGGCTGCCACACCCTGGCCGGCGTTCCCGGAGCCGTGGGCACTGTGGGGCCAGACCTCACCAAGCTGGCCACCGAGGCAGGCTCCCGGGTGGAGGGCATGAGTGCCGAGGAGTACGTGCGAGAGAGCATCGTCAATCCCAATGCCTACATCGTGGAAGGCTACCCCAGCGGTGTCATGCCCCAGAACTTCGGCGAGAAGCTGAGCGAGGAAGAGCTGAACAACCTGGTGGACTGGATCCTGAACCCGGATCAACGGGGGCAGTAACCGGCAGAACCAGGCTGCAAACCAGATCAGAGAGGGCGAGCACGG
>Ga0256841_1003417_pt1 | contig 11904 bp, 12 predicted proteins | sample 356308metaG_FD_185971 | JGI IMG/M metagenome (GOLD analysis project Ga0256841, IMG submission 185971) | Hydrothermal vent microbial communities from Mid Atlantic Ridge, Atlantic Ocean - 356-308 | ecosystem: Environmental > Aquatic > Marine > Hydrothermal vents | place: Atlantic Ocean: Mid...
TCCCGTCTCCTCCATGGTAAATTCTCCAAATGTTGTCTTTGCGAGAAAAACCGCCGTTATCTTGTAAGCCCCCATATATTTGGGAATTAGGTGTGTGCGAAACCGATATTCTATACAATTGACTGATTACCAAATTTGAATTCAAATCGGTAAAAGTATTTCCATCATCATTTGAGACAAAAATGCCTCCGTCGGTGCCTGCTACTAATTTTCCGTTGTAATAACGCAGAAAATGTGTATCGGCATGGGTATAATTGGGGGTGTAAGAATTCCATGAATTGAGCTGTGTTACGGTATTTCCTCCATCGGTTGATTGAAAAATGTTGATTATTCCTATAAACAATTTGTTAGGATCCGTATCAGAAACGGCAAAAGCAAAATCATACCAAGTTTGATAATTACTAGAAAAGAAATTAATAGTTTGTTGGGTTTGTGAGAAATTTTGCCCATTATCATTTGATACGTAAATACCTCCAAAACTTCCGTCATTATTACCTACCAACAGATATACTTTTTGAGGAGCGGCTGGGGTTACATCCATTTCCATGAAAGAGGGATATCCACTATAATTTATATTGACAATTGAAAAACTTGCGCCATTATCTACAGAACGATAGAATTGATTTCCTGAACCGGCATAAATAATATTATGATCAGTTGGGTGCATTCGCATGGTTCTGATGGATTCACCGATTATTTGACTCCAATTTTGTCCGTCATCGGTTGTTCTATACAAGCCGTCTGATGAAGCTACCAAAATCGTGTTCGGATTTACCGGATCTACAATAATTTCTTTGATAACTTCGGTTTCGGAAGAAAAAATGGGCCCAATGGGAGTCCAGGTTTGTCCTCCGTCGGTAGATTTAAAAACCCCTCTACTGTAAGTATTGGAAGCATCATCATCTCCGGTTCCTATATAAATGGTGTTGGAATCTGTAGGTGATAGTGCAATGGCGGAGACTCCTATTTGCGGAAGATTATCCGTTAGTGGAATCCAAAGTTGTCCTCCGTTTGTTGTTTTCCATAAACCTCCGGCAGGTGCTCCCAGATATATTTTTTGGTCATCATTGGGGTCAATTAAAATAAAATTAACCCTGCCTTTTCCGGGAAGATTATTATTTCGGTCAATATTTGCCGGACCTAACGAATTCCAAAAAGCGGGTAAATTATCATTCGGAGTTCTTTTTTGTAAATTCAGTTTTTTTTGAAATGCTTCATCAATATTTGTAATCGGATGAAATCCTTCTTTTCTTTGGATATATGGCTCCCAAATGCTTCTCCACCTTTCAAAGGGTTTTACCCCGCTTCCTTTTTTATGAATATTGTGATTTTTTTTGAACTGTTCAAAATTTTGTAACAAAATTTGATAATGGGTTTTAAAATCGGATTTAATACTAGAATTATTCCAAGGAACTTCCGGTAGTTTTTGTGAATAGGTTATATAAAAAGAAAATATAACGATTAGGTTAATAATTTTTTTCATGTTTTATATTTTTCGGTAATTTAATGTTTTTTATATTTTTAAGTATTCTTTTTGGGATTTTTTTTGAATTTATTATTGAGTTTCCAATGTTTTCCGTGTCATGTTTAATGGAATCATAATTTAAAATATCCTTAAACTCATCATTTGTGTTTTGATATAGTTCGATATGTTTCACAATATTATTGATATCTGTTATGACCTGATCTAGAGTTTTTTCAATACTGTCTTTATCTACTTTTGGTTTATTTATCAAATAATTAATTTTTCTTAGATGTACCTCAGTCAAAACAAACCTGCTTCTGATAGCTGCCGTATCCAAAACAGTATGAGTTTTGATAAAAGTAAGGGGATGAATATAAGAAATATTTTGCGGAATTCTATCTTTGAGCAACTCCAAAGTGTATATGCTGTCTTGTAAATTACGAATCAGTTTTTGCAAATTTTTTTCTTTTTTCATTAAAGAATCCAGAGCTTCAATTTTTATAAGTTTCGCTTTCTGATAAAAAGTTTCTTGTTTTTTTTTGGTTTCCAATGGTTTCTGATTGTTTTTTGTTGTTTCTTGTTTGCAAGTAACAATAGAGAAGATAAGTAAAATGGTATATAGTATTTTAAAAAATTTCATTGATATTTATATTTATTGTCAAAAATATTATTTTTTATTATACAAAACAGAAAGTTTTTATGTTTAAGATAAAAAAAAACTTAGAAACTTTTAAAGATTCTTGCACTACTTCTTCCCGGTGCTTTAACTTCTAAATCTAAAAAATATCCAAAAGGGGTTTGTTCGGTAATATAATCCGTATTTTTTAAACGATTTTCAACTGTATCCAACAATTTTTTGGTGATTTCGGGTAGTGCTTTGCTTTCTGACAAATGAGCAAATGAATGTAAAATTATATGTTGGGTTTGATTCTTTTTGGCAGCCCATTTGATATTTTTCACTAATTTGGTTTCAACATATTTACTATTTTCTTCATCCTCTTTTTCCATTTGTATAAAAGCAACCAAAACATTTTCTACATTAACTTCATTACTAAAATCCGGAAAATTGGATAAAGTTTTAATAGTAGGACGGTAATGAAATTGTTCACAATATATCATCAATAATTTCATAAAATGGTAGGTTTAAAATTTATGATAAAAATACAGAATATATTTCAAAAAAAAATGCATATTTGCTGACAAATAAATTGATAGGAATGAAATGAACATACATTAATTATTCATTAAATATACAAGAGAAAATAATTAAAGAAGTTTATGTTAGAGCGAAGCGGTTCCATATGTGTTGAAATTTTGGAATTGCTTCATAAATAAATAAATTACAAAATTTTAAACACATGAAAACATATTTTAAATCTGATATAGAAATTGCTCAATCAATTAAACCTCAAAAAATAAAAAAGATAGCAAAAAAGTTGGGAATCTCTTCGGATGATATAGAACCCTATGGAAAATATAAAGCCAAACTACCTTTGTATTTGATTGATGAAGATAAAGTGAAAAGAAATCATTTAATTTTGGTTACTGCCTTGACGCCAACACCCGCCGGAGAAGGTAAAACCACAGTAAGTGTAGGTTTAGCAGATGGATTAAATTATATTGGAAAACAAGCGACTGTGGTTTTGCGAGAGCCATCTTTAGGACCGGTTTTCGGGATCAAAGGAGGAGCAGCCGGAGGAGGTTATGCACAAGTAATTCCTATGGAAGAAATCAATCTTCATTTTACCGGTGATTTTGCTGCGGTTGAGAAAGCAAATAATTTATTGTCAGCATTAATCGATAATCATTTGCATCAATCCAATCATTTGAAATTGGATGTGCGTCAAATTTTTTGGAAAAGAGTGATGGATATGAATGATCGTGCCCTGCGAAATATTGTTATTGGATTGGGTGGAAAAAATAACGGAGTGCCGCGTGAAGATGGTTTCAATATTACTCCTGCTTCCGAGATTATGGCTATTTTATGTTTATCAAATAATTTGGAAGAACTCAAAGAAAAAATGGCGAATATTTTGGTAGGAATTAATTTGGATGGTAAACCGGTTTATGCCCGTGATTTGCACGCACAAGATGCTATGACTATTTTGTTAAAAGATGCCATTAAGCCAAATTTGGTGCAAACCTTGGAACATAATCCGGCGATTATTCATGGAGGTCCTTTTGCCAATATTGCCCAAGGAACGAATTCCATAATTGCAACCAAAATGGGACTTTCCCATAGCAAATATGTAGTAACCGAAGCCGGATTCGGAGCTGACTTAGGAGCAGAAAAATTTTTTGATATCAAAAGTGTTTATGGAAATCTCAATCCAGAGGCGGTTGTGCTGGTCGTAACCCTGCGTGCTTTACGTCATCATGGTGGAAACAAAGATTTTAATCAACCTGATTTGAAAGCGGTAATTCGAGGATTTGAAAATGTCGAAAAGCATATTGAAAATATTCAAAAATTTGGTATTCAACCTGTAATAGCAATCAACAAATTTCCAACGGATACGGAAGAAGAACTCCAAAAAGTCATTGAATTGGCAAAACAAAAAAATATTAAAGCCATTATTGCAGAAGAATGGGCAAGAGGGGGTGAAGGTATGCAAGATTTAGCACATGAAGTGGTTCGTGTGATTGATGAAAATAAAAATCAATTCAAAGCTTTGTATGATTGGAATCTTCCTATTCAAGAAAAGATTAAGAAAATTGCCCGTGAAATTTATGGAGCCAATGATGTGGAATATTCCAAAAAAGCTTTGACTACGATAAAAAAAATAGAAAAATTGGGTTTTGCCGATTTGCCCATTGTTATGGCAAAAACTCAAAAATCTTTAAGCGATAATCCTATGAAACTTGGTCGTCCTAAAGATTTTAATATTTTTGTAAGGGAAGTCGATATCAATACCGGAGCAGGTTTTATAATTCCTATTTTAGGTAAGATGATGCGTATGCCCGGATTGCCTTCTGTGCCGGCAAGTGAAAATATGAAAATTGATGCCAAAGGAAATATTACGGGCTTGTCATAAAATCCGGATAAATCAAATATTTTTTTCTGATTTTTTTAAAATCGTTTAAAGATTTTTGCCAGCTTTTTTTAATTTCTTCTGCTGATTTTCCTTGTATTATCATTTTTTGTAATGATGTATTTCCTGCTAAACGATTAAAACTTTTACGAAAGAAAATATTTTTATCGGGGTAGTCTCGAAAAGTTTTGATTACCCAATCCAAATGTATGGCTTTGGGAGGATTGATGTTTCTTAAATCAATTCCATAGCAAAGTTTATTTTCATGTTTAGGCCATTTGGAAGCGTCATTTTTTTGCGGGGTAAATGTAAATTTGTATTTCTCTTTGGGTAAAACAGGGCTTCCGTAAATTTGAAAAGGCCAATCGGTACCACGTCCGACACTAACATCGGTTCCTTCCAGTAAACATAAGCCCGGGTATAATCTAACGGCTTGATAGTTGGGTAAATTGGGCGAAGGTTTAATAGGTAATTTATAGATCATTCCGTGTCTATAATTGCTTATCGGAATAATTGATAATTTGGCTTGAATTCCGTTTTTTAGCCAGCCTTCACCGTTTATCATTTTTGCATATTCACCAATAGTCATTGCATAGACAATGGGAACAGGATGTAAACCTACAAAACTACTTACTTCTTTTTCCAATACGGGACCATCAATATAATCGGAGTTTGGATTGGGACGATCCAAAACTATGATCGGAATATTGTTTTCAGCAGCTGCTTCCATCACATAATGGAGAGTAGATAAATATGTATAAAATCTTGCTCCCACATCTTGAATGTCAAAAATGATGATATCTACATCTTTTAATTCTTCATCTGTAGGTTTTTTATGCTTACCATATAATGATATTATAGGTAAACCTGTTTTTATATCTATTGCATTTTTTACTTGTTCTCCGGCAGAAGCTTTTCCGCGAAAACCATGTTCAGGGGCAAAAACTTTTACGATATTAACTTTCAGAGAAAGCAATGTATCTACCAAATGAGTTCCTTGTATTTCACTGGTTTGATTACCTATAATGGCGACTCGTTTATTTATTAATAAGGGTAAATATTGATTCAAATTATAAGCTCCGGGAAGTATTTTTTTATAATTTTGACTGATATTTTTCTTTAAAGGAAGCTTTTGTCCATTACTTTTACAAGAATATAGTAGGATAAATGGTAAAATGATAAATAAATATGTATTTTTGAAAAATTTAAAATATTTCATTTGAAAATAGATTTTTTTATTGCCAACAGGTTACTGAAACCCGGCATTAGCAAAGATAGGATATCTTCGCCAATTATTAAAATTGCAATTATTTCCATAGCCATCGGGATGATGATTATGCTGATATCTATGGCTACGGGTTTTGGTTTGCAACAAAAAATTAGAGAAAAAATTTCGGCTTTTTCAGGACATATTATGATTTCTAATTTTGATAATAATCAATCCGGAATTACTCTAAATCCTATTTCTTTACATCAGGATTTTTATCCGAAATTTAAAAAAGTTACCGGAATAAAATCCGTTCAAGCTTTTGCTACCATAGGAGGAATTTTGAAAACAAAAAATGATTTTGAAGGAATCATTTACAAAGGAGTAGATTCTTTGTATAATTGGTCTTTATTTAAACCCTTTTTGGTTCGAGGTAAAATACCGGATTTTTCTTCCAAGAGAATGAATGACAGTATATTGATATCCAGGACGTTATTGAATAGGTTGCGATTGAAACTACATGATAAGGTTCCTGCTTATTTTATAAGAGAAGGATCTGAGAAACCACAGTTGCGAATTTTTAAAATTGCCGGTATTTACGATACGGGTTTTGAGGATTTTGATAAATCCTATATTTTGGGACAATTGAAAATGGTACAAAAATTATATCACTGGTCAGACAGTTTAACAGGTGGTTTTGAAGTAATATTAAACAACTTTGATGATTTGGATATCAAAACTAGGGAGATTTATAATGAGACACCTTCCACTTTAAATACTATTTCAATCAAAGATAGATTTCCATTGATTTTCAATTGGCTTAAAATGTTTGATTTCAATATTTTATTGATTTTAAGTATTATCATATTTATTGCTGGTCTTAATATGATTACAACTGTTTTGGTTTTGATATTAGAAAAAAGAAATTTTATTGCCATTATGAAAGTTTTGGGCAGTCAAAACAAACGCCTGCAAAGAATTTTTCTTATTCAAGCGGCTTATATTATCGGAATTGGTTTGTTGATAGGTAATTTTTTGGGTTTGGGTATTATTTTTCTGCAAGATAAATTTGGATTTATCAAACTCAATCCAGAAACATATTATGTAAAAACCGCACCTGTTTATTTAAATCTAAAAAATATTTTTCTATTGAATTTTGGGGTTGCTTTGATTATATTATTTATGTTAACTATTCCTGTTTTAATCATTGGAAAAATTTCACCAACCAAAGTTTTAAAATATGATTAATTCAATTGGGGACATTTTATTCTTTGAACCGGACGGATACAATTGAAATTATAACCCAACGTAATTTGATGGAACCCACTATTACTAATGGGATTCTTGCTCAATTCATAGGTATAAGTATAAGCCGCAACAAATTTTCCTATTCTGGCTCCAATGATTGGGGTAATATTATGAAAAACATAATCTGATTCAGAAAAATCTCTTCTATAAGAAGCTCCAAAATAAATTTGATTGAGCGCACTGATATCAAAATAGAATTTAAGATTTTGATCCATAATCAATCGCTGCGAAAAATCTTTATATTGAATAAAGAATGAAGGTTCTACATGGAAATCATTTTTTCCAAAGTAGTACCCTATAGATCCTACATAATTTCTTAGATTTTTAGGTTCATAATCGGAATATAAAGGACGATCCATCAAAAGTGCATTTTTCAAAGTAAAGTTAAAGAAGAAATTTTCAATATGATATGAAAGTCCAAAATCCATATTAAAATAATTTTCACTTTGTAATATTCCTGCAATTATCGGATCAAAATTATTAGGGTCAAATGAGGTTTCATCCAATTGATTCTGAACATAAGTTCCGGCAATTCCAAAAGAAAGTTTATTAACCTCGGCTCCATTGCCCATATCGATATGATAAGCAAAAGCCAATTGGATTCCTTTTTGAGCATGATATCCGTTTTGGTCATTAAAAATAATAGCCCCAATTCCGGTTCTGGCATTTTGTCCTAAGTGTGTATGAAAGCTCAAGGTTTCCAAAGCAGGTGCATCTTTAATGCCAAACCATTGCATCCTTCCCGTCATACGTACTTTGCCACAATAACTGGCTCCTGCCATAGATGGGTGAACTAAAAACAAATTGTCTGATAAATAATCATGATAAATTGGAATTCCTTCTTGTGCTTTGACTGAATTTATATAGAAAGTTAAAATGAGTAATAAAAAAATTCTCTTCATAGTTTTTTGTTAAAAAAAATTTAAACGCTTAAAAATATAAAATATTCTTTAATAATTAAAAATTATTCTTTAAAAAATGAATCTACAAACTCATTTTTATCAAATTCTTGTAAATCTTCAATTTTTTCTCCGATTCCTATATATTTTACCGGAATATTAAATTGGTCTGATATCCCAATGACCACTCCTCCTTTGGCAGTTCCGTCCAATTTGGTTACTGCCAATGCATTTACATCAGTAGCTTTGGTAAACTGTTTGGCTTGTTCAAAAGCATTTTGTCCGGTGGAACCATCCAATACCAAAAGAATTTCATGTGGTGCATCCGGTATTATTTTTTTCATTACATTTTTGATTTTTGAAAGCTCATTCATCAAATTGATTTTATTATGTAATCTTCCGGCGGTATCTATAAGAACCACATCAATATCATGAGCTTTTGCCGATTGCAAAGTATCAAAGACTACCGAAGCGGGATCGCTTCCCATTTTTTGTTTGATGATCGGAATTCCGACTCTATCAGCCCATATTTGTAATTGATCAATGGCGGCAGCACGAAAAGTATCTGCTGCTCCTAACATTACCTTTTTTCCTTCTTGCGTAAATTTATATGCCAGTTTTCCTATAGTTGTAGTTTTTCCAACACCATTTACGCCTACAACCATAATTACATAGGGTTTGGTATTATTGACATCAAATTCCAATGGGTTGTTTTTTTCTTGCTCGGAAAGTAAACCTGCGATTTCTTCTCTTAAAATCCGATTGAGTTCAGAAGTTCCCAAATATTTATCTTTGGAAACTCGTTTTTCAATACGCTCAATAATTTTTAAAGTTGTATCTACACCAACATCGGAAGTGATTAACACTTCTTCCAAATTATCCAAAACTTCATCGTCTACTTTGGATTTTCCAGCAACTGCTTTAGATAATTTATTAAAAAAACTCTTTTTGGATTTTTCCAGTCCTTTATCTAAGGTTTCTTTTTTCTTTTTTGAAAATATTTTTTTAAACATATCAATTCATAAAATTTTTACGAATTTAATTCATTTGATTTAAAATACAAAAAAAGTGCTACCGAATGGTAACACTCTTTCAATAAATTTCGTATAATTTATTTTTTGAAGAATTCTTTGGCTTTATCAGCTGGCATCATTTTTTCTTCAAAAATATATGCACCGGTTTTAGGTGATTTTTTCAATTTGATTACCTTTGTAAATTTTTTTGAACCTGTTTGTAAGGTTGCTACCGTTTTCTTTGCCATGACTTATAATTATTTAATTTCTTTATGAATGGTATATCTTCTCAAAATAGGATTGTATTTTCTAAGTTCCAATCTTCCGGGAGTATTTTTTCGATTTTTTGTTGTAATATATCGAGATGTTCCCGGCATTCCACTGTCTTTATGTTCGGTGCATTCCAATATTACTTGCACTCTGTTTCCTTTTGCTTTCTTTGCCATTGTAGTATATTTTATTATACGTTTCTAGTTAAATATCCTTTGGCTTTTGCTTCTTTTATAGCAGCCAAAACACCTTTTTTATCAATAATTTTTAACCCGGCTTTGGATACTTTCAAAGTTACCCAACGATCTTCTTCGGGAATATAAAACTTTTTCTTGAAAAGATTTATATCAAATCTTCTTTTGGTTTTATTGTGCGCATGAGAAACATTGTTTCCCATCATCACTTTTTTTCCTGTTATTTCACAAACTCTCGACATTTTACCTTGTTTTTATCTTAATTCAAAATTGCTTGCAAATTTACAAAAAAATATTAATCAAGCAAATATTACCAATAAATTTCATTAAAAAAGTTATTAACAATGGGCTTTATAAAAATTTATAGGAAAGATTTATTCCAAATCCTCCATAATGAGCGATATTATATTTCATTTGCACAAGGATTCTTTTCCATTCAACTTGTGCTCCCAATTCCATCAGCATTTGAGAATAATTTTCATTAATATTAATAGGATCATCTATATCTTCACCAATTACCGCTCCTGTATGTGAAGGGTCTTCTCCATAAACCGGATATCTACCCAAAACTTTAATGTTTGTTGTTCCCGATACCAAACCGGTTCCCGCAAAAAATGTGAATTTATTATTTAATGTATAATGACCATAAATATTCAAAGAAATACTATTGTAGAATATGTTTATTTTTTGGTCATCATAGGGACCAGTCTGATGTAGCGTTACGCTAACCGGAATATAAACTCCGTCCGGTTTTACGGATAATTTTTCATGTCCATACATCAAGGAATATCCTCCTTGGATATCCAATCCGTAATTTTTATTATCCAATGCTTCGATAAAAGCAGACAAATCTTGCTGATAGGATAAACCAAGCATTCCGATATTCATGTCTGTTGTCGGAACTTTTATATAAGGTATTAAATTGATACTGAATACGGACTTTTTCATTCGATAACCTACTGTTAGATAGGGTAAAGGCATGATGTTGGTTTCCTTTCCAGTGGGGGCATCAAATTCATACAAAGGTCTTCCAAATAAATCATGAGTTTTGGATGCCAAACGAATTGTTCTGATAGAATCTCCAAAAACCGAAGGAGCCATAGTTTTGGTTGGATCTTTGGCTTCAATATATTTCAATCCCAACTTGGATACATCATATAATAAATCTTCTTTTGGAATCTGCATGACAACAGTTTTTATACCTCCAAAAAATTTTTTTTCATCAATAGAATTTTGAGCTTTCATAAAACTTACTCCGGACATTCCAAATACAATAGCTTTATTCAATGGTTTGATATAAGCTTTAATCAATTTTTCACCATCTTCAACTCCTCCTTGAATCAGTTTTCCTGTATAACCCAAATTTTGGGCAAATGTTTGAGTAAAAATCATTATAACAAGTAGAACAAAAATTTTTTTCATAATCATTGGTTTTTTTTCAAAGTTATAAAATCTTATTTGAATTGATCGTAACAAAAATTACTTGAGCTTACATAGATTTAATTTTATATTTTTGATTAAAATAATTTTCGTATTTTTACGTCATTGTTTTAATTTATATGTATAAGTTAATTTTTTTATTTTTAATCTCGCTGAATTCGATTTTTTCTTTTGGGCAAAATTCCAAATTGCCCGTAGAGATCTATCTAAAACAAGGAAAAGACAGCGTTTTAATCAATAACAAAACCATCTCGGTAAAACGCCAGCCCTTTACTTTGATTTTTGTTTTTAATGATCCCGGTCATTTCCCCGGGGTTTTTATGAATACATCCTTAACCAAAGATTATTACAGGTTAGGTTCAACCGAAACCATCCCTGACTTGAATTACCTGCCGCAAAAAGTTTATTCGGAACATAAATTTAATCCGAACAAAGAACTTAAAGTCAATCAAGAATTTTTTCAATATTTCGGCTATAACCCCAATGCCAATTGGAATAAATTTGACCGTTTGATTAAGAAAGATGGAAAAATTATCGCCTACCGGAAAGTAAAGCTTTTTGATGTAGTGGATGATGGTAGAAAAATTCCGATAGATCAAATGAAATACAATCTATTTTTGACTTTTGAAATCATCGAAAAAAGAAATTCTTATGCTTATAACGAAATTTATCGGGCAAAAACCAAATTAAAATTCTAATCGGACGACATATCCCGAATGATTTCTGACATTAAATACTTTACCGTCTGCAAAAATTAAATATTGTCCTTTTATCCCGTTTAATTTTCCTTCAAAGGATGAAACTTTTTCCAAATTTATGCTTTTGACTTTTTCGGGAAGTTTCAGAATAGGATATTCAATTTTTTGGACTTCGCTTGTTTCCAACCAATAGTTTTTCAAATCATCGGGTAATAATTCTTTTATTTTGGCTTTTTCATCCAATAAATTTTTGTCGGTTTGTATGCCTTTCAGCATTTTTTGCCAAGAAGTTTTATCGGTAAAATATTCTTTCAAAAATACTTCTGCTTGTCCTGCCAAAAAACGATTGGGTGTTTCCAAAATGGCGACGGCTTCGTCTGC
>Ga0256841_1003418_pt1 | contig 11903 bp, 13 predicted proteins | sample 356308metaG_FD_185971 | JGI IMG/M metagenome (GOLD analysis project Ga0256841, IMG submission 185971) | Hydrothermal vent microbial communities from Mid Atlantic Ridge, Atlantic Ocean - 356-308 | ecosystem: Environmental > Aquatic > Marine > Hydrothermal vents | place: Atlantic Ocean: Mid...
CTTTTTAATGCTTCTATTTTTAAACACTTTTCATTGATAGCGAATAATGAATGATTATATTTGCTCTTTTACTTTAATAAATTGTAGGCAATAATCGGAATTTTGAATGAATTTGTTCATCTCTGAACCAATAATTTTTTTAAAAGTGATAGAGATGAATTTTTCAAGAAAAAGTATATTCCGGATTACAAAACAATAAAAAAGCAGTTTTTTTCAAACTGCTTCTTTATTAAATTAACCAAAACTATTTATTATGAAAAAAAATAATTTACTCTTTCATTTCATAAAGCAAAAATAGAATTTAAATTCATTTAAAAATATCGAAAAACGAATTTTTTATATCGAATGCCTATAAAAAAATAGTTAAAAATATGTTTAAATACCACTTATATTAAAACAGTTTTTATATTTTTGAAGCATTTAAGAAAAAAATATGGAAAAGGTTTTTGATCTAATAGAGATTGATAAGGGATTGATGATTGGTAAAACGCATCATTCTGTTGATGATAATTATCGTTTTAATACAGGAAAAGCAAATTTATATATACAATTTCACTTTGTTTTGGAGGAATGCGTGCAATTTAAAATTTTGGGCGGAACCTATAAATTACAAGTAAAATCAGGAGAGTCTTTATTCTTTTTCAATCCAAAAAATATCATTCCTATTCATGTTTCTATCCGTCCAAAAATCAAGATGTTGTCTTTGTTGTTTTCTTTAGATGCTTTTCATGAAATAATTGATGATGAAGCAGTGGATTTTAATTTTTTGAATCCGAAAAATATCAAGAAAAAACTTTATGAAAAAAGAGAATTGGACATTCCTTTAAAGATGATTATTCAACAAATATTTCAAAGAAAAATAGAAACTAAATTTGATGTTTTATTTATCAAAGCTAAGATTTTGGAATTTTTGTCTTTCTATTTTAATAAAAAGGAAACAGCTGAAACCCATTGCAAAAACTTGGAAAATACTGAAGTGATCGAAAAGATTAAAAAAGCCAAAAAAATCATGATTGCACAAATTGACGAACCGCCTTTGGTTGAGGAATTGGCACATCAGGTAAATTTGCCGATTAATGTTTTTAAAAAAACTTTTAAAGCTTATTACGGCATGCCTGTATATAAATATTTATTGAATTATAAATTGGATTTATCCAAGCAATTGCTACTCAGTGGAGATTACAGTGTGAAGGAAGTTGCTTTTCAATTGGGATATAGCGCTCCTACTCATTTTATTGTAGCATTCAAAAACAAATTTGGAATAACTCCCAGAAAATTTATGAAAAATCTGTAATTTTTTTATCAAAAATAAACTTTGGATTTCATTAATTATTAATTTTACCAAAAAATCTTATGACAAAGAAACAAATTATATCAGATAACGCACCGGCACCTATCGGACCTTATAGTCAAGCCATTTTAACCGGTGGAATTTTATTTATTTCGGGGCAAATTCCCTTGAATAGTTTAACCAATGAAATTATTTTAGATAATATTGAGTTGGCTACTCATTTAGTTATGGAAAATCTTCGTGCCGTTTTGAAAGAAGCAGATATGAATTTTGGAAATGTTGTTAAAACAAGTATTTTTCTAAAAAATATGGATGATTTTCCTGTGGTAAATGAAATTTATGGAGGATATTTCAACGGAAAAACGCCACCGCCGGCACGAGAAACTGTTCAAGTGGCAAAATTGCCCAAAGATGTTCAAATAGAAATTTCCGCTATTGCCATAAAATAAAATTCAATGAAAATAGCATTATTCGGATTTATGGGTGCCGGAAAATCATCCTTAGGCAAAGCATTAGCTAACAAAACCGGTTATAAATTTATAGATTTGGATCGAGCTATCGAAGAAAAAACGGGCAAAAGTATTCATAGGATTTTTGATGAAGAAGGAGAAATAAAATTTCGTCAATTAGAGCATGAAATTCTAAAAGAAATCATCAAAAAAGATTATACAAATATCATTTTGGCATTGGGAGGAGGCAGCATTGTTCAACCTACCAATAGGAAATTATTGGAAATAAAAGAATTCCAAAAAATATATTTGGATGTCAATCCGGAAGTTTTGGTGGAGCGTTTGATGAAACATAAAAATGAACGTCCGCTACTGACATCAATAGAAGATAAAACTTTACCCGAATACATAAAAGCATTGCATTTGTCTAGAAAAGCAACTTATGAAAAGGCAGCTGATATAAGAATATCAATTGAAAGAGAAAATTTTGAACAAGTGTTAGAAAAAATATATTTATATTTGAATTTGAATTAATAAATTCAATCAAACGATGTCAGAAAAAATATTATACAACTTATTAATATTGGTTATTTTAATTTCTTTTTCTTGTGAAAAACATATCGAATTGCATCCGGAGAACAGTGAAGAAAAGGTTATGGTGGAAGCTATGTTTACGAATTTGCCTTTTGTAAGTTCTATCAAATTATCCAAAACAAAAGATATTAATGAAGATATTTTAAATCATCCTAAAATAACCGATGCAGACGTCCATATACTTGACCTAACTACTAATGATACCATTTTTTTCACTTCACATAATGATGGAAGCTATACAACTAATGTTTCCGGAATTCCGGGACATCGATATCGACTGGAAATAAATACAGAAAATCAATTGATAACATCTGAAAAACTTATGTTACATTCAGTGAGTCTCAACCAAGTAAAATCTCATCCAAAAGAAAGGACTAATCAGTATTATTTGGAAATGGTATTTGATGATGATCCAAATACTCAGGATTTCTATTTATTTACGGCAACCAATATTAATAATCCGAATGATACCCGAATTTTTGTTTTATCAGATTTGGAATATAATTTTCAAACTCATAGTATTAGTGTTTCTGATGAACTTTTTAATTTTGGTGAAAATTGGCAAATTATTATGCTTCATTTAGATAGGGAAAATTACGAATACTTTAAAATTCTTAATCGTGCAAGAAACAGTCTTCTTCACGGTGGACATCCTTTCTATGGCTTATCATTAGGAAACCCTGTCAGTACCGTGCATGGAAAAAAAACAATGGGATATTTTGTTACTTCTTCCGTTAGTATTTCACCAATAGTTATAGGTAATTAAACCTTTATTTTTTTTAAAATTTTATCAAATTTTTATAAAATCTATAAAAAAAATTATAATTGTCATATTATTTGAATAATTATTTTGTAAGTTTGTAATGCCTAAAAACAAATCATTATGTATCCAAAAAAGATTCTGTTCTTTGGATTATTGTTGTTTTATATATCACTTAAAGCACAGTTTTCCAATAAAATTTCACATGAGGAATTATATATACTTACCTCGGATTCACGTGTGTATCTCCATATTTTAGTCAAGGATAAATTGTATTTATTCAATAAAACAAAGGTTAAAGAAGCTAGTCAAGAATTGGATTATGTTATAGCTCGTTTTTATAATAATTTGGCTGTTTTGGATGAACATATTTCAGATGAAAAACTTTTGGATCAATTGAATAATATTAAACTCTTCTGGAAAAAATTTGAACCTTATTTAATAAAGAATTTGTCTATAGATGAATATAAAAAATTTCATTTTGAAGTAAATGCTTTTGATAGATTATTGAAGGTGTTTGATGAAACCATGTTCAGGTTATATAAATTTGATGAAAAATCTTGGAAAAATTTTAAGGATATTCAAAAATTAAAAATTTTGGTGGAAAAAATTACTAGTGGTTTCTTAGCTAAATATTTGAAGATAAATCAAAGTTTAACCAAACAATTTTTAAGTGATATAGTAAAAATGAATTTAATTATCAAAGATAAAAGTAACGGGATGTTAAATGATATTTTATTTGAAAAAAAATTTTTGTTACTAATCAACGATTGGAATTTTTTTAAAAGAAATATCAATTTTTCAAAAATGAATAATATTAAGACTGTCTTTTCACTGAGTTTGAATATGAATGAGAAACTAAATGAAATTGCCTCCAATTATTTAAAATGGGATATATTATGAAAAAGTTTATAATATTTATTTTACTATTGATAGGGATGATTAGTCCTGAGAAAATTTTTTCTCAAAAAAATGGAGAAAGCTTTAAGAGATTGAGCACTGCTATGTTTGAAAATTTGATGTTATCCAATAGAGTGATAAGGGATTATGTTTTTATTATCAGTAAAAATTTCAAAACAAAATCCATACAAGATATGGATAAAACTTTGGGTCGCTTTGATTATAACATGAATTTGATTTCCAATTATTTACCGGAAGATAAGAAGCTAAAGGAAAAATTTGACAATTTTAAATATTATATCAATCAAAGTCGTTTGGAATTAATGGATTTTGAAAATCCAAATTATGAATCATTTATAAGGAATCTGCAACAAAGTTTTGATGAAAACAGGGAAATTGCCGATAAAATTTTAGAAAAACAATTGGATTTTAAAAAAAATAAAAAAATTATTACTAAATTGACTATATTATATGATTTAGTTAATGAAGTTGAAAAAATAGCAATTGATTATATTTTAAAGAATTATAATCATCACACAAAAGGATATTTGGACACAAATTTGAAACAAGTAAGAAAAAAAATTAAAGAATTATCCAAAACAAAAAAACTTTCACCAAAGGCAGTTGCTATTTTGTCTGAGATGAGAGATAATTATAAATTGATTTCCGATTTGGTAGAAAATCCATCATTTCGTCCCAAAATGATGTATGTTTACGTGAACAATTTTGCTTCCAAAGCATTCAAACTTTTACCACAATTCATAAATTTATATTCCAATTAAATTCAATTTTATGTTAAGAAACTTACTATCCATAGTATTTCTGTTTTTTTATTTTGTTAGTATTTCTCAGTTTGGAAATATTCCTACAAAGGAACAAGCTTTGAAAGCTGCTCTGAGTTTAGAATGGCTTGAGGCATCCATTGCCAAAAATGTAGTTTTTATCAGATTGAAGGTTCCTTATGTTTATCAAGATTTTGATGAAATTTTATCCAAATCTGAAGATAATATTTATGTTTTAAACGATTTTGTAAAAAATAATCCTGCTCTTTCAGATGAAGTAGGTATTGTTCAAAATATCTATAATAGTATTAGATTGATTCCCTTAAGCAAAATAAACGATAAAAAAATTAAAAATATTATAGATTTACATGAACAATTTGTAAAAAATAATTCACTTCTGATTTCACAATTAATGGGTCTAACGGAAAATTCTAATATAAATAACTTATTATATACAATTAATTTTGAAAATCAAGAATTTGGATATTATTTCGCTCTAAAAAATTCCGGTTTATTCTTTGACGATTTAGGTTTGGATATAACTCAAAAATTGAATCAATCTTACAACAAACTGAAAAAATCTATTGAAAAACTTATAAATGATAAAAATTTTATTGATTCCTCAAATGTTATATATCTCAGACAATTAAAAAGTGATATGGATTTAATTTCTAAAATTATCCAAAATCCTTCCGGCGATAAATTTGTTAACACAATTTATAATCTTATAAACAAGATTAGGAATAATATCAATTATCTCATCTTAAATTCTGAAAATTTTTGATTTAATCCGAAATTACTAAAGATATAAATAAAGCTTGACTTTGCTTAAAATATTTCTTAAATTTATAATCAAAAATAAAAAGCTTTTGTCATGAAAAAGTCAATTTTATTATTATCAATTTTTTTGGCAATTTTTTCATGTAAAAAAGAAGCCAAAATAGAAGAAAGTCCCACAATAAAAGGGCATGCAACATTATATCTCAATAATACAAAAATCTTTGATGAAGATTGTGATACACATTACATTTCATTACATCATGAAGTAACTTTTGGATATTGGACTCAAAGTGGTGAAGTAAGGTTGTCCGGAGGAATAAGCAATGTTCCGGATGTCGGTGGAAATAATGGGATAGAACCTGATCCAACTCAAGCCGATATACATCACCATTGAGTTATGTCCAAATAGATAGTGATACAGGTGAATATATAGCCCCTGGTAATAATGTTATTAAAATCATAATTGGAAAAACGGGACAAATCACCAGACCTGACAAAAACCATGTGCATTACGAAGGGGAATGTATTGAAACGGATGATTTAATTAACACAACAATATATAATATCAAATTAGATATAACAATAGAACATTTTAATAGTTAATTGGTCAATGAAAAACCGATTTGAAAAGTAAATTTGCTGTTGCCGGATTAGTTGCTAAAGGAACATTATGAACATCGCAGAGTCTCATCAGCATGGAAATATCCGGTTCATGTGGATGTTTATCCAATGGATCTCTGAAAAATATCACCATCTGTGTTTTTCCTTCTGCAACTCTTGCACCAATTTGTGCATCTCCGCCATAGGGACCGGACAATAAACGATTTACTTTTAAACCTGTTTCTTCTATATATTTTCCAGTAGTGCCGGTTGCAATAATTTTTACATCATTACGCAAAAGCTCATTTTTGTGTTCCATTACAAAACGAACCATTTCAGGTTTTTTTCCATCATGTGATATTAAAGCTATTTCCATAGAATGAATTTTTTGCAAAGTTAAGTTAAAAAATAATAGTTATGATTTTAAATAATTATCAATTTTTTACTATTTTCTAATGATTTAAATATCAAAATTTCCTTCTTTTTTTGCCAATTCTTTAATTTTTCTAAATAAAGATGAAGAAAATACAAAATCATTAATATCGGGATTATCCGTATAGAATATATCGTTTTTGGTTCCTTCCCATTGTTTATGTCCATTTTTCAAAAGGATGATGTGTTCTCCAATTTCCATTATTGAATTCATATCATGTGTATTAACCAAAGTGGTGGTATTGTATTGAAGTGTTAAATCATGGATAAGATTATCAATCAGAATTGCAGTTTTGGGATCTAAACCTGAATTGGGTTCATCACAAAACAAATATTTTGGATTTAAAACAATGGCACGTGCAATTCCAACCCGTTTTTGCATACCTCCCGAAATTTCTGCCGGATATTTATCATTGATACCTGAAAGTTCTACTTGTTCCAATACTTCATCCACTCTTTTTTTCATTTCTCCTTCGGTCATAGATGTAAACATTTTCATAGGAAATTTTATATTTTCTTCGATAGTGAAAGAGTCAAAAAGTGCATTTCCTTGAAAAACAACTCCCATTTCCATCCGGAGTTTTCTTTGATCTTTTAAAGTTAGTTTATTCAATATCCTTCCATCAAAAGAAATAATTCCTCGATCTGGCTGTATCAAGCCCAAAATGGATTTTAAAAAGACTGTTTTTCCTGAACCGCTTCGACCGATAATCATATTTGTTTTTCCTTTTTCAAAAACGGCGGAAATTCCTTTTAGTACAGGTTTGCCATCAAATGATTTATATAAATTTTTGACTTCTATCATCAGCTCAAAAGTAGTTGGGTTAGAATATAATTAAAAACAATAATTGTGATACTGGTCCATATAACTGCTTTGGTAGCTGCTCTACCGACTTCCAAAGCACCACCTTTGACATAATATCCGAAATAAGAAGGAATGGTCGCAATAAAAAATGCAAAAACAACGGTTTTTATCAAAGCATAAGTGATATCAAAAGGTTCAAATGAATATCTTATTCCACGCAAATAATCTTCGCTTAATACCATTCCTGTCAAATTTCCGGCTACCCAACCACCTAAAACTCCTAAAAACATACTGATTACAATCAATAATGGATAAAATAATAAAGTAGCAAGTAATTTGGGTAAAATTAAATGATTTTTTGAATTTACACCCATCACATCCAAAGCGTCTATTTGTTCGGTAATACGCATAGTTCCGATAGTGGAAGCGATGTATGAACCAACAATTCCTGCAAGTATAATGGAAATAAATGTGGGTGAAAATTCCAAAACAATGGATTTTATGGTAGCATAGCCAATATATAATTTGTCAATTAAAGGATTACTTAAATTTCTGGCAGTTTGAATGGTTACAACTCCTCCGATAAAAAAAGATATAAAAGCCACCAAACCAATGGATTTAATTCCCAAATCTTCTATTTCTTTAAAAAAATTTTCCCAGAATATCTTTTTTTTCTGAGGTCTGGCAAGAACCTCCTTCATCATCAAAACATATTTTCCTATGGCACTGATATACATACTTTTTATTTGCGAATTTAGTGATAAAAATTGGAATTTAATTTTTTTTGTTTCCGATACTTAAATCTTTGTTTTTGACATCATTAATCAGTCTGTCAGCTTTGATATGGGCATTTTTCATGATTAAATTGGCTTTATTTTGTGCCTCGGTTTCCAATTTTTTAGCTTTGTTGTCGGCAGCTTCTACCAGTTTTTTTGCCGCTTGTTGTGCAGCAAATTTTTTCAAGGGATTATTTCCCGCTTTTATAATTAAATCATCTGCTTGTGTTTGCGCTTCTTGTCTGATTTTTTTTCCAAGATTTTGGGCTTCAGTAACTATTTTATCTGCTTGTTTTTGTGCCGTTTTCAATAGAATATCAGCTTTTGCTTTTGCTTCTGCGATGGCTTTTTGTTGTGCTTGATCTATCGCTTGATTGGCCTGTTGGGTTACTGCTTCAGTGACTACTTCTTTAGTAGTTTTTCCTTCGTATCCTGCAAAAACCGGAACAATTTTCGGATGATTATAATCTCCTTTGATTTTGAAGGTCATTTTTATCATATCGGGCAATTCAGATTTAATCCCGAATTTACTTAACTTTCCAATTAAATTTTCTAAAATTTGGTTGGCATGATTACCCAATTTACTTTTAGGGATTTCCATATTTAACAGAAAATCAACTTTTCTTTCCAATGACACCCTCCCTTGAAATTTGGATTTCATTCCATTTAGTTTAAAATTAAAAGGTTTGATTTGTAAATTTCCTTTATCGATTTCAAATTGAGCTTTGACCTGATCAATCTTGGGATTTTTTAACTCATTTATTTTAAGCAAATTACCTATTTCTTTTATAATATTAATTCCCCCAATCCCGATATTTGCTGTTTCTAAAAATCCTTTTAAATCTAATGTTTTAAAAACAGGATTCATTTTTTTATCTAACTGAACTTTCATTTGTAAGTTTGAAAAGAAATCTCCTTGTACTTTTTCTAGTGCAGGTGCATAATAATTAAAAGTAGTCAATTGGCTTGTAGCCATTGGAATAGAAACTTTTTTCATATTCATTTTTATCGAAGATAAAGGTTTATCTCCCGAAGTATCATAAACTCCACTGAGTCCCATTTGACCACCAAAAGCTTTTGCCAAAACAGTTTCCAATTTGGCTTTTTTATCTTTTACACTGAGTTTACCTTGCAAGTCTTTCAGATGCATATCTTTGTAAATAACCTCGTCGGTTTGTCCGGTAATTTTTATATCCAAATTTCCGGGAATTTTAATGTATCCAACAGAAGTTGTATCAGTTGCAGTTCCTTTTTCACTGGTCATAAATTGGTTAAGATCAATTTTTCTGGAATAAAGATTAAAATCTGCTTTCAAAATTTTGTTGTCCGTCAAGAAATACTGTAAATAATTTTCAATATTTCCGGTCAAATCAAAATCGCTGTTTCCTATATTGGATTGAAATTCAAAAAATTGCAGATATTCGGGACTGATTCCCAAATTGGCTCGTTTGATAGCAACAGGAAAATCCAAAGCATCGGATTGAAATTTGAAATCATCTAAATGAACAACTCCCGAAGCATCGGTTTTATCATATTGATTTTTTTCCAAATCGGAAAGGACTGTTTTTAATTTGAAATCGGCAAATAATTTTCCGGTAAGTTCCTTGATGCCGCTTTTGGAAAGTTTAAGTGCTTTATTGACTTTGTCAAAATCGATATTTCCATTGAAAGCAGTATTTATATAAGGGTCTGTCATCGGATGAGAGACATTTAAAAATCCATCTATGGCATTTTTTGCTATACTAAAATGAATTTTAGGCATATTGATTTGGGTATTATCCAGATTTTTTCCACCTTTGAAATCAACTTTGGTAATGATATTGACATTTTGGATACTTTCGGGCAGATCAGGATATTTGATGTATCCGTTTTTTACTTGAAAATCAACAGCATAAGCAGGATAACGATGTTCATTATAAACACCTTTAACAAAACCTTTGAGATGTGCGGTTCCGTTGGTTTTAATTCCGTGCAAATCAGGCAGATATGTTTTAGGTATTAGCGATAGAAACTTTTTTAAACTATTATCTTTGGTTTGATAATTGATTTCCATTTCCATATCATCACCTTTGAGATTGAAAAACATTTTTCCAATCAAATCCAAATCATTGATATTGGCCGAAAAATCGGGTAGGTTATAGGTTTTAAAATTATTTGTAATATCTATATTGGTATTGATTTTGGATTTTGCATTATTTATATAATGTATTTTATCAAAAATGACATCCAAAGTATCCATTTTTGAGTTCAACTGATAATGATACTGATTACCCGAAAATTTACCTTTTCCTTGTTGATTAAAATTCTTTAATTTCATATGTAATCCCATAGAATTATCATTATAAACCAAGTTCATGTGTTGGATATCTACGGATTTTAACTTTAGATCGAAACTATTATCTTCTTTTTCTTGAGTTTGATTGCCCGTTTTTTTTGCTATATCATAGTTTGCTTTCCCATTTTTCAGAACCAAAATATGAAAATTGGGACGGACCAATCCTATTTTTTTTATTTCCAGATTTTCATTGGTAAATAATTTTTTAAAATTTAAACTCATATAAAATTCAGGGATTTCAGCTAACCGTATGCTGTCAAAATCATCCATTCCATCTACAGTAATATTTTTGATACGTACATGCAAATCGGGAAAGTCTTTTAACAATGAAAGAGAAACATCTTTATAATCAATTTTTGCATGGACGGAATTATTGATTTCCGTTTTGATATATCGTTCTATTTTACCTTTAAAAACAAAAGGAAAGGCGACGATTGCCAATATGAGTATAAAGACTAAAGCCAAAAGAAATTTTATGAATTTTTTCATGAGTTTAATTTTTATTACAAATATAATTAAAAAATACTATCTAATCACATTACTTTCTTGAGTCTAACTTATGATAAATATTCTAAATTAAAAGTAATTGATTGAAAATTAAATATATAAACTAAACACTTTGTTAAAAAGTATATAAATGTAGTATTTATTACATACAACTTGTTATTTAGAAACATTCTAAATATCGATAAAACCTTGATAAAAGTCATTTTTTCTCTATATTTGACGAGCAAAAAAAATATCTTTTTGCATTACAAAAAAACAGAAAGATAAATAACAAATTATATCAAATTAACTAAAAATAAATCTATGAAAAAAAGTAAGATGCTATTGGATGGTAGCCGTTTAAGGACAACAGGTTTGATCTTATTGCTTTTGGTTTCATTTACGGTTTTTGGAAATGGAATAAAAAGCAATTTTTATTTTACCCCTAATTTTGTTACGGTTTCTCTGGCAAATGCAGGCGAATCGGCTAAAAAAGAAGTTGCCCAAAAGGAAGCTTCGGTAACCTCAGAATCCAGACCTTATGACAAAATCGATCCCGAATTTGCTCATATTGGTCCCGGAAACAATACCATTCCTTTTATCATTGCATTGGTAATTTTTTTGATTGCTTTCGGAGGAATTATCAAAGGTAAAGGGACCGCCAAGAAAATATCTGTTTTAGTTACTTTATTGGCTTTGGGTTATATTGGAAAAATAACTTATGTTGAAGCCAGAGCTTTGGGACGTCAGCAAGGTTATGCACCGGTTCAACCGATATGGTTTTCACACAAAGTGCATGTTACACAAAACGGTATTGATTGTGAATATTGTCACGTAGATGCAAGAACCAGTCGTCATGCAGGGGTGCCCAGTTTAAATGTTTGTATGAATTGCCACAGTCAAGTTCATGAAG
>Ga0256841_1003419_pt1 | contig 11902 bp, 5 predicted proteins | sample 356308metaG_FD_185971 | JGI IMG/M metagenome (GOLD analysis project Ga0256841, IMG submission 185971) | Hydrothermal vent microbial communities from Mid Atlantic Ridge, Atlantic Ocean - 356-308 | ecosystem: Environmental > Aquatic > Marine > Hydrothermal vents | place: Atlantic Ocean: Mid...
TCCTCCCGATTCGAACATCCCGGGGTGAACCCGCAACACCAATACTGGGCCGAAACCCTGAAGTCCCGAAACCATCAATCCCATAACTGTGGGCACTCCCTGTGGGAGAAAACTCATCCGCACCGAGATCAGGAAGTTTGAGATTGCCCTTGCCCGCAAGGATCCTTGGATCCTCCTCATAATCTAGTGCCGGAGCAAGGACCGCGATATTCCCCGCATCAATGCAGGGAGAGCCCGGAAGAAGATGGTAGCTTGGCCGGGCAAGCTTGGGAACAGCGTGGAGATTCCCCTTCCCTACTCTGCTCGATGTCTGGAAAAGTGAATAGGTAATGAGCTGATTGGTCGGAACCCTGGCTTCGTTAAAGCGGTTGTTTGCGAAAATGCAGTGATCGATCTGATAGGGGGTACTGGAAGTCGAATAAAAGCCATAGGAGCCATTATCCGCAATCGTCATAAACTGGACCACGGCCTTAGAAACCGCAGCAAGGGACATCCCCATCCTTTGGTTTTTTGCAATGACGCCTCCCCGAAAGCGAATCGTGGCGTTTTTAGAAAAACAAGAAAATAGAGTACCCTGGAAACCATTATTCAGAGCCCGGTCCCCAAAGGAGTCAAAGGCCAACTGGAGACCAGAGCTGAAAAAATAATTAAATCCATGACCGGAATTCCCAATCGCGAGATTGTTTTCACTCTGAAAACGAATGGAAACCGTTCCTGTTCCCGTCCGGCCAAATCGGATGTCGAACCCACCAGACCCAAGCAAACGGCTGTGCATCACGACGTTTCTTTTTAGAGTGAAGGAATAGCTCCCTGGAGGAAACCTACCGCTAATGCGGATTCCCCTCCCACAAGAGGAAAAAGAACAATCCTCGATGCTCACTTGTGGGTCAAACGGCATGTTCACAATCACATCCACACCCTCTCCCCTTTGCCCGTGGAAGAAATTTCCGCGAAAATCAATCCGGGTGTTTGCTGCATTCTTCCCAGATTCGATATAGGCTCCATCTCCCCCTCCTTCGAACCAGGAGTTCCGCACCAAACCCCCGACATCGGCTGCACCATGACTTTTGTCCGTCAAGTGAAGGCCCGCAATGGTGTTTCCCAAAAAACGGCATTCATCGACATCAGGTCGCAGGACAGCCCCTCCTCCAGAAGCTTCGGCTTTGATTCCATAAGGTTCATCACGGAACCAGCAATCGAAAAAGCGGGGATCACAAATGGTGGTTCCCACCTGTCAGATCAAAATCCCCGCAGTCCCCTGCTTACGAAACCGGGAATAGAGGAGTTCGGGCCGATGCCTCTTTCCTCCCGTACCCCCCATCGTGACACCAAAGGCACCGCCTTCGAGGACCAGGTATTTGAAACCCGCGGTTTTCCGATTGAAAATCACATTGCCTGGAAAATGGATCAACGAAGAAAGGTTTTTGGAACCCTTGATAATCGGCATGGTCGTCCCCACAAAGTCCCCCACAAGGCGCACATTGTATTTCATCTGAAGGGGTTGGGTGAGCACATATGTTTGACCTCCAATAATGCGTATCGCATGGTCATATCTTGGGTTTGTAGGGGAGGAAACTTGACTCAAGGCATAGGCGATGGTCTTCCAAGGGGCATTTCGGGTGCCACCATTGGGGACATCCTTGCCTGTTTTCCCATTGACATAATAGTTATTGGCAAAGAGAGATGTGCCAAGGAGAAAGAAAAGGGGAAAGAGTGCCTTTAGGCATAGGGAAAATGCTTTCATCTGATTTACTCCGAAACAACTAGGTTTTTTCAGATTCATTCATGGATTCGTTTCGAAGCCCTCAAGGCCCTAAAGGGGACTTGGCAATCAATCACGAAATTGCTTGAAGGGATTTTGTCTCAAAGGGGTTCTTCTCTATTGCCATGGCCCAATTCAGTGGTGGCAACTGAGAGACGTTCAAGGGTTTTTAAAGAATCCTTGGTTCGAGGCAAAGGCACTCCAGGGAACAAACGAAAACATGAATCAACCGGGTTATGGGACCAGCACAAAGGGAGGTCCTGCGAAGGTGAACCGGCTCCAGCAAATCTTGGGGCAATCAAGGTGGATGAAACAAAGCAAGCTGGGCACCAAACAATGAGAGCCGGTGAGAGAAGGAAAGAACGGGAGATGCGGAACAAGACCCGAAAAAGGACCTCTTTGGGTCGGATCCTCATCCGATGAGACCATAGTGAAAACATTTGAAATGATTGTCAAGGATTCCCTTCTTCTCTCCGGAAAGCTGTTATCGCTCTTTCATTCTTAGATCGATGAAGAACCGAAGATTTCCAAGAAAACACCCATCAGTTCCCCTTCTGGCCTTTTGCCCTTTAAGCCACTATTTTCCGATCTGCACTCGCAGGCCTCCTGTGGTCACAAACCCACCCCGATTGGTCTTGGGTTTCAACACCCACCACTGGGCACTGAGATTCACCCCCACGATCCCGAGGGAGTTTGGGACGAGGAAGTTGACCTTTGCGGATCCATTCCCGTCAGGCCTGACAGGAGGAGCAATAAAGAGAGGATTCGTCCAGAGGAAGTTGCCGGGAGCTCCCACAAAGCCAAGATCAAAATGTCCGAAAGGGCCGGTCTCTCCCGATCCAAGCATCAGGGCAGCGACCCCTGCTTTGGAGTTACTCAAGTCTTTGGCATTGAGAAGAGTAATCCCAAAACTCCTCCCGATTCGGACATCGCGAGGGGATCCCGTCACACCGATCCTTGGCCGAAACCCCAAATTCCCAAAACCATCGATGCCAAAGCCATGAGCACTCCCCGTGGGGGAAAACTCATCCGCTCCGATATCGGGAATCTTTTTGTTACCTTTCCCGGCCAGGACCCTTGGATCCCCCTCAAAATCCATTGACGGAGCAAGGGCCGCGGAATCCCCCGCATCAATGCAGGGAGAGCCCGGAAGAAGATGGTAGCTTGGCCGCGCAAGCTTGGGGACGGCTTTGAGATTCCCCTTACCCACCCTGCTCGATCCCTGGAAAAGCGAATAGCTAATGGCCTGACTGCTCGGAACACTCGCGTCGAAAAAAGAGTTGTTCGCGAAAATGCAGTGGTCGATTTGGTATAGGGTGTTGGAAATCGAATAAAACCCGTAAGCCCCATTGTCCGCAAAAGTCATGAACTGGACCTTTGCCCTGGAAACTGCATTCAGAGACATCCCCATCCTACGATTATTTGCGAGAATGCCCCCTCGAAAGCGAATCGAAGCGTTTTTTGAAGAACAAGAAAACTTGGTGCCCCGAAACCCATTCTCCAAAGCTCGGTCCCCGAAGGAGTCAAAGCTGAGCTGAAGATCCGAGCCAAAGGAATACAAAAAGCCATAAGTTCCGTTTCCAATCGCGAGATTGTTTTCGCTCAGAAAACGAATGGACACGGTTCCCGTTCCGGTTCGGACCATGCTCGTGTCAAAGCCACCAGCCCCGACCTTGAGACTGTTCATCACGACATTTCTTTTTAGGGTGAAGGAATAGACGCCTGGAGGAAATGTTCCCGTAATCCGGATCCCCCTTCCGCAGGAAGAAAAGGAACAATCCTCGATGGTGACTTTTGGGTCATAAGGCATATTCACAACGATCTCCAAACCATCCCCCTTTTGCTGATGGAAGGAATTCCCACGAAAAGCAATCCTGGTATTCGCTGCGTTCTTCCCCGACTCGACATGGACTCCATCTCCACCCCCTTCGAACCAGGAATTCTGCACGAAGCCCCCAACATCAGCCGCACCATGACTCTGATCTGTCAGATGAATGCCAGCGATCGTATTGGCCCAAAACCGACATTCGTCCACGTCCGGCCGCAACACAGCGCCTCCTCCAGAGGCTTCGGCTTTGATTCCATAGGGTTCTTCGCTGAACCAGCAATCGAAAAAGCGAGGATCACTCATGGTGGTTCCCACCTGTCGAATCAAAACACCCGCCTTCCCCTGCTTGCGAAACCGTGAAGAGAGGATCTCGGGTTGATGCTTCTTTCCACCGGTGCTTCCCATGGTGACCCCGTAAACCGCCCCTTCGAGCACAAGGTATTTGAAGCCAGAGGTTTTACGGTTGAAAAGAACACTAGCGGGAAAATGAATCAGCGAGGAAAGACTTTTGGAACCCTTGATGAGGGGCATGCGCGTCCCCACAGGATCACCCACAAGGCGAACATTGTATTTCATCTGAAGAGCTTGGGTTTGTACATAGGTTTGGCCCCCAACAATGTGGATGACATGATCCAATTTTGGATTTGTCGGTGAGGGGACTTGTGTCAAAGCGTAAGCAATCGTCTTCCAGGGGGAATGGATGGTCCCCCCGGTGGGAATGTCCTTGCCGGTTTTACCATTGACGTAATAGTCCCTGGCAAAGAGCGAAGAGCCAAGGAAAAGAAAGAGGGGAAAAAGTGCCTTCAAGCACAGAGAAATGGATCTCATGTGATTTTCTCCGAATCTGCCTGGTTTTCTCAGCTTGACCTAAGATTCCGGTTCGTGAAATGCACAGCCCAATACGAACCTTGCAGAACCTGGGAAAAGGAATGTGTCTCAAAAAGATCTTTCGAAGCAGCCATCACCCTCCTGGGGCTTAAGCACCTTAAAAAGGTTCAGATGTTTTCGAAGAATCCCGGTTTTGAGGCAAAAGCTCTCCACAGAGAATACGGAGTCTTGAGTCGAACGGGGCCATCGGCCCACGCAGTAAAAAAACCAATAAAAGTGAACCTGCTCCAAGGCTTCTTGGGGCAATCAAAAGTGACCAAACAAAGGAAAATGGGAATCACACAAGAAGGGCAGGCGAGAAAAAGAATGAAGGAAAGGAGGCGGAAAATGATTCGAGAAAGAATCCCTATAAGGAATCTCCGCATCCGGAGGATTCATACTGGAAGCATTTGGAAGGATTGTCAAGGACAAGGTTCTTCTCCGACTTCTCCGATATTTCGCGCCCCCCTGTTCTCTTCCGGTGTTTCTTCCTGAGTTCACTCCTTTCCTTCAGGCTAGGTCTAAATCCCTCAGCCTCTCCATGATTCAGGCTTTGGCAGAAGACTTCTGCTGGGTTATTTTTCCACCATGGAAAGGCAGCGACTTCTTCTCACCGACCTTCCTGAAGGGGAACGGCAAAATTTTGAAACCTATTGCAAGGAGGGAGGCTACGAAGCCCTCCGACAAACCCTGGGAGAAGGACGCCCTCCACAATCTCTGATTGACGAGGTAGGGGCGGGCCGGCTCCGCGGACGGGGTGGCGCAGGCTTTCCCGTGGCGCGAAAGTGGCGGATTGCGGCAGAAATCGACAACGAACATAAGTTCGTCATCGCCAATGGGGGGGAACATGAACCGGGCAGCAAAAAAGATCACCTCCTCCTTGAGAAATACCCGCACAAGGTTTTGGAGGGACTGTTACTCGCCGCTTATGCAACAGGGGCTTCGAAAGGATTTGTCTACATCATTGACGAAATGGAGGAAGCAAGAGCCTCGCTTGAGGAAGCCATGGAAGCACTGAAGCGAGAAGGCTTCCTGGGCAAACGTATCCTTGGGACAGGCTTTGATTTCGACCTCCACCTCCATCTCGCTCCTCCCACCTATGTTGCAGGAGAAGAGACTGCGGTCATCGACTCTATAGAGGGTGGCCCGGCGAAACCTCGAGGGAAGCCGCCCTTTCCGAGTGAAGCTGGACTCTATGGAAAGCCGACGACCATCAACAATGTGGAAACCCTTGCCCACGCGGCCATCCTGCTCAGGATGGGTGGAGAGGAATACGGCAAGATTGGAACGGAGGAGAGTAAGGGAACCATGCTTCTCACCCTGGGTGGGAGAGCGAAAAGCCCGGGAGTCTATGAAGTTCCCTTTGGGACAACCTACCGATACCTCATCGAGGAACTTGGGGGAGGGACGCGAAGCGGCAAGAGGATCCGCGCGCTCCAGCCGGCCATGTCCAGTGCTTTTTTGGGCCCGGAGAGTTTGGATCTCCCCATCTCCTTCGAAGCTCTAAAGGCTGCCGGAAGCAGCTTGGGTTGCGGGGGGCTCTCATGGATTGAAGAAGGCCAAGATCCTCTCCCTCGCTTGATGACCATCGCAAAGTTTTTTGCTGACTCCCAATGTGGGCAATGCCCACCCTGCAATATGATCACGGGAAACTTTTTGCATATCATGGAAGGCATCAAAGCGGGCAAGCCGGGAGACTTCGCTGGGGCCATCGAAAAAATCGCTGCATTTGCTCCTGGGAAGGGGCGTTGCGGGCTCCCCTCGATGGACGCAGCTCCCCTGGCTTCGGCAATTCGGCTCTTCCACAGGGAATTGGCCGAGCGCCTCAAAAATTAGGAAATGAGGAGACGATTTAAGAAACAGTTGAGAAAGGATCTTAAAGCTTCCCCTCATCCCCATTTTCCCATGTGAGGGCGTTTTCCTCCGCACAGGACTAAAACCCCCTGAGAAAGACGCTTAGGATTTTGCAAATTCCCTTTTTTCCGGCCGTCCGGGATTGAATCAGCGTATAAAATTCCTCAGCCTTCTGTTTTGGGATCCCCCCGGCATTCCCTCCTCTTGGATGAAACCACATCGATGATCGATTCAAAATACCTCCCCACTCTCCTTGTTGGGCTCACCCTCCTTTATGGCTCTTGTGGATCAGATGCCACTTCGGAGCTCCCCACCAAACAAGCGCCGAATCCGGGCAAGGGAGGACCGGGAAACAAGCAAAATGGCGGACCCAGTAGTGGTGGAACTGCCATAAAACAAAGCCCCATTGTCACCCCAGGACCCCGTCCTTTTGGGCTCCTGCGCCGGACCGTAGTCAGCGGTTTGAAGTTTCCCCTGGATCGTGGAAACACAGGACAAATCAAACTTGTGACCGCTTTCCCCAAGTTGAGATTCAGCCAACCCTTGTATCTGACTGCAGCCCCGGACAACAGCAACCGCATCTTCGTCGTCCAAAAGGGAGGCAAGATTCTTGTCTTTCCCAACAACCCCCAAGTCACTAGCGCCAAAGTTTTCTTGGATATCTCCAAGAAGATTTATCCCTATGGAGAACGTGGACTTCTCGGGCTTGCTTTCCAGCCAGACTACGCCAAGAGCGGAATCTTCTATGTCTACTACTCCACCCCCGGGACCCATTATTCGATTGTCGCACGCTACAAAGTATCCTCAAAGGACAAGGACCTTGCAGACCCTAACAGCGAACAGATCATCTTCCGCCTGAAACAACCCTATGGGAATCACAATGGAGGAATGATTGCTTTTGGGCCTGATCAGATGCTTTACATTGGTTTGGGGGATGGGGGATCAGGAGGCGATCCCAAAGATAATGGCCAGAACCTTGGGACGCTCTTCGCAGCCATTCTCAGGATCGACCCCAAAAACAGCACAACCTATAGCATTCCTAAGGACAACCCCTTTGCAGGCAATACCAAAGGATGGAAGCAGGAGATTTGGGCCTATGGTCTCCGCAATCCTTGGCGTTTTTCCTTTGACCGAAAAACCGGCGACCTGTGGGCAGGGGACGTGGGACAAAACGCAGTAGAAGAGATCGATTTAATCACCAAAGGTGGCAATTACGGATGGCGACTCATGGAGGGTAACCGGCGATATGGGTCCTCAAAGCACAAGGCTCCGACCCCCCCCATCCCCCCGGTGATTGATATCCTCCAGAGCACGGGCTTAGCTCGGTCCATCACAGGAGGTTATGTCTATCGGGGCAGCAAGATCCAAAACCTCATCGGTAAGTATCTTTATGGCGATTATGTGACCGGAAACATTTGGGTTCTGGAATATGACAAAGCCAAGAAAAAGGTCCTTTCCAACACCAAGGTTGCCCGGCTCTCTTCTCTCGACAGCTTCGGTGAAGATCAAAACGGAGAGCTTTATGCGATCTCCTTAAGTGGGTCCATCATGCGGATTGAGGGCGCAGGAAATGGAAACACAAGCAAGATACCCAAGAAGCTCTCGCAGACAGGGGCCTTTAAAAATTTACAAAGCTTGACTCCCACCCCAGGGTTTATCGAATACAGGGTCAACACCATCCTTTGGTCCGATGGCACAAAAAAAAGGCGATGGATTGCCCTTCCCGGAACAAGCAAGATTGGTTTCGACACCTTGAATCCGAATAAACCCTGGACCTTCCCTGTGGGGACTGTGCTGCTCAAACACATTGAAGCCGACACGGGGGGGCCTTCTCCCACCCGCCTCGAGACCCGCGTACTGATTCACGAAAAGCAGGGCTGGGCGGGCTACACCTACCGCTGGAATGCGGCACAAACAGACGCCGATTTCCTGCCCGGAGGAGGGATTACAACCATTCGGGTGCGGGATCCTAAGGCACCGGGAGGATTCCGCACCCAGACCTGGGACTTCCCCAATATGAGCCAATGCATGCAATGCCACACTGCTGCTGCGGGCTATGTCCTCGGACCCAAAACCGCCCAACTCAACCGCGACTTCCCCTATGCAAACGCAACCGATAATGAATTGCGCTCGTGGAATCACATCGCTCTCTTCAATAAAAACATCGGCCATCCCCAGACCTTGCCCCGCATGGCTCCCCAGAACAGCCCTTGGGACTCAGTAGAAAAACGCGCCCGCTCCTATCTCGATGCCAACTGCTCCAATTGCCACCGGCCAGGAGCACCCGCCCCAGGCGGCCTGGACCTTCGTTTCGACACAGCTCTCAACAAGATGAACCTCGTCGGAGTCCTTCCCACGACCGGCAACCTCGGTGTGCCCAACGCCCGTCGGATCACCAAAGGCAAAAAAGAGCTGAGCGTCCTCTGGCTGCGCATGCGACGGCTGGACAAGTTCAGGATGCCACCCCTCGGAAGCCACGTGGTAGACAGAGAAGGCTCAGATCTGATCGGCGCTTGGATTGACGGACTGAGGTAGGATCTTGTCTTAGGAAGCGGTCAAACATTCAAAGCTTTGGATAAAAAGCCTCCCATTTCCCGGAGGAGTTCAGGAACCCCTGGCAAGAACTCCATCTGCGCGAAGGCGTGCGGCATTCCCGGAGCAAGAAGGAACCGGTCTCCCCGACTTCTTTCGCTCAAGACTTGGAAGAGTTCTTCGCTTTGAGAGAGGAAGGGATCCATCGAACCGCATACGACCAGACTGGGGGGAAGCAAATGGGCCTTGGGGAGGGGGGAAACCCTGGGATCTTTGGCCCAGGGTTCGGTGGCTCGGCCACCGGCATAAGCGTCGGCCATCATGCGAAGAAGCTCTGGGTTGGTGAACACCCCCCCCATTTCTTGCATCCTCTTGTCAAGGCTGCGGAGGTCATAGGTCCCATAGAGGAGGAGGGAGGCGGCGAGGGAAAGGCCGGAGGGGAGAGGCTCGGCTGTGGCAATCGCGGCCGCGAGATTGGCCCCGGCCGAATCCCCACCGATACAAATACGACTGGGGTCCCCACCAAAACCGAGGGCGTTTTCATAGGCCCAACGAAGGCATTGGCGACAGTCTTCGTAGGCAGCGGGGAAGGGATGCTCCGGAGCTAAGCGATAATCAGGAATCACGACCAAAAACCCTTGCTCGACAAAGCGAAGCCCCAGCTTGCGCATGTTGGCAGGCTTGCCCATGACCCACCCACCTCCATGCAAAAACAGGAGAATGGGATGAGGGCCTTTTCCCTCGGGGATTAAGAGATCCGTATGCAACTCAAGGCCTGCGACCCGCCGAAAGCGAACCCCCTCGAGAACCTTGCCGACGGCAGGAGGATCCTCGTTGAACAAGGGAGCAAAGGGCTTTTGCGCCTCCCGAAACTCTTGGATGGAACTTGGCTTAGGAAGGTTTTGGAGGAGCTCTTGAAAACGTTCGGCAATGGATGGATCCGACATGGGCAAAGAGGATAGCAAGGCCAGGTGAATTCTGGCATGGAAATGGTGCGCGAGACCGAGTACACCTTTTCTATGAAGATCACGAGCATCGGCGGCGGCCCGGCGGGCCTCTATGGCGCAATCCTCTTAAAAAAGCTGCATCCGGAAGCGGAGATCGAGGTCTTCGAGCGGAACCGACCCGATGATACTTTTGGCTGGGGAGTGGTCTTTTCGGACGAGACCCTGGGGGGCTTCGAAGAAGCGGACCCGGAGAGTTACAAAGCAATCACAGATTCCTTTATCCATTGGTCACAGATGCGAACATGGATCCGGGGAACCTGGACCGTTTCCAAGGGGCATGGATTTTCAGGCTTGGCCCGGAAACAGCTTCTGTTGATTTTGCAGAATCGCTGCAAGGAACTCGGAGTTCAGCTCCATTTCGAACGGGAGATCCAGGACCTTTCCGAAGTCATGGACGCAGACCTGATCCTGGGTGCGGATGGAATCAACAGCATGGTCCGGGAAAGCTATAAGGAGACCTTTAAGCCAAGCCTGGATTGGCGCAAATGCAAGTTCGCATGGTTTGGGACCAACCTACAACTCGAGAACTTCACCTTTGTCTTCAAGGAGACGGAACACGGTTTGTTCCAGGTGCATGCCTACCCCTTCCAAGAAGGGCTCAGTACTTGGATCGTCGAATGCCGCGAGGAGGTCTGGAGGAAAGCTGGGCTTGACAAGGCAAATGAAACAGAATCAGCCGCCTACTGCCAGGATCTCTTCTCGGAGTTTTTGGGTTCGGCCAAGCTCTTGACCAATCGGTCCATCTGGCGGACCTTTCCTACGGTGCGAAACGACTGTTGGCACAAAGGCAAAGTCGTCCTCCTGGGGGACGCTGCTCATACCGCTCACTTCTCCATCGGCTCGGGGACAAAACTCGCGATGGAAGATGCCGTAGCTCTCAGAGATGCGTTTCGCGATCATGGATGGGAGGATATCCCCGCCACCCTGGCAGCCTATCAGGAGGCACGTTACGTGGATGGTCTCAAGCTCCAGAAGACCGCACAAACAAGCCTTGAGTGGTTCGAGAACTCGGCGCGATACCTGGAGCAGGATCCTATCGAATTCACCTTTAACCTGATGACCCGCAGCAAGCGAATTACCTATGATAACTTGAGATTGCGCGATCCCGAGTTGGTGGATCAAAGGCGAGAGGATTTTGCCAAGGCCCAGGGCGCCGAGCCCGAATCCGACGGAAGCTGGCCGGTTCCCGCCTTTGTTCCCTTCCGCTTCGACCATCCAAAAAGGCCCCTAAGCCTCGACAACCGAATCGTGGTCTCCCCCATGTGCCAGTATTCGGCAAAAGAGGGAATCCCCCAGGATTGGCACCTGGTCCACCTCGGAGGTCTGGCTCTTGGAGGTGCCGGTTTGGTCTTCACCGAAATGTGTAATGTGGAACCAATGGGCCGGATCACAAAGGGCTGCGCAGGCATCTGGAGTGATGCGCATCGGGACGCATGGAAACGGATCGTCGATTTTGTCCACCAAAACAGCCGGGCCAAAATTGGAATGCAGATCGCACATGCCGGACGCAAGGGATCGACCTCCCATTCCTGGTCCGGAGAGGACCGACCCCTTACCAAAGATGAGGGAGCTTGGGAGACCATCGGACCCAGCGCCCTGCCCTTCAGAGCAGACTGGCCCAGCCCCCGGGCCATGGAAGAAGAGGATTTTGCGCGCGTTCTTACGGCCTTCGTGGATGGCGCCAAGCGGGCCGACGAGGCAGGCTTCGATCTGATTGAACTCCACATGGCACACGGGTATTTACTCTCCAGCTTCCTTTCACCTCTCACCAACCATCGCAGTGACTCCTACGGAGGCTCCCTGGAAAACCGGATGCGCTTTCCCCTCGCAGTGTTTCGAGCCGTGCGGGAAGCTTTTTCACAAAACAAAGCAATTTTCGTCCGCATCTCGGCAAGCGATTGGATGGGAAAGGAGGGTTTCACTCCTGAAGAAGCCGTTGAAGTGGCAAAGGCTCTAAAGGCCGAAGGCGTGGATGTGATTGATGTGTCTTCGGCCGGGAATGTCCCGGACTCACCCATCATTTTTGGAAGAATGTATCAGGTCCCCTTCGCC
>Ga0256841_1003420_pt1 | contig 11899 bp, 11 predicted proteins | sample 356308metaG_FD_185971 | JGI IMG/M metagenome (GOLD analysis project Ga0256841, IMG submission 185971) | Hydrothermal vent microbial communities from Mid Atlantic Ridge, Atlantic Ocean - 356-308 | ecosystem: Environmental > Aquatic > Marine > Hydrothermal vents | place: Atlantic Ocean: Mid...
TATCTCATGGTTGTCTATGGATGCAGCGCGATAATTTTTAGCGTCATTGGTATGTTCGGAAACCTTCCCTTTTGACTTCAAAATTGTCTGCCCTGCGGGAGCGCCGATTTTACCGCCTCTACTGTGTCGCAGGGCATTTGCGTCTGTATACTACAGCTGCATGCCCTGCACCTTGTATAGGCGGCAAACGCGACGCTTGCAAAATTCAGGTTTTAACCGACCAACCCAAGGTCTGAAACAGCGGCGCTGGCTTGAAAAGGAGGTCCCATGAAAGTAAAAGCCATTCAGATACACGCCACCGGCGGCCCCGCCGTGCTGCGCTGGGAAAGCGTTGAAATCGGCGATCCCGGCCCCGGGCAGGTCCGGTTGCGCCACGCGGCCATCGGCTTGAACTTCATCGACGTCTACCACCGCAGCGGCCTCTACCCGCTGCCGGCGCTGCCGGCCATCCCGGGCCTAGAGGGGGCCGGCATCGTGGAAGCCGTCGGCCCCGAGGTCACCGATATCGCCGTGGGAGACCGTGTAGCCTACGCCGGGCTGCCGCCCGGCGCATACAGCCAGGTGCGCCTGATGCCGGCAGAGCGCCTGGTCAAACTGCCGCCGGAAATCCCGACCCGCCAGGCGGCGGCCATGATGCTGCAGGGCATGACCGCCCGTTACCTGCTGCACGGCTGCTATGCGGTCAAGGCCGGGGATACCATTTTGATCCAGGCCGCCGCCGGCGGCGTCGGGCTGATCGTCTGCCAGTGGGCCAAACATCTCGGCGCCACGGTGATCGGCACCGTGGGGTCGGCGGAAAAGGCCGCACTGGCACACGCCCATGGCTGTGACTACCCCATCGAATACCGACGCGCGGATTTTGCTGCACGGGTGGCGGAAATCACCGGCGGCAAGGGGGTGGATGTGGTCTACGATTCGGTGGGCCGCGCCACTTTTTTGAAATCCCTGGACTGCCTGCGCCCCCTGGGGATGATGGTGACTTTCGGCCAGTCGTCCGGTCCCGTCGACCCGCTGGATCCGGGCGTTCTGGCGGCCAAAGGGTCCCTGTTTCTCACCCGTCCCAGCCTGATGGACTATACGGCCAGCCGGCAGGCGCTGCTGGAGCATGCGCACGATCTTTTCCAGGTCGTGATTTCCGGTGCCGTCAAGGTCGATATCCGCCAGACTTACCCGCTTGCGGAAGCTGCCCGGGCCCATCGGGACCTTGAAAACCGGCGCACCCGCGGCACCAGCATCTTCACCCCCGATTGACCGGCAGCCGGGCGCTGCCGCATATCGTCCGGCGCCGAAATCGTGCTGCGGCGGCCTGCTTGCATTTTTTACCAGAAGTGATTATAGTCTGAAGCATGGACGACCAAGACGAAAAAACACCGACACCCCAGGAAATTGAAAAGGAAATCAGCAATTTCCTCTCCAAGAAGTTCGGCAGCAGCGTAAAGATGGTCACCCCCCGGGTACTGCCCTTAAGCGCCGGACGAAACGAAGAGGCGCAGGCACCAAAGCCCAAAAAGATCATCGACTTCGATCTCAAACCGGAAGATTTGATCGCCTACCTGGACCAGTACGTTATCAAGCAGGACCGGGCCAAAGCGGTTCTGGCGACCAAGATCTGCACCCATTTCAACCGCATCAGACGCTCTCAGACTTCTCCGGAACGTGTGGGCAGCATGGTGGGCCGCATCAAGAACAACATCCTCATGATCGGACCCACCGGTGTCGGCAAAACCTACATGGTCAAGCTGATCGCCAACAAGATCGGCGTGCCCTTTGTCAAGGGCGATGCCACCAAGTTCAGCGAGACCGGCTATGTCGGCGGTGATGTGGAAGACCTGGTGCGGGACCTGGTGCGCGAGGCCGACGACGACATCGAACTGGCGCAGCATGGCATCATCTACATCGACGAAATCGACAAGATCGCCGGCAGCCGGCATTTCCTGGGTGCCGATGTGTCACGCACCGGCGTCCAGCGGGCACTGCTCAAACCCATGGAGGAAACCGACGTCGAGCTCAAGGTGCCCCACGATCCGATTTCCATGTTTCAGGAGATCGAACGCTTCCGCAAAACCGGCGACCGCAAAAAACGCACTGTCAACACCAAGAACATTCTGTTTATCATGAGCGGCGCCTTTTCGGACCTGGCGGAGATCATCCGCAAACGTATCGCGCGCCAGGGAATCGGCTTCAGCGCTCCACTGTATGAAAACCGCAAAGATTTCGATTTCCTCAGCCGGGTCAGATCAGAGGACCTGATCCAGTTCGGCTTCGAATCCGAATTCGTGGGTCGCCTGCCGGTACGGGCGGTTTTCGAATCGCTGGACGAAGACGACCTCTGCCAGATCCTGAAAAACCCCAACAACCCCATTATTCTCGGCAAGAAGCTGGATTTTGCGGCCTACGGCATCGACGTCAAGTTCGACGACCGCGTGCTGCAGCTGCTGGCCAAAAACGCCTTTGCGGAAAACACCGGAGCCCGCGGACTGGTTTCCGCCATCGAAAATGCGCTGCTCGAATTCGAAAGGTGCCTGCCGTCGCTCGAACTCACGAAATTCCCGGTGACACCGGCGGTCATCGAAGCGCCTCACAGTGTCATACAGGCCGTAACAGAAGGCGACACCGACAGGCTGCAGCAGGATTTCGACCGTCTGGCGGCACGCGAAAAAGACGAAATCCGCCGCTACCTGGAGGCCAACCGCAAAACCCTGGCGACCAAATACAACCTGGTGCTGTCCCCTTCGCGCATTGAAACGGTGGCCGCCTTTTACGCCAAGTACATCATGGACATCGGCAGTATCATCCGCCATGTGAAACACCTCCACGATGAAATCAAGAAAATCGAACTCTACTTTTACAAGACCCACGACATTAATATTGTGCTGGAAGAGGAAGCCATTGACTACATCATTGAGGCGGTGACCGAAGAGACGCTCTCTCTGGAAGTGCTGCGCAAGAAACTCTCGGACGATTTTGAATACGGCCTGAAACTCATCCGCGAAAAAACCGGCCGCAACCGCTTTTTTCTGACCCGGCGGGCCTTGACGGATCCGGAGTCCTTTCTCAACAGCCTGATTCGAAACGAGTTGAAAATGGCTTAAACGACCGGCGTATCCCGTTGGACACCGCCGGACGACGCCTTGTGCACCACGGGGCCGCCGGCCAGGCGGCCCATTACCAGACGGCCCCTGGTTGGGATGCCATCCCAAAAACAGCAGTCGAAACCAACGAAAGTCCTTAAACGAAAATGATCGGTATCTCCAAACTATACTGCGGTACGGTCGAGCCTTCGGACGCTTTGCGCTACGGCCGCCAGTCCGCCCGCCTGCCATCCCATCTGCTGCAGTTTGCCGCAGACAAACGACCGGTGGTGGTCTGGAACATCACACGCCGCTGCAATTTAAAATGTGTGCACTGCTACGCCCTGGCCAAAGACCGCGCCTTTGACAACGAGCTTACCACCGCGCAGGGCAAGGCTCTGCTGGATGATCTGGCCGCATTCGGGGTTCCGGTAATCCTGTTTTCCGGCGGCGAGCCCATGGTGCGCAAAGATCTGCCGGAACTGGCCGCCTATGCGGTGGAAAAGGGAATGCGGGCGGTGATTTCCACCAACGGCACGTTGATCACACCGGAGAAAGCACGCATTTTAAAGCAAATTGGACTGTCTTATGTGGGCATCAGCCTGGATGGCATGCAGGCCGTAAATGACCGTTTCCGCGGTGTGCGCGGCGCCTTTGCGGCCGCCATGCAAGGCATTGAAAACTGCAAGGCCGCGGGCATCAAAGTCGGCCTGCGGTTTACCATCAACAAATTCAACCTGGACGAAATCCCCAAGATGTTCCAGCTGCTCGAAGAGCGCGACATCCCGCGGGCCTGCTTCTATCATTTGGTTTACGCCGGCCGGGGATCAGAGCTGGTCAAAGAAGATGCCAGCCATGCCGAAAGCCGCCGGGCCGTTGACCTGATCATGGATCTCACCAAGAAGCTCCACGACCGGGACAAGCCCAAGGAGATCCTGACGGTGGACAACCACGCCGACGGCCCCTATGTCTACCTGCGGCTGCTGCGCGAAAACCCGGCCCGCGCCAAGCAGGTGCTCGAACTGCTGCAGATGAACGAAGGCAACAGTTCCGGCCGCGGCATCGGGTGTGTCAGCTGGGACGGAGAAGTCTATGCCGACCAGTTCTGGCGGCATTACAGTTTCGGGAATGTACTTAAACGGCCCTTTTCCGAGATCTGGCAGGACCTCTCGGAACCCTTGATGGCCAAACTCAAGGAAAAGAAAAAGCACGTCAAGGGCCGTTGTGCGCGTTGCCGCTGGCTGGACGTGTGCGCCGGAAATTTCAGGGTGCGCGCCGAAGCGGTCAGCGGCGACGTTTGGGCACCCGACCCGGCCTGCTATCTGAGTGACGAAGAGATCGCCTGAGATCCGGCAGCGTTGCATGGCACCCCAAAAGTAAAGGAGTATCGATGTTGTTCCCCGATTACCGTCCGCGGCGTCTGCGCGCCAGCAAAGGCCTGCGCCGCATGATCCGCGAGACGCAACTGTCCCCGGACGACCTGATTTTGCCGCTGTTCGCCGTCGGCGGCCGCAGCGTCAAAAACCCCATCGACGCACTGCCGGGCCAGTTCCAGTATTCCGTCGACAACCTGGTCACCCCGGCGCGCGAGGCTTTTGCAGCCGGCGTCCCGGCGGTGATCCTCTTCGGCATCCCCGAGAGAAAAGATCCGCTGGGCACGTCGGCCTATGCCAAAGACGGTATCGTACAAAAAGCCGTCGCGGCGCTCAAAAACAAACTCCCGGAGCTGGTGGTGATTACCGACGTCTGCCTGTGCCAGTACACCGATCACGGCCACTGCGGTGTGGTAGAGGGAAATCGGGTGCAAAACGATGCCTCGCTGGAGCTTCTGGCGCGTACGGCGCTGTCGCATGCCGCCGCCGGTGCCGACATGGTGGCACCATCGGACATGATGGACGGACGGGTCGCGGAAATCCGGGACATGCTGGACGAAAACGGCTTCAGCCACACGCCCATCATGGCATACTCCGCCAAGTACTGTTCCGCCTATTACGGTCCGTTTCGCGAAGCCGCCGACTCGGCCCCCAAGTTCGGCGACCGCCGCACCTACCAGATGGACCCGGCCAACGCGCTGGAAGCCGTCCGCGAAGTCACTTTGGACATCGAGGAAGGCGCCGACATCGTCATGGTCAAGCCCGCTCTGGCTTACCTGGATATCATCTGCCGCGTGCGCCAGGAAATCGATCTGCCGCTGGCAGCTTACAACGTCAGCGGCGAATACGCCATGATCAAGGCGGCTGCCAAAATGGGCTGGCTCGATGAAACCGACGTGATGCTGGAGTCCTTAACCGCCATCAAGCGCGCCGGCGCCGACATGATTCTGACCTACTTTGCCACTAAGGCCGCCCGCGCCGTCGCCTGACTAGCCAAAGCGAAACCAAATCCCATGAACGATACGGTAAAACCCATACCACCGGCATCTGGCGCCCCTTCGCACGCAGCATCGGCGGCAAACAAAAAAAACGACCGCTTGCGACTGGTGGCCTGGGAGATCACACGCAACTGCAACCTGGCCTGCGTCCACTGCCGCGCATCCGCCACCATGGGGCCTTACAGCGGCGAACTGGACACAGCCTCCGCCCTGCGCCTGCTGGACCAGATCGCCGAAGTCGGCCGGCCCATCGTGATTCTGACCGGAGGGGAACCGCTGCTTCGCGGAGACATCTTTGAAGTCGCCGCGTACGGCCGCCGGCTGGGTCTTAAAATGGTCATGGCGGTCAACGGCACGCTGCTCACGGACGAGCGGGCCGCCAGGCTGGCGGCCGCCGGTATCCAACGCATCAGCATCAGCCTCGACGGTGCGACCGCCGAGAAACATGACGCCTTCCGCGGCGTACGGGGCGCTTTCGAGGGCGCCCTGCAGGGCATCGAAATGGCCAAGCAGGCGGGCATTGATTTCCAGATCAACACCACCGTTACGCGTGCCAACATCGACCAGGTGCCGTTGATTGAAGACCTGGCGGTCAGTCTGGGCGCTGTGGCGCACCACATTTTCCTGCTGGTGCCCACCGGCCGCGGCAAATACATATCGGACCAGGCCATCAGCGCACAGGAATACGAAGAGACACTGAACTGGTTCTACGAACAGCGCGGCAAAAAGCCTCTGCAGCTCAAAGCCACCTGTGCCCCCCATTACTACCGCATCCTGCGCCAGCGCGCCAGGGCCGAAGGCCGGTCGGTCACCTTTCAGACCCACGGCCTGGATGCCGTCACGCGCGGCTGCCTGGGAGGCACGGGGTTTTGTTTCATCTCGCACACGGGTATCGTCCAGCCCTGTGGTTTCCTGGATGTCAACAGCGGCGATGTCACCCAGCGTTCTTTCGCCGACATCTGGTATCACTCGGATGTCTTTATCGCGCTGCGAAATTATGATAACCTGAAGGGCAAGTGCGGCGGCTGCGAGTACAAGCAGGTCTGCGGCGGATGCCGTGCGCGGGCCTATGAGGCCACCGGTGACTACCTGGCCGAAGAGCCGCTGTGTCTCTATCAGCCCAAAGGCCGGCTCAGCCGCTGAAGCCGGTTTCTGAACGCCTGTAAACTTTAACCCAAGCCCGAGATGCTGCCATGAAAATCAGATCGCTGATGGTTGCCAATCCGATCACCATCACCAAAGACGCCACGATTACCCAGGCCATCGATCTTATGAAAAAAAACTCCATCCGGCACCTGCCGGTGGTATCGCAGGACAACCGGCTGGAGGGCTTCGTCACACTGGCGGATATGAAACAGGGGTTGATCCCCTCCATGGTCAGTGACCTTTCGCTGGCGGACCTGATGATTAAAAAGCCTATCTGCGTTGATCCGGACGACGACATCGAGATCGGCGCGCAGCTGATTTACCGGCACAAGATCGGCGGCATTCCGGTCGTAAAGGACGGCCGGCTGGTGGGCATCATCACCGCCACGGACATGCTGCGCACCTTCATCGACATGATGGGCATGCTGACGTCCACCTCGCGCGTCGACGTGGAGATCGAGGAAAAGCCCGGTACGTTCAAGCAGGTCCTGCAGGTGATTAACGACGGCGGCGGCGATATTATCAATGTGGGGATGACTTCCCGCTGCGCCGGCAGGCGGACCTATTTTTTCAGGCTGGCCGCCTGCAAAACCGCTGTCATAAAAAAAGCCCTCGAAAAAGAAGGCTTCACGGTCGTGGCTGCCATGGACTGAAACCGACGCCGGCCGATCCGGCCATTTTGATCCGCCAATTCTCAGCTAACCGCCATCACCGGAGGCCAGCAGATATGATCGATCTTCGCCGCAACCGCGTTTTTCACCGCTTTTTCTTGCCGGCCGTTTTCACGGCCGGTCTGCTCCTGGTGGCCAACTGTGCCGGCATGGGGAGAAAGCCGCTGCCTCCGCGCATCCAGATCGCCGATATCCAAGTTCAGGAGGTCAAAGCCCTGGAGACCGCTTTCCAGGTGCAGTTGCGCCTGATCAACCCCAACGATTTCCCGCTGGACGTCAAGGGTCTGAGTTGTGATATGGAAATCGACGGTAAGCGCTTCGCCGCGGGCGTCTCCAATACCCATCGGCAGATCCCGGCCTACGGTTCGGATACCATCGAAGTATCGGTGTACTCCTCGGCCATCAACATGGCGGCCGCTTTGATACAGATGCTGAAAAAGGCCCAGAAAACAGGCGCAGCATCTGAAAAGCTCGTGTACCGGCTGTCCGGCCGCCTCAACCTCGGCGGCCTGGCGGCGCCGGTGCCCTTTTCCTCGGAGGGTGCGCTTTCCCTCGATGACCTGGCGCCACGGTAGAGATACAGCATGCAGATGCATTGTGGCGGCAAATCGACGATAGTCTGCCCACGGAGGACCTGTTTGGCGTTCATGCGCAACCGGGCAAGGGGGCTGTGATAGATGGGTGTTAAAAACCCCAAGCTGTTTGAAGCGAAAAAGCGACACGTTTCTGGGATTTGGTGCCCCGGCGCACAGCTTTCGAAAGGGCTTGCCGAAGCGAAAAGTACGGCCTTTTTACGAAACTATCAGATTTGTTTTCATTTCACGAAAAGGGAATGACTTTCACAGTAAAAGGAGTGTCCATGCGTACCACCAAGACAGAAAAGCTGCGCCTGTTTGAAAAAATGCTCACCATACGGGCCTTCGAGGAAAAGGCTGCCGAGCTGTTTGGGCAGAACCTGATCCCCGGCTTCATCCACCTCTCCATCGGTGAGGAGGCCTCTGCGGTGGGTACCTGTTCGGTGCTGCGGTCTGACGATTATATGGCCACCACCCATCGTGGCCACGGGCATATGCTCGCCAAGGGTGCGGATCCCGGCCGCATGTTCGCGGAGCTGTTCGGCCGCACCACGGGTTACTGCAAAGGCAAGGGCGGATCCATGCACATCGCCGATTTTTCCGCTGGCATCCTGGGCGCCAACGGCGTTGTCGGCGGCGGGTTCCCCATTATGGTGGGAGCCGGGCTCTCCATCAAGCTGCGCGGTACGGACCAGGTGGGGGTGGTACTTTTCGGCGACGGTGCGGCCAACCGGGGCACCTTCCACGAGGCCTGCAACATGGCGGCGATCTTCAATCTGCCGCTTGTCTTTGTGTGCGAAAACAACCGCTTCGCCTCCACCACACCTGCCGATTTCGCCCTGGCAGGCGGATCGGTGTCCGGGCGTGCGGCAGCCTACGGCATTCCCGGGCACAGCGTGGATGGAAACGACGTCCTGGCCGTCCGCAAAGTAGTGGGTCAGGCGGTAGCGCGTGCCCGCAAGGGCCAGGGCCCGTCCATCGTTGAAAACCAGACGTATCGCTACCGGGGCCATTTCGAGGGCGATCCGCAAAAATACCGCAGTGAAGAGGAAGTGAAGGCTTCCCGCCGGGAAAATGATCCCATCGAACGCTTCCGGGAATACCTGCTAAGGGAAAAAACGCTCAGCGCAAAACGCGAAAAGGCCCTGCGCGAACAGGTGGCTGCAGCCATCGAAAAAGCGGTGGATTTCGGCTTGAAATCCCCTGAACCGCATCCCGCAGCGGCCCTCGAAGACCTTTTTGTTGCCCCCTAAGGAGATAATACCCATGGTTGAAAAAGAGATATCGTGCACCAGTGCCATTTGCGAAGCCTTAAGCGAAGAGATGCAGCGGGACGCGTCCGTTTTCATCATCGGCGAAGATCTGATAGCCCACGGCGGCATTTTCGGGCAGTTTTCCGGCCTGCCGGAGAAGTTTCCCGGCCGCGTGATCGATGCCCCCATCTCCGAGACCTGCATCGTGGGCGGCGGCCTGGGAGCAGCAATGACCGGCATGCGGCCGGTGATCGACATGCACTTTGCAGATTTTGTCACCACCGCCATGGACGAGATCGCTAACCAGATGGCCAAGATCCGCTACATGTCCGGCGGCCAGGTCAAAGTTCCTCTGGTGCTCTGGGCACCCGACGGCGGAGGCCTTTCGGCGGCCGCCCAGCATTCCCAGTCCCTGGAAAGCTGGTTTGTGCATACACCCGGCCTCAAAGTCGTCGTGCCCTCGGAGCCGGCGGACGTCAAGGGGTTGCTTAAATCCGCCATCCGCGACGACGACCCTGTTATCTTCTTTCAGCACAAGCAGCTCTTCGCGCACACCGGGCCGATACCCGCAGGAGAACACCTGGTGCCCATCGGCAAGGCCGCCGTCCGGCGCGATGGCCGGGATCTTACGATGCTGACATACGGGCGCATGGCCCACCTGTGCATGGAAGCCGCCGAACAGCTGGCTGCAGAGGGCATCGACGCAGAAATCGTTGATCTGCGCACCCTCAAGCCGCTGGATTTTGCCTGTATTTCCCATTCGCTGGCCAAAACGCACCGCACCCTGATCGTCCACGAAGCCTGCCTGACGGGTGGATTCGGTGCCGAACTGGCCGCACGCATCGGTGAAGAGCTCTTCGATGAACTGGACGCACCGGTGACACGCGTCGCCGCCAGGGACGTTCCCATACCCTTCAGCCCGGGCCTGGAAAGCTACGTCCTGCCCCAGGTGGAGGACATCGTACTGGGTGCCCGGAAAGTTTTCAGTTGACAGAGGCGGCCCGTGATCTGCATTCTCAACCACCAGACACGGCCCGCCTTTAACCTGGCGGCCGAAGAATACCTGCTGACGCAGGGCCTCCACAACGGGTTCATGCTCTGGCGCAACCGTCCGGCGGTCGTCATCGGCCGCAACCAGAATCCCTGCTCCCAGGTCGATATCGTCACCGCACAGCGCAAAAACATCCCCGTACTGCGGCGCATCAGCGGCGGCGGCGCCGTGTATCACGATTTGGGCAACGTTAACTTTACCTTCATTCGGACCATCGGAAACCGGCCACGGGTGGACTTTTCTGCCTACCTGCGGCCGATACGTGATTTTCTGGCCACCCTGGGTGTACCGGCCGTTTTCGAAGACCCCGGCGACCTGTCGGTGGGCGGCCGCAAAATATCGGGCAACGCCCAGCACTTCCGCAAGGGCAAAGTGCTGCATCACGGCACCTTGCTGTTCGACGCGGATGTCCGCCTGCTGCACCGGCTGCTCGACAGCGATGCATCCGTTTACCACGACCGCACGGTGGACTCCATCCGCAAATCCGTCACCAACATCCGCCCTTTCCTGGACCAAGACATGTCGGCCGAAGATTTTATGCAAGACCTGATGAAGGCCATGCAGACCACCCGGCGGGCACGCCGGGTGGACTTTTCAGCGGCCGACCTCGCCGCCATTGAAGCCCTGGCAGAGCGCAAGTACCGTCGCTGGCGATGGAACTTCGGCCGCACGCCGGATTACCTGCTCACGCGCAGCGCGTCCATCGGCAGGCGTCTGATTACGGTGCGCATGGCCGTGCGCGCCGGCGTTATCCGGGAGGTCCGTATCTTCAGCGAACGGCAGGCAGCCCGTACCGCCGCATTGGAAAAGGCACTGACCGGCTGCCGGCACCGGCCGCGTGAAGTCATTCGGGCACTTTCACCGCTGGTGGCGGAAATCTTTCTCGGGGCCCTGATGGAAATCCTGTTTTAGCCGCCGCTTTTCATCTCCCGGCGCCGGCGCAAGTGCGTGCCTGCAGATGCACCGGGGCTGCACGCATGGGCTGTGAAAGATTCGGCAACCGTGCAACGTGTTAGATACAACATTCAACCCACCGCAAATGCGTTTTTTGACGCATGGAAAAGGAGTCATCAATGGATGCCGCTGAAAAAGCCTCGCAGGCCATGGCCGCTCTCCAGAAATACGCCCCGGACAGCTACGCCAAGTACCTCGAATTCACGAAACAGCTGGGCACGTCCGGACCGCTGCCGCCGGCAACCCTCGAGCTGATTCTGGTCGCCTGCGCACTCATGTCCCAGTGTGACATGTGCATCACGCTGCACGTGGAAAGCGCGGCAGCCTTGGGCGCATCCCGCGAAGAGATTCTGCAGGCCGCATTCATGGCCGTGGCCATGGGCGGGTCTCCCAAGCTGATGTACCTCAAGCACGTTTTCGAAGCGCTGGAGGACCTGTTCGACTGAAGCAGTTCAACTGTCGATGAAAATCGATTCTTTCAGGTTTAAAAAGGAGAAAGATCCATGGCCACCGATGTACTGATGCCCAAGTGGGGCCTGACCATGAAAACCGGCAAACTGGCCCGATGGTTCAAGGCCGAAGGCGACAGGGTTGCAAAAGGTGAAGTGCTCTTCGAAGTCGAAACCGACAAGATCACCAACTCGGTGGAATCGCCGGCCGGCGGTATTCTTGCCCGGATACTCGTTTCCGCAGGCCAGACCGTTCCGGTGCAGACCATTGTGGCCGTTGTGGCCGAACCCGGCGAAGCGCCGGTACAAAGCGCTGACAGCGATCAGCCAGCCGCAACCCCCCTGAAGCCGGCGCCGT
>Ga0256841_1003421_pt1 | contig 11897 bp, 10 predicted proteins | sample 356308metaG_FD_185971 | JGI IMG/M metagenome (GOLD analysis project Ga0256841, IMG submission 185971) | Hydrothermal vent microbial communities from Mid Atlantic Ridge, Atlantic Ocean - 356-308 | ecosystem: Environmental > Aquatic > Marine > Hydrothermal vents | place: Atlantic Ocean: Mid...
GGAAGGCGATTATAGCCCAGCACGGATGCGCAGGGTTGTGCATCTTCACGCATTGACTGGTCGTATACCCGTGACGCCTGGCGGGCAGCCTTGCCAGGCTCCGAATCACTGATATAAACGGGAGTGAAATGAATGTTGATCAAGCATAAGGGCCCGCACATTCTGACGGCCGCTGATGTCACGCCGGAATCCATCTACCGGGAACGTCGCCGGCTGATGGCGGCTACCGGGCTGGCTGGTATCGGTTTGCTGGCGGGCAGCAGTGTCCGCACCTTGTTCGCCAGCGAGAAGAAACGGTATGCCGGTCTGCCACCCAGCCGGTTTTCGACGGATGAGGCGCAGACGGACTGGGATGATGCCACCCATTACAACAATTTCTATGAACTGGGTACCAGCAAGAGTGCACCTGCGCGTCATGCAGATGAATTGATCACCGATCCCTGGCGCATCACCGTGGAAGGACATTGCGAGAAGCCTGGCCAGTACACGCTGGAAGATTTCCTCAAGGGTCAGGATCTGGAAGAACGCATCTACCGGCTGCGGTGTGTCGAGGGTTGGTCGATGGTGATTCCCTGGGTGGGTTTTTCACTGGCCAAGGCGTTGCAGCGTTACCAACCCACCTCGAAAGCCAAATATGTTGCCTTTGAAAGTCTGTACGATCCGAAACACCTGTCCGGTCAACGGCGCAAGGTGCTGGAATGGCCGTATCGCGAGGGTTTGCGTATGGATGAGGCAATGCATCCGCTGACCATTCTGGCCGTGGGGCTGTATGGCCGTACACTACCGAATCAGAACGGTGCGCCGCTGCGACTGGTGGTGCCCTGGAAGTACGGTTTCAAGAGTATCAAATCGATCGTCAGGATCCGCTTCGTCGAACAGCAGCCGCCCACTTCGTGGAATACTGCGGCGCCGGATGAATACGGCTTTTATTCCAACGTCAATCCCAATGTGCCGCATCCACGTTGGAGCCAGCGTCGCGAACGCCGGATCGGTGAATTTCGCAAGCGCAAGACGCTGATGTTCAATGGTTACGCCGAGCAAGTGGCCTCGCTCTATGCCGGCATGGATCTGAAGAAATATTTCTGACCATGGGCGCTGTCCGATCATGGCTGACACCGGCGCGGCTCAAGCCGCCGCTATTCCTGGCTGCGCTGTTGCCGTTCCTGTTCTACGGCGCGGCATTGTGGATGGACCGGCTCGGCGCCAATCCCATCGAGGTGGTGACGCGCGCCTCCGGTGACTGGGCGTTGCGTTTTCTGCTGCTGACGTTGGCGATCACACCGCTGCGCCGTCTGACCGGCTGGCCACTTTGGATGCGGTTCCGGCGTATGCTGGGGCTGTTTGCATTCTTTTATGCCTCGGTGCATGTGCTGTTGTATCTGTGGCTCGACCAGTTCTTCTCCTGGCCCGATATCTGGCTGGATATTCTCGATCGACCCTTCATTACCGCGGGTTTTGTCGCTTTTGTGATTTTGGTTCCATTGGCGATGACATCCACGCGCGCGATGATGCGGCGGCTGAAAAAGCGTTGGGCGCAGTTGCACAAGAGCGTCTATATCGCCGCCATTGCGGCAGTGCTGCATTTTTGGTGGATGAAATCGTCCAAGTCGGATGTTTCCGAACCGATGCTCTATTCGCTGATTCTCGTCACGCTGTTATCGTTCCGCCTGCGCCCGCTGCTGACGGCCATCAGTCGCCGGTTTCGTCTTCCAGGAATGCTTCGAGCACAGGATGCAGGCGTGTGGGATCGGTCTCGCTGAAAAAGGGAATCGACCAGGTTTTGTTGACCCGGCGATGGATATCGCCGTACTGGTTTTCCTGAAACGCCGAAGCATCGGCCGCATCCTCGAGAATCACGACTTCGTCGCTGGTGAGCACTTCCACCACCTTGAGACGCCGGCCCTCGATGATGGCGGTACGACCGATCAGATCGGTGATGGTGTGGATACTGCTCATGCGCGCCCCGGCCGCAGTCGTTCGATCACTGCCGCGGTGTCGGGGCGTACACCACGCCATAGAAAGAAACTTTCGGCCGCCTGTTCCACCAGCATGCCGAATCCATCGCTGGCGATCGTCGCACCCAGGCGTTTGCCCCATTCGACGAAAGCCGTCGGTTCGCTGGCGTACATCATGTCATAGACCGCGCCGCCTTCCGCGAGCAGGTTGTCTGGGATCGCAGGTAACTGTCCGCCGAGACTGGCGGCAGTGGCGTTGATGATGAGGTCGTAGCCGGATTCGAATGGCCCAGTCAGGCCGGAACCGCGTAGCGGGCCGGCGGTGGCAAAGTGCTGCGCCAGTTGCTGTGCTTTCTCGGCGGTCCGATTGGCGATGTGCAGCAACGCGGGCGATGTGGCCAGCAACGGGGAGACTACGCCCCGGGCAGCGCCACCCGCGCCCAACAACAGAATCCTGGCATCGGCGAGGGACAGCCCGAGATTCTGTTGCAGGTCGGTGACCAGTCCCACGCCATCGGTATTGTCGCCCCGCCACCCCGTTTCGGTACGAATCAGGGTATTGACCGCGCCGGCGGCGGCTGCCCGCTCGCTCAGTGATTCACTCAGTCGACAGGCCTCCTGCTTGAACGGCACGGTCACATTCATGCCGCGAAAGCCCTCCTCGTGCAGGCCAGCGACAAAAGCCGGGAGCTGGTCGGTCGGGACTTCCAGCGCGGAGTATTGCAGCCGTTCCCCGGTCTGGCGGGCAAAAAGTCCGTGAATCTCGGGTGAGAGGCTGTGGCCAACCGGATTACCGAGCACCGCGTAGCGATCCATCTGGCATCAACCGGCTTTCAGCCAGCGGGCGGCATCACGGGCGAAGTAGGTCAGAATGGCGTCGCCGCCAGCACGTTTCATGCCCAGCAATGCTTCCAGGACGCAGGCTCTTTCGTCCAACCAGCCTTGCATCGCGGCGGCCTTGAGCATGGCGTATTCACCGCTGACCTGATAGATGAATGTCGGCATGCCGAAGCTATCCTTGACGCGCCGAACGATGTCCAGATAGGGCATGCCAGGCTTGACCATCACCATGTCGGCGCCTTCGTCGATATCCAGTTTCACTTCCCGCAGGGCTTCATCGCTGTTGGCCGGATCCATCTGGTAACTGTATTTGTTACCGCCTCCGAGATTGGCGGCGGAACCGACTGCATCCCGGAAAGGGCCATAGAAACTGGAGGCGTATTTGGCCGAATAGGCCAGAATGCGGGTGTTGCGATGATCGGCTGCTTCCAGCGCCTGGCGGATGGCGCCGATGCGGCCATCCATCATGTCCGACGGCGCGACGATGTCCGCGCCGGCTTCGGCGTGAGACAGGGCTTGCTTGACCAGCACTTCCACCGTTTCGTCATTGATGACGTAGCCGCTGTCATCGAGCAGTCCGTCCTGGCCGTGCGAGGTGAATGGGTCGAGCGCCACATCGGTGATCACGCCCAGTTCCGGAAAGCGCGTTTTCAACGCCCGCACCGCGCGCTGCGCCAGACCATCGGGATTATAGGCTTCCTCGGCCAGGTCGGACTTTTTCGCTGCACCGACGACGGGGAAGATGGCCACGGCGGGGATGCCGAGATCGAGCAGTACTTCAGCGTCGAGCAGGAGCTGATCGACGCTCAACCGCTCGACGCCGGGCATTGACGGCACCGGCTCGCGTTGATTTTCGCCCTCGAGCACAAAAACTGGCAGAATCAGGTCGTCGCTGGTGAGCTGGTTTTCGCGCATCAGGCGACGGGAGAAATCATCCCGACGCATGCGGCGGGGACGGGTGAACGGATAGGAAAAGGCCATAAGCTGAAATGGGTTCAGGATTGAGCCGGTGCATTATAGCCGGGATGCAGGGCTACACCCAACACGGGCAGTTTTCACGTTTTGCCCGCAACCCGCAGGCCGGCGCCGGGTGCTTACGCAAGGTTGTGATCCACGCAAAAAGGGAACATCCGCCGCAAGGTAGGATGTGCACAGGGAAGCTGCACATTGGAAAGTGATTACACATGTATCGTGTTCTATTGATCGAAAGCTCCGACACGCAACGTTTCGCATTGGCGCAAACATTGTCTCAAGCCGGTTATGAGCCGGTGGAGTCACAGGACTACTGGCAGGCCATCAACCTGCTGAAAATGGCGGCTGATGGCGAATACGATGCGGTCATCCTCGGCTGGATGGACTATGAGCCGGAACTGACGGCGATATTGAAAAAGCTGCTCAATGGCGACCGCTATGCCGGTGTCCCGTTGATCGTGTTGGCGGAGGATTGCGTCCAGGAACTGGAGGATTGGGTGGCCACCCGGCCTGCGTCGAAACGGCTGGAACACGGGCAGCATATCGAGATTCTCGATCAGATCACGCAATTGCAGGCGCCGGCGACGTGGCGTGCTGCGCGCGGCGAGACAGACAAGGCGCCACGCCAGCAGGGTATCAATATTCTGTTGCTGGACGATTCGCCGAATGATTTGGCGCGTTACCAGCGTATCCTGCTCGAAGCCGGTTACTCGGCCACCATTTGTTCCGATGTCGATACCGCAATGGATTTCTTCCGTCAGGAATCGTTCGACATCGTCATCATCGATTATTTCATTCTCGACAGTACCGGTGGGCGTGCCCTGATGTCGCGGATCAAGGACGAACCTGAAATGTCACGGGTGCACAGCGTGGTGCTGATCAGCTCTTATGTCGACAAGGCGGTGCAGGAAAGCCTGGAACTGGGGGCCGTCGAATGCTTGTTCAAGACCGAGACCGACGCGCTTTTTCTCGGCCGTGTGAATGCACTGGCGCGACAACTGGTGCTGCAAAAGTCCGCCGACACCGAGCGCCGCCGGTTCGAAGCGATTCTCGCCTCGGTGGGTGAGGGCGTCTTTGGCGTCACGCCGGACGGCAAGATCTCGTTCATGAATCCGGCCGGACAGAAAATGCTGGGTTTCACGGCGGGACCACAGTTCATCGGCAAACAGGCGCAAGCGCTGATCCACTCGCCCCAGCGTCATCGCAAGGGGGAGCAGCCGCAGGCCGACCGTCTCGCCGAGGCCTACCTCTCGGGTGCTGAACTGCGGCATCACGAATGTATTTTCGTGCGCACCGACAACCGCAAGATCAACGTGGTGTGCTCGGTGTCACCGTTGCAAGTCAACCAGGAACGACAGGGATCGGTGGTCGCCTTCCGTGATATCACTGAACGCAAACAAATGGAGCGCCGGCTGCTTTGGCAGGCCACGCGCGATCCGCTGACCGACCTGTTCAACCGCCGTTTCTTCGAGCAGTCGCTGGCGCGTGAGGTCAGAAAGATCAATCACGGCAAGGCCCGGTCGGCGGCATTGTTGTATCTGGATTTCGACCAGTTCAAATACCTCAACGACACTGCCGGGCATGATGCCGGTGACAAGCTGCTGATCGAGGCCAGCCAGCAATTGCGCGAATGCGTGCGCGCCAGCGACGATGTCGCCCGCCTTGGTGGTGATGAATTCGCGGTCATCCTGCGCGCGGTGAGCGCCACCGATGCGATGCAGATTGCCGAGCAACTGCGCTCGCGGCTGCAGGATGTCGCCTACATCAGCGAGGAAGTCTCGTTCAAGCTCAGCGCCAGCATCGGCGTGGCGATGATCGAGCAGGGCATGACGGACAAGGACGTGCTGGCCAATGCCGATATCGCCTGCAACATCGCCAAGCGCAAGGGCCGCAACCAGACGCATCTGTATTCCGATTCCACCGATCTCGATCGCGCTTCCATGAATGAGGAGATCGCCTGGTCGGTGCGCTTGAAGGAAGCGCTGGAGAACGAGGAATTCTTCCTCATGTTCCAACCGATCCTGCCACTGGCGGAAGTGGATTTCGGTGACCTGCCCGGAGAACCCAATCGCTTGTGGGCCTCACTCTCGCATTTGCCCGATCACTACGAAGTGCTGATTCGGTTGCGGCATGGCGACAACATGATCAGCCCGGGCGCATTTCTGCCGATGGCGGAACGTTTCAATCTGATTCAATACATCGACCTGTGGGTGGTGCAGGAATCGCTGAAACTGCTCGAATCGCTACAGGCACAGGGGCGCGAGGCGAGTTTTTCGGTCAACCTCTCCGGTTGCACGCTCAATTCCGGCGACGTGCTGCAAAAGATTCGGGCGATGCTCGACAAAACGCGCGTGCCACCCAGTTCGATTGTGTTCGAGATCACCGAGACGGCTGCGATCGACAAGACCGAGATTGCTCGCGAGTTCATTCAGTCGTGTCGGGAAATGGGCTGGAAATTCGCGCTCGATGATTTTGGCACCGGCTTCAGTTCATTTTCGCAACTCAAGCGGCTACCGGTGGATATCGTCAAGGTCGATGGCCAGTTCGTGCAGGACATGTCCATCGATCCGATCGACCGCGCCATCGTCATTGCGATCAACGATATCGCTCATTCGCTCGGGCTGGAAACCATCGCGGAATATGTCGAAACGCGGGAGACGCTGGAACTGCTGCAAGAATGCGGCATCGATCATGCACAAGGTCACTACATCTCCCGGCCATTGCGGGAAATCAATGCCCGCGCCGACAGTGCCACCCAGATGCTGCGGCTGGCCGAACCGTTCGGTAGCTAGCCCGCATTCCTGTGATTGGCTCTTCGTATCCAGCGGGGCGACGGCGGATTCAGCGGACTCAGGCCCAGTCGCGTGGCTTGAGGTAGCGTTCGTACAATCGGGCTTCTTCGCTGCCCGGTTCCGGCTGGTAGTTGTATTGCCAGCGTACCAGCGGTGGCAACGACATCAGGATCGACTCGGTACGGCCGCCGGATTGCAGCCCGAACAGCGTACCCCGGTCGTACACCAGATTGAACTCCACATAGCGGCCGCGCCGGTACAACTGGAATTGCCGTTCGCGCTCGCCATAGGGTGTGTCCTTGCGCCGCTCGACGATTGGCAGATAGGCCTGGGTATAGTGATCCCCCACCGAGCGCGTCAGCGCAAAGGCCGACTCGAAGTCCGGCTGATTCCAGTCATCGAAGAACAACCCGCCAATGCCGCGCGGCTCGTTGCGGTGACGGATGAAAAAATAGTCATCGCACCAGGTTTTCAATGTCTCGTATGTGCCATCCGGTGCGACGGTACAGGCTGCCCGCGCGGTGCGGTGCCAATGTTCACAGTCCTCATCGAAACCATAATACGGCGTCAGATCGAAACCACCCCCGAACCACCAGATGGGGTCGGCATCCTCGGCCGTGGCGATGAAGAAGCGGACGTTCATGTGTGATGTAGGCACATAGGGATTGCGTGGATGAATCACCAGCGACACACCGGCTGCCTCGAACGAACGTCCGGCCAGCTCGGGTCGAGCCGCCGTGGCCGAAGGGGGCAGCGAAGCACCCTGGACATGCGAATAATTCACCCCGGCCTGCTCGAAGACTGCGCCTTCGCTCAACACCCGGGTGCGCCCGCCACCGCCTTCCGGACGTGTCCAGTCGTCGTGTTCGAAAGTCTTGGCGCCATCCACTTCAGCCACTGCTGAGCAGATACGATCCTGAAGCGAGGTGAGGTAGTCGGTCACAGCCGTGAGAGAAGGAGCAGTCATCGCAATTCCTGGTGCCTGAAAAAACGGCATTCTAACCCGGTTTTCTCATTGGTTGGCGAAACGCCGGCTGAGCAACACTAGCCCGGATGCGGCGAATATTGCACTGCCCAGTGATTGCATCAGGGTCAGGAGGCCGGTGTAGGCGTCATCGACAGTGTCGATGTGATACTGGCGCTGGGCGATCTGTGACAGTACGCCAAACGCAGCCAGCCCAAAAAAGCGCGTGAGATTTTTCACCAGGGCGGAACGGTGCGGGAACAGGTTACGGCTGGCGGGATCGAGCATCAACGCCAGGCCTGCCGACAGAGAGAACATTAGCCCTTTGGGGTTTGGCGGCAAGGCGGTCAGGCTGGCCAATACCATGCAGCCGGAGACGAGCGCGATCCAGGGTGCAGCACGGTTGAGCCCTCGATAATGGCTGGTTTCCATGATCTGGTCAGTGGGCGAGTCGATCTCCGGGTCATGCTGCGCCTGGGGCGCATGCTGTCTGACGAGCGTGAGGAACCGTTCAGGGTTTTCGATCATCAGCGGGACATGCACCGTTTTGCGGTCACCGATGAGTTTGTAGCTTTGCATGGCGCCGCTGGTGGTGACACGTTGCAATGCGGGCCAGGGAATGAATTCAGGGCCGCCCCAAGCGGACCAGGCGCGGATGCCGTTCTCGCAGCAGTGGATTTTGATCATCCAGAGTGACAGCCCAGAGAGTGCGCCCAGACCGGGCAGGAACATTCCTATCAGCAGTGCGATGAGCCAGTCGCCGGGTTGGATGTTGTTTTCGGGGATGCCCAGCACGATCAGCAGGCTGCTCAGTGACAGCAACACCAGCAACAAGCCGGAGATGCGCCAGCCCGGAGCGGCTTGAAACGTGGTCCGGGGCGCGCTGCAGGGCATGTTGTGCAGCGCCTGCCAGCGCCATGCATAGGCTGCAGCCGCCAGCAGCCAGACGATCAGTGCGCCGCCTGCCATGCTCGCCGAGGTCAGTATTTGTCCGGGTCCCATCTGCATGGCTTACCGTTTCGTCTTCAGAGCGTCTCCGACGCGAAGTCGGCGAGCCGCGAGCGTTCGCCGCGCGTCAGGATGATGTGTCCGCTGTGCTCCCAGCCTTTGAAGTGATCGACCACATAGGTCAGCCCCGACGTGGTTTCGGTCAGATAGGGGGTGTCGATCTGGGCGATGTTGCCCAGGCAGACGACCTTGGTGCCGGGGCCGGCGCGGGTGATCAGTGTTTTCATCTGCTTGGCAGTGAGGTTCTGGGCTTCGTCGAGGATGATATAACGGTTCAGAAAGGTGCGGCCACGCATGAAGTTGAGCGAGCGGATCTTGATGCGATTCTGGATCAGGTCGTTGGTGGCCGCACGGCCCCAGTCGCCACCGCCATCGGTTTCGGTGAGCACTTCCATATTGTCCATCAGCGCGCCCATCCACGGCGCCATCTTTTCCTCTTCGGTGCCGGGCAGGAAACCGATGTCCTCGCCCACCGGCACGGTGACGCGGGTCATGATGATTTCGCGGTAGATCTTGTTCTCCAGCGTCTGCGCCAGTCCGGCGGCGAGTGTCAGCAACGTCTTGCCGGTGCCGGCCGGGCCGACCAGGGTGACGAAATCGATGTCGGGATCCATCAGCAGGTTGAGGGCGAAGTTCTGTTCACGGTTGCGGGCGTTGATGCCCCAGACGGTATGCCGTTTTTCCGAGAAATCCTGCGCCATTTCGATAATGGCGTGGTCGTCGTGGATCTCACGGACGATGGCATTGAATCCGGTCGATTCATCCTCGTTGAACAGGCATTGATTGGGATACCAGTTAGCGGTATCCGGCCCGCTGATACGGTAGAACGTACGGCCTTCTTCCTGCCAGGAGTCCATGTCGCGGGAATGGTCTTTCCAGAAGTCGCCCTCGAGCTTGTGTACGCCGGTGTACAGCAGGTCGACATCCTCGAGCACCCGGTCGTTGTAATAGTCCTCCGCATGGATGCCGAGCACGGCGGCCTTGATGCGCAGATTGATATCCTTGGAGACCAGGATCACCGCAATGTCGGGTTTGGTTTCCTGCAGCGCCAGCGCGGTGGCGAGAATGCTGTTATCGGCGGTATTGCCGGGTAGCGAAGAGGGCAGGTGAGCGTTGGCGGTTTCCGTCTGGAAGAACAGCCGGCCCGAGCGTTCTTCGCCATTGACCTGCCCCAGGCTGGCCAGCGGCAGGCCCTGGCGGATACGGGATTTGGGGGTGGCCGCCATCAGCTCGTCGATGAAGCGGCTGACCTGCCGGACATTGCGTGCCACTTCCGACATGCCTTTCTTGGCCTTGTCGAGTTCTTCCAGCACCACCATGGGCAGGTAGATGTCGTGCTCGTGGAAGCGGAACAGCGAGGTGGGATCGTGCATCAGCACATTGGTGTCGAGCACGTACAGCCGGGCGTGGTTGGCCGGGATTCTGGCGGCGTTCATTTTGTCAGCGCTTGGGCGGCGGCCAGGACTTCCTCCACATGTCCCTTGACTTTGACCTTGCGCCATTCGGCGACCAGGATGCCTTGCTTGTCGATCAGAAAGGTGCTGCGCTCGATGCCCATGTATGTCCTCCCGTACAGTTTCTTTTCTTTGATGACGTCGAACAATTGACAAAGTGCTTCTTCAGGATCAGAGAGCAATTCGAACGGGAAGTTCTGTTTCGCCTTGAAATTTTCGTGGCGCTTGAGGCTGTCGCGCGAGACGCCGAGAATTTCGGTATCCGCCTTTTGAAAGTCCGGGTAATGGTCGCGGAAGTTCTGTCCCTCGGTGGTACAACCGGGGGTGCTGTCCTTGGGGTAGAAATACAGCACGAGGTTCTTCTTGCCGCGAAAATCGGACAGTGAGATGGTTTGATCGCCAGTGGCGGCGGCGGAAAAGTCGGGAACGGGTTTGCCCACTTCTATGTTTGCCATGAAATCCTCCAGAGGTATCGTGACCCCTCGATTTTGGCACAGAATGCCGGCTTTAGCCCGAATTTCTCACAGGGTCGCAGTCGTGATCCTGCGAGAAATCGGGTTAGTGTAACCACTCGGCTCACCACTGAAATGCGCCATCGGCTGGTATCGAAGCCCGGCCGATGGGCGGACTGCTACATTTCCTCGGCGATCAGTTCGACCCGACGATTCTTGGCGCGACCACGCGCGGTGGCGTTCGAGGCGATCGGCTCGGATTCCCCCTTGCCGGCGTACTGCATGCGCGAGGGATCGACACCGCGGCTGGCCAGGTATTCGGCCACGGCCAGCGCCCGGGCTTCGGACAACCGTTTGTTGGCAGCGGCACTGCCGGTGTTGTCGGTATGACCGATGAGCGTGATGCGGATATTGGGATATTGCTTGAGATTGTCGGCCACCACGTTGAGGATCGATTTCGCTTCACCGGTCAGTCGGGCCGAGCCGATCACGAAATTGACGCCTTCGAGGATGCCGGAGAACTTCTCCGCTACCGATGGTTGGGGTGCCGGCACTGTGGGTGCGGGCGTTGCGGCCGGCGCTGGAGGAGGCGCTACGCTGCCGCTGCAACCGCGGTTGTCGACCAGCGCGCCCGGCGGTGTGTCGAGGCACAGATCGAGATTGTCGATCACGCCGTCGCCATCGGCATCGAAGGTTTTGGGGTCCGGTTTCGGCAGTGGTGCGGCGTTGCTGTCGTCCTGCAAGGCGGCGGGTGCCTTATGGGGCTTCATCGGACAGCCATTGACGCCGACGCCAACACCGGGCGGTGTATCGGGGCAGCGGTCCACATGGTCGTCGACGCCATCGTTGTCCTTGTCGATCACCACCGGCTTTTTCGGCAACGCCGTTGGGCGTCCGAAACGTTTGATCAGATCGAGCGAGACCATCTGAGCTTCAGGATCATAGTAGTCATACTCGCCGCGCACCGAAAAGCCATTGACCATCTGGTATTCCAGACCCAGCCCGCCGATCAGTCCGGCATCGTTGGTTTTATCGAAGGAAATACCGTTGGCGCTGGTCAGCAACTGGCCGACGCCGAGTTTGCCGTAGGCGGAGAATCCCGGCAGGTTGTTGGGAAACTGGAGCACGGCTTGCAAGCCGTAGACGCGGTAGTCGAGCTGCCCGCGGCCAGCATTGGCGCCGGCGGCACCGGTGGCGTCACCGGTGGTATTGCCCGCGCCATCGATGAATGGAAATGGTGGATCCAGCGTTCCCAGCCCGGTGCCAGTGTTGACGTTGCTGCTGTTGCTGCCATCGGCACCATTGACCGCGCCGTTGTTGCTGACGGAGAGATCCTGGATATCGACATGGCCGAGATCGGCGAACAGGCCTTCGACCGATATGTGATTGGTCAGGTCATAGCCCAGCAGGATCTTGTAGCCCGAGAAGGTGCCCTTGCCGAAGTTGATATTGGGATCCTT
>Ga0256841_1003422_pt1 | contig 11896 bp, 11 predicted proteins | sample 356308metaG_FD_185971 | JGI IMG/M metagenome (GOLD analysis project Ga0256841, IMG submission 185971) | Hydrothermal vent microbial communities from Mid Atlantic Ridge, Atlantic Ocean - 356-308 | ecosystem: Environmental > Aquatic > Marine > Hydrothermal vents | place: Atlantic Ocean: Mid...
AACAGCATGCCTGAAGGGCAGGCTTCTTTCCTTGAGCAGTTACACACTGCTCAAGGAAAAAAGAATATCCCTTTGCGCTCTTAGCGTCTTAGCGGTTCAAACTTGGTTGCGGCTTCGCTGCCTTAGTATGTTACTCAGTCGGTTGGTTTTGCAAGGTCTTCTGGTCGAACAAAGGTTTCTATTCCTAGTCTTTCTGCAACCTCGAAAGCTTTCGGTTCTATCATGGGAGAAATAACAATCTTGCGACTAACCTTTCTCCCTTCCTTGTTTTCGAAAAATTTTACCTTCCTGTCAAAAACGTACATGTCTGCTTTACTCACCGATGACTTTATTTCAATGATCCATACCTCCCCGTTTTTCAGCACTACGTCGAGTTCAACCTGGTCGGGATGACCGAAAACGTCACCTTTTTCGTCATAGCTCAGATAACGTTCAACTTTCATATCGGTGAGTTCTTCCAAGATGCTCTTAATAGCTCCCCTGAATGCCTTTTCTGTTGTTAGTCCCCATCTGGCCCCGAGGGCTCCTATGGTTGTATCTATCCTCCTATCCACCCTTCGAACTTCCTTTAGTAAAGTTTCCCACCTGCGGTCTGATTCTTCTTTAAGCTCCCTCCATTTTTTTTCTGATTCTTCTTTAAGCTCCTTCCATCTTTTTTCAGACTCAGCCCATTTTTTTTCTGATTCTTCTTTAAGCTCCCTCCATCTTTTTTCAGACTCAGCCCATTTTTTTTCCGAGTCTTCTTTAAGCTCCCTCCATCTTTTTTCCGAGAGTTCCCATTTTTTTTCTGATTCTTCTTTAAGCTCCCTCAACTCGTTCAACAAGATTTCAAATCTTGATTCAGTCTCTTTCTTATCGGCAAAGCTATCCACGAGTTTTTTCCACAATATCAGCTTGACATCTGGATGTTTTTCCAAAATGTCGGGAAGTTCCTTAAAAATTATTTTTTTTACTTCGGGAGCAAGGTTTTCCTCGTTAATCATTAAATTCACCTCATCCTTCCTATCTTTTCTGTTGCGCGTGCTGCAAATAAACTATACATCCAAATTTGCTACTTGTCTACTTGTAGTGGTCATTATTTCCGAAAGTAGAAAAAACAGGGAAGTCCAATCAATTGGAACTATTATAGAGAAACCAACAGTAAAATAGATTCAGGGAAGGCAATGCAAAAGACACTACTTCCCTGCAATTGTAATCTCCGAACGAAAGTCCTTACAAAATGAAATGACTGCTGGAAGCTTAAGATCAGCGGAGAGGCGGCATAGGTGGGGTAGCCAGGAAGACGTCAAGGTCGTGGCCGGGAAACCCTGAAAAAGTCTTAGGCTGGGCAGTAGGTGCTTCTTATGGCATAAAATGTGTTGGCTGGCAAGGTAACAATCACGATGACCTTTGATGTTCCCATTGCAAACGGACCCGGGTGAAATCTTTAGGCATTTGAAAACACCTCTAGTAATACATTCCTAGTGTTGGTCTATATAGATGTTCATCGAAAGGGCAGAATTTTTTCAGGTATCCCAATATCTTTTTACTGGCTGGCCATGTCGGAAAACTCGGAACCGTTGAAGCCGCCAATGTCACCAACCTTGTCGGAAAGTACAGCGGGAGCTACGAACCCCCATGAAATCTCTGTGTTCTTAAAGGTGTGCGAGGTCTCGATCTTAACAAGGTTAAATCGGTCATTGTTCTTGGTATTCATGATGATGGCCTCTCCAAGGACATTCGCGGACATCTGTGTGTGACTTGTGACATCTGTTCAATCACAGATGATGTAGGCTTTGATCCGGGAACCACAAGTTATTTATACCTTAGCCGATCCGATTCCCGGTCCTATATGGCTTTTTACCACTAGCCTGATCGGGTCACTGGGCCTGGAGAAAAAAGTTAATAACACATAAAGGAAGAAGATGCTATTTTCGAGAATCTCTCTTTTCTTGCCGGAAATCCCCTTTTTTAGCTTGAGTACGAGCAGAAGGCCAGAATGCAGTTATCTAATGAATCAGTAAGCAGAGACGACAAACTGTCATCTTGTTTTAGGTTGCTCACGAAAATCCTGGACTACTAGTACTGCAAGAACCGGTATTGCCCGATTTACTAGTGTTGCCGGTGGAAAAAGGAGATAGCAGTTTTGTTACATTGTTTGAATTGCATTCAGGACATTTTACTTCTGTAGTAAGGGAGCCAAGAATCAATTTTTCAAATGTGGCCCCGCATTCTTTGCACCTGTATTCAAATATTGGCATATTTACCTCCTCTTTTCAGAATCACATTAACTTTAAAACCTTTTGCTCGGAAGTCAAGGCCAGTTTGTTTTACCGAACTGTAGGATGTCTGGCTGTTGAGAATTAGGGGGGTTAAGATTATGAAAAATTCGGGCACTTTTGTGGAATTTTTTTCACACTTACTAAATCTTGAAATCCTGTAACTAATTAGTATACTTCGGGCTAGTATTTCTAACTTATGGAAATTGCAGGATAACATTAGCCTTGCAAGTATTTGAGAATACGTGGCTGTCTAAGGTATAGATTTTGCATGTTAGTACTTAAGATGGGAGGTTTGCTTATGCAATCGGATGTCCAAGTTATAAAACAGTACGGCTCGCACATTTCGTCGATAAGATGCAACAAATGCGGAACGGCACGCAAGTTTTACAGTTACCAGCTGCCACGTACCGACTTCCAGGTTCATTGCAAAAAATGCGATAACAATTTTCTCGTGAGAGTTGAAAAGAGAAAAAAATTCCGCTTAAAGACGCGAATGACGGTCTCTTTTTCCAAGTGGGGAGATCCAAGGGAAGTAACAAATTGTAGCATCGGGAATATAGTAAACTTGTCTGTGGATGGTTTCTGCATTGACTATTATGGGTCCCCGAAGGAATTCAAACCAGGGGATACGATCTATTTTTCTTTTGTTCTCCCTGATTTGACGAGGGAAGAGATAAACAACGCAGGGATAATTAAGTGGGTGAAGCGCACAAATCCGAATAACTTCGGTCAGAAGCTACTCCTTGGCGTACAATTCAGTGACCTTGATATGCATCAACGGAAAGCACTCGGTTTTTTTCTCATGGGTGAAACGAACAGGAACCTAAATCCGTGACCGTTAACCTGGACTGCCTATGCAAGGAAAAGCTCGGCGGACTATAGTTTGCTATGTCCGGCGGGCAATAACGCTGAAGATACGTTGCAGGTGAACGATGCGCAGGGCGTGAAAAGATTCCTTGACAAGGTGAAGAATAATCCATCCTTTCCATGTGGCCAATAATCAGTAATTTAGGCATATTATACAAATCAGCCATCAAGCTCCGTCACGGATTCAATAAAAAGTGCTATGAACAAAAAAAGGGCAGGAATTTCCTGCCCGTAAGAGTTAATCTAACTTGTTTTTACTGTGGAACTACAGTTCACTGCTGTAACACAAATCGAGGGCTGACCTTTTTAATCCCATGGGCACACCATTTTTCTTAACAAAGTCTTCTAGCGCCTTCTGTCCAATACATCTGCTGTATACCGAATAACAATTTTCTTTGCCGCAAAAACTCACCGATTGATTATCGGTATTTTGGGTTAGTTCATGAAAAGGGCAATTCATGCAAACCTTCAAAACCATTTTAATCCCTCCTGGATAACTGAATTTTCGAATAAGTGTAACTCTACACTCCTTGTTACCAAAAACGTGCCAGAATTTTGCTAACCTTTCCGGTGGCTGTCTATGTAACGAAATGCAAGATTCGCTACCCTTATCCGCCAGATTTCGTCCTAAAATTATTATGAAAGTTATTTACCAGAATGGGTATATTTTTTCCTATTTTGTGTAATTTAATTGTTTGTTCACCAATTTGACAAAGTTGAAACCGGTAATGCGGGAGCCGATACGTTGTTCTCGTTGACTTATTCTCGTAGCTAGACTAGAATTAGTTATTAAATTGTCAATAATAGCCTAAAATTATTGTGTTTTTAGTGGTTGGTTGCTTGTTTTTCTATGACGGGAGGGACAGATGGACTCGTTAAAAGATAAGATTGAAAAAGAGATCCAGGAAATGAGGCGACAGATGCTTAGGATGTTTCAGGACTTTCCTGGGCCAAAGGTTATGCCTGCGTTTCAGATACATAGGCAGGTGTGGACGCCTCCGATTGATGTGTATGAAACCTCGGATGAATACGTAATACTGGTTGACCTTGCAGGAGTTGATCCAAAGGACATAGATATTGTTGTGGAAGACAAGGTGTTGAGAATTAGAGGTAGAAGGGTTCGTCCGGCGATAGGCAGGGCTACCAGGGTACACGAAATGGAAATCGATTTTGGAAACTTTGAAAGATACTACCGTTTTCCCAATCCTCTGGATGTCTCCCGAGCATCTTCAAATTATGCCAACGGATTACTGGAAATTGTTTTACCGAAAAAACAGACGCATGCAACGGTTACCATATCACTCACCGCCGGATAATGGGAGGATCGAACGATGACAGATGATCAAGATAGAAATCCCCAGACACGGGAGGAAATGAAGATACCTGAGCGTTTGCCAGTACTTATAGTACGCGGCATGGTTCTTTATCCGGGTCTGATTATCCCGATAATGGTTGGAAGACCGACCAGCAAAAGCCTGGTTGATAAAGCGCTCCTTGGCGATCAAATGATTGCTGTGACAACTCAAAAGAAAGATGACGTAGATGAACCGGGACCCGAGGACATATACCATGTAGGTACAGCCGCACAGATTCTCAAAATGATGAAGCTACCTGATGGTGCGTATCAGATTATTGTTCGTGCCATGAAGAAAGTAAGGCTGACCGAGTTTCAAAGAACCGAAGAAGAAAAATTCTGGACGGCGAAGGCAGAAGTCATTGACCTGCCGGATATGTCAAAATATGAAGCTGACAAAGAGATAGAAGCATTGTTGCTAAACATAAGAAAGCAGTTTGAAAAAATGGCTCAACTGGCTGGAATGCCGCCCGAAGTGGTAATGCTTACTTTGAATGCGGAAAGCCCGCTACAGCTTGCTTATCTCATTGCCTCGAATTTGAATATAACCGTTGAACAGCGCCAGGAGATCTTAGAAGAAAATGATTATAAAAAGCTGCTGGAGCTTGTTACCAGACATTTGACTCAGCAGCTTGAAACCCTTGAGTTGAGCAAGGAACTCCAGGAAAAAATAAAGGCAGACCTTGATAAGAACCAGAGAGAATTCTTTCTCCGGCAACAGCTTAAAGCCATCCAAAAAGAACTTGGTATTGAAGATGAAAGGAGCGTGGAGATACAGGAACTTCGTGAAAGGCTTGAGAAAACCAAGATGCCTGAAGAAGCAAGGAAGGCTGCGGAACGCGAGCTCGACAGGCTATCCAAGATGCCTCCGGGAGCCGCTGAATATACTGTTTCGAGAACTTACCTCGAATGGCTCCTTGAATTACCCTGGGAAGTTTCCACAGAAGACCGCCTCGACATAGATGAAGCTGCCGCCATTTTAGACAAGGATCATTTTGATCTGGAGAAGGTAAAAAAACGAATTCTAGAATACCTTGCGGTCCTCAAATTAAAAAGAGACATGAAAGGGCCCATTCTCTGTTTTGTTGGGCCGCCAGGCGTGGGGAAAACCTCCCTGGGACAGTCGATTGCCGAAAGCCTCGGGAGAAAGTTTATAAGGATTTCCCTTGGGGGAGTTCGTGACGAAGCCGAACTACGTGGTCATCGAAGAACATATGTTGGGGCTCTCCCTGGTCGTATTATCCAAGGGCTCAGGAGAGCCGGCTCAAATAACCCTGTTTTTATGCTCGATGAAGTGGATAAGCTTGGATATGACTTTAGAGGGGATCCTTCTTCTGCGCTTCTCGAAATCCTTGATCCGGAGCAGAACCACAGCTTTTCTGATCACTACATAGAGGTTCCCTTTGATTTGTCCAGGGTAATGTTCATTACCACGGCCAACTTGCTGGAACCGATTCCTCCTGCATTGCAGGACAGAATGGAAGTTCTTGAACTCCCGGGTTACACCCCGGAAGAGAAACTACAAATCGCCAAAAAATACCTTATACCGGAACAACTTGAAAATCATGGTTTAACTGCAGAGATGCTTCAAATAACGGATAATGCCGTCAATGATATAATACGGCTATACACGAAGGAAGCCGGGGTTAGAAATCTGGAAAGGCAGATAGCGGCTGTTTGTAGATTTGTTGCTAAGGATGTTGTAAGCGGGAAAAAAGGATTGGTGGTTGTCGATTCAGCGGATCTGGAAAAGATCCTTGGTCCTGTGAAATACATACCTGAAATGGCTGCAAGGGTTTGGGGACCGGGGTTGGCGACGGGACTTGCCTGGACACCGGTTGGTGGAGACATTATATTTATAGAAGCAACAAAAATGAAAGGCAAAGGTCAGTTAATTCTGACCGGACAGCTTGGTGATGTTATGAAGGAATCTGCCACCGCGGCCCTTTCTTATGTTAGATCCCAGGCCGAAGCTCTCAACATCAATGATGAAATATTTGGCAAAACAGATGTCCATATCCATGTTCCGGCAGGTGCTATCCCGAAGGATGGACCATCAGCAGGTATTGCCATGGTGGTTGCGCTGATATCTTTGTTTCAAAATCGGGAAACCAGGAAAGACGTTGCCATGACGGGTGAAATTACCCTTCGTGGTGAAGTTTTGCCTGTAGGGGGTATAAAGGAGAAAGTCCTAGCAGCTAAAAGGTCGGGAATAAGCAATGTAATTTTACCTGTTTTAAATGAAAAGGATCTTGTTGAAGTATCCGACCCCCTTAAAGAAGGTATGAGATTCCACTTTGTTAATCTAATTCCGGATGCCCTAAAAGTCGTGTTTGCAAATGGGCCCTCGGGCAAGTGAAAACTCTTTGAATGAAAGCATACCCTCTTAAAATTCAACTGGCTATTCCTGGGAGGTTTAAATTTCTCTCGCTTCCTAGAAGCGTGGCGAGGGAAGTTTGTTCAATGTTAAGCGACAACAAGGTGGATGAGAAAACACTCTGGGCTATTGAGCTTGCGGTTAGCGAAGCCGTTACAAATGCCATGAAGTACGGTTGCCCTGTGAATGGCTCCGAGACGGTGGAAGTAGAGTTTGAAATCTGGAGTGATCGGCTGGAGATTTCTATTATCGATAGAGGGAAAGGATTCGATTGGGAAAGGATTGTTTCTCCGGATTTTACGTCACCCAAGGAGAGTGGTTATGGAATATATATTATAAGAGAGCTTATGGATGAGATCAGCTACACTAGAAGTGAAAAGCATAATGTTCTTAAGCTAATAAAATACTTAGCCTAAAACGGGCGGAAAGGAGTTTCACGTGGATCCTAAAGTCTTCAGGGAATATGACATACGGGGGATAGTGGGAGAACAGATTACGGAGGAGGATGTAAGAATCTTGGGTCAAACCTTTGGTACTTACATGAAAAAACAGGGAAAAAGCAGGGTTGTGGTCGGTAGAGACTGCCGACATAGTTCAAAGCCTTTCAGAGACAGGCTCCTGGAAGGGATGCTCTCCACAGGCCTCGATGTTGTCGATCTTGGCATCTGTCCAACTCCGGTGTTTTATTTCTCTCTGAGGCACTTGGAAAGGGAAGGGGGGATGATGATAACTGCAAGTCACAATCCCCCGGAATATAACGGCTTTAAAGTATGTAACGGATACGACACAATATCTGGCCCCGAAATTCAGAAGCTCAGGGTTCTCATGGAAAAGGGCGATTTCGTGAAAGGCGAAGGAAGGGTGGAGGAGTACGATATTATTACTCCATACATGGAGTTCATAAAAAACAATATAAAGATAAACAAAAAACTACGGGTTGGTCTCGACGCTGGTAATGCCGTTGGAGGACCGGTTGCAGTTCCATTATTGAGGGACCTTGGGTGTGAAGTCCATGATATTTATTGCGACATGGACGGAGATTTTCCGAACCACGAACCTGATCCCACCGTGCTAGAAAATCTAAAGGATTTAATAGCGTTGGTTAAGAAAGAAAAGTTGGATGTGGGCATAGCCTACGATGGAGACTGTGACCGAATAGGTGTGGTGGACAACGATGGTGACGTGGTTTACGGAGATAAGCTGATGATTATCTTTGCCAGGGAGATCCTGTCCAGGAAACCGGGGGCAACGTTTATCTCGGAAGTAAAGTGTTCGAAGACTCTTTACGATGACATAGAAAAACATGGCGGAAAGGCCATAATGTGGAAAACGGGTCATTCCCTTATCAAGGCCAAGATGAAGGAGGTGAACGCTGAGCTGGCCGGAGAAATGAGCGGCCACATGTTTTTTAAAGATAGGTATTTCGGTTATGACGATGCCATTTATGCATCCTGTAGGCTGCTTGAGATTCTTTCCAATACGGGGAAAACAATAAAAGAACTCCTTGAGGGTGTGCCCAAGACATATTCGACCCCTGAAATCAGGGTGGAATGTCCCGACGAAATAAAATTTGAAGTTGTGGAAAAAGCAAAGAAAATTTTCAAAGAGAAAAATTACAAGGTAATTGATGTAGACGGGGCACGAATTGTTTTTGACGATGGCTGGGGACTTGTTAGGGCTTCCAATACTCAACCTGTCCTGGTCCTTCGTTATGAAGCAGAAACGCCGGAACGATTGGAAGAGATAAGACAGATAATTGAAGGAACACTCAAGGAAATAATCAAGTAATTCTGTTGGTATGCGGATTGCATGCACTACCACATAGAAAAGTTGTGCTCTTAGGCGGTTGAATGAAACTACAATGTAAGCACAAATGACGTGAAACATGGAAAAATCCTTGTTTACCCAGGAAGATATTGATTTAGCAGCATCCAGAGGAATCACTGAAGGCGATTTACTCGAACAACTAGAAATCTTTAGGCGTGGTACTCCCTACGTTCGACTTTTAAGGCCCTGTATTGCAGGAGACGGTATACTAAAGATTGAAGATTCTGAAAAGAGTGAATTGGTTGAAATGTACGAGGAAGCTGCAAGTCAGGGTAGGCTCACGAAATTTATCCCGGCTTCAGGGGCGGCAACACGGATGTTCAAGAATTTGGCATGGTTTTGTTGTCAGTCTCCGGAGGTGGATTTGATAGTACTTAAAAAGAAGCATCCGCAAGATGAGAAAATCCGGGCAATTTGGGAGGTAGTAGAAAACATAAGGCATTTTGCTTTTTTTGAAGATCTCGAAGGTGTAATGGCCAAGGACGGACTTAACATTGAAAAAGTGCTTGAAAGTGGAGATTTCCAGACCTTGTTTGTCTATCTTTTGACGGAAAGGGGTTTGAATTATAGTAATTTGCCCAAGGCACTCCTCAAGTTTCACCGGTACAAGGATCATCAACGAACCGCCCTTGAGGAACACTTAGTTGAGGCGGCGGGGTATAGTTGTGATTCAGACGGCGTATGTCGTATTCATTTTACAGTCTCTCCCGGTTATAGAAAGATTTTCGAGGCCACAATAGACCGTCTCAAGGCAAAATACGAAGGCTCATCCAGGGTTCTCGATGTAGGTCTTTCTGAACAGTCTCCTTCCACTGATACGATTGCAGTTGATGCAAACAATCAGCCTGTGAGAGATTCCGAGGGTAGGCTAATTTTTCGACCCGGTGGGCATGGTTCCCTGCTTAAAAACCTCAACGAACTTAACGGCGATATTGTGTTTTTGAAAAATGTGGATAACGTAGTGCCGGACAGTAAAAAACAACCAACTTTCCTTTATAAAAAACTACTTACCGGGTACCTGGTTAAACTACAGAGAAGAATTTTTGAATACCTTAATCTGCTAGAGGAACCTTCTGTGTCCGGCGAGCTAATTCGACAAATCGAAGAATTCTGTAAGGCTGAGTTGAATCTGGATCTAAGAAACATAGAAAACGCTCCACCTGAGAAAAAACTCAAAACCCTCCAGACTCTACTTGATCGTCCCCTTCGGGTTTGTGGAATGGTCGAAAACAGGGGAGAAGCGGGAGGAGGACCTTTCTGGATTGTAGATTACGATGGTAATATCTCTATCCAGATAGTTGAGATGTCCCAAATCGATAAGAATTCACCGACACAGATGATTATTCTGGAGCGTTCAACGCATTTCAACCCAGTTTTTATTGCATGTGGGTTGAGAAATTATAAGGGTAAACAATTTAACCTCTTCAAGTACAGGGATCCGAGGGCTGTTTTTATCACGACAAAATACATGAACGGTAGAGAACTAAAGGCCCTGGAATGGCCGGGATTGTGGAATGGATCCATGGCGTATTGGAATACGGTTTTCGTGGAGGTGCCCCAGGAAATTTTTAACCCGGTTAAAACTGTCAATGATTTACTCAAGGAAGCCCATTGCAATAATTGATACTTGTATCAGGACTCCGTGATTATGGCGACTGAATACCAGGCACATAATGAAACAGGCCCTAATGGTGGCAAAATATCCCAGGATTTTCAAAATGACCCCCAGACTATCCTTATTGTGGACGATAACGACATAAACCGGATGTTACTCAGCCGTATGTTGGCAAAGAAAGGATTTGGATTACTTGAGGCTTCCGACGGTGCAGAGGCTATCAACATAGCAACTGAGGAATTGCCCGACCTTATTCTTCTTGACATAATGATGCCGGAGATGGACGGATACGAAGTATGCTTGAGGTTAAGAGAAAATCGTGAAACTGCGGACATTCCGATAATCTTTCTCTCTGCGAAATCGGAAACCGACGACAAGATCAAAGGGCTTGAGGCAGGAGCCGTTGATTATATAACCAAGCCTTTTTCCATGGGTGAGGTCCTTGCCAGAGTCAAGGCTCAACTGAAAATCAGGTCGCTAACAAAGTCGCTGAAGAAGTCTAATGAGTCTCTTAAAAAGGCTCTGTTGGAACTCGAAAAGAAGCAGGAGAGAATCGAGGATGACTTAAAAGCAGCCGCCATAATTCAGAAGAGTCTTCTGCCTGAATCCCCGCCGGAACTGGATTCGGTAAATTTTGCGTGGGAATTCAGACCTTCCCACCGGATTGGTGGGGACATTTTTAACCTCTTTTTCGTGGATGACTATCAACTTGCGGTATATGTTCTTGACGTAAGCGGTCATGGTGTCCCATCGGCCATGGTTGCTGTTACGGTATCTCAATTATTGAGACCGCCGAGTGGGATTAGTGAGAGTTCCGTTCTGAGAAAAAGGATATCAACACCACCATATTACAAGATTGTACCACCATCGGAAGTTCTTTCTGCTCTTGATAAAACCTATCCAATAGAGAGGTTCGAAAAGTTTTTTACAATGACGTACCTGCTGTTAAATTACCAGGACGGTAACATAAGTTATAGCAATGCCGCTCATCCCTTTCCGGTCATTGTTCGTAAAAGTGGTCAACTGGAATTCCTGGATAAAGGAGGATCAATAATTGGACTGGGAACCGGTGACGGTTTTGAAGAAGGTAAGGCTAAGCTGGAACCTGGTGACAGGCTATTTTTGTATACTGACGGAATCCTGGAGTACCGAAACGCCGATGAATCTTTTTTTGGGCAAGAGAGATTTCACTCCGTTCTGGTTAATTCAAGGGATGTTCCTCTGGATCAAGCGCTCAGGCGGGTTATAGAATCTCTGGAAACATTTGACACAGAGTTGGTCCCTCAAGATGATATAACCCTACTTGGCATAGAATATAGAGGTTGAAACGGACAAGGAGATGATATGGGGATAGAAAGCTATGAAAAGAATGGAATCTTCGTTGTAAAAATATGCGAAGAAAGACTAGACGCAAGCACCGCCCCCGATTTCAAGAATTACGTTCTTGACTTTGTATCGAAAGGTAAAACGAGAATCCTTTTAGACCTAGGAAAGGTGGATTTTATAGATTCCTCAGGTCTCGGAGCCATCGTGACTGTATTGAAAAGAATCAGTGGTTCAGGGGATCTGTGCATATGTAATCCAACTGAACCTGT
>Ga0256841_1003423_pt1 | contig 11894 bp, 10 predicted proteins | sample 356308metaG_FD_185971 | JGI IMG/M metagenome (GOLD analysis project Ga0256841, IMG submission 185971) | Hydrothermal vent microbial communities from Mid Atlantic Ridge, Atlantic Ocean - 356-308 | ecosystem: Environmental > Aquatic > Marine > Hydrothermal vents | place: Atlantic Ocean: Mid...
AAAAGAAAATTTAAGTTCATCTTCGTTTAGTGATATATTTTTAGAGACTTCAATCATGTAAAATTTAAATATTTTCTTTTTAGTTATTTAATTCAAAATAAAAGAAAAATAGAGTGAGAGGCAAACAATTATTTGAGTATTGTTGTTTGTATGAAAAAAAAGTTTGAATAAAAATTTAAGTAAATAAAATTATAAGAAATATTCCAGATTATAAATGATGTTTTTAATGATATGTAAAATTTTTGTTAAGTTTTCATTTGTTAAGCGGATTCTTTTTTCAGAAAACAAACTATTTTGTATTCCCAATATTTTTAAAGATTTCTTTATTTCGTTTAGTTGATAATTTTCAAAAAGCCCACCATAGCTGTGAATAATTACATTCCTAATTTTATAAATATGTGTAAATTCCTCCCAATTATTAATTTTGCCGAAATCAATGCCAAGCGTTTTTACTATATAAGTTTTTAATTTGTTTATTCCATTACCTTTTATATCAGAAATTTTAAATACATTATTTTTTTCCCCTTTTTCAGCTATTTCATATAATAATGCTTCAACTAACGAACATAAGCCAACAAGCATGTAACTATATCTATTGCTTCTGGCTAAACCCAAATGAGTTAAATTATCTTTTTTATTAAAAGGAGTTTGTTCTTCTTTCTTAAGTCTATTTAATTCATATTTATAGGACTCAATTTCATGTAAATATATGTTCATAGTGTTTTAAGTGATAACAGTGATATTAAGTAAGTAAATAACTACTGAATTTTTACACATAATTAAAGTATAAATAAATTAAATATATATTTTTTTCCATTGTTTTTTAATTCAAGTTTCTTTTATTTATGAATTAAGAATTTGAGATTATATCTTTCATTTCAAAAATTTGCATTTAGTTTTAAAATAAAGGGAAAATAAACTATAATCCGCATTATAAACACTTAAAAAAACGGGGGAATTGACTAAATTTTTTAATTAAAAAAATTGCGATAAAAATGTTTTAATTGATTCATATCACATTAAACCAAAAAAATGTTAACTATACTTGGGTTGTTTTTAAAAAAGATAATTCTATTAACAAAAAAAAGTAACAAAAGAAGGTTACTTTACTATTATTATATGGAGGAAAAATGAAAATAGGGAAAAAACTATTACTTCTATTTATATTGGTATTCTTTTCCGCTACAATATTCGGGCAAGATACTTTATCGCTAACACACGTTGCCGGAGATTTATCCGTTACAATGTATAACGAAGGTTCTATAGGTACTTATGCAAAAGGTAACGGAGCTTTACCGGGTATTACTTGGAAAGGGGAAAACGGTCTTTGGTTTGGCGGTTTAATTTTTGCATCAAAAAAAATTGGCGAAGTGCATGGAATGGTTGGAAGCTTTCGTTGGATTGATAATACGGAACAATTTGTAAAAGATATAGAATTTGTTAAAAGTGATTTTAAAAAAGGATTTAGCACAGATGCAAATTTTAATCAAATATCAAAAGCTACTTTAAACGATAGCGGTGCCGTTCAACCTTATGGAGTGGAAATACTTCAAAATACTTATTCGAATACGGCAGATAAATTTGTTTTTATTCGCTACGGTTATATTAACAAAACCTCTAAAACAATTAATGATTTTTATGCAGGTATTTTTATAGATTGGGATATTCTACCGGATGCGAGTTCAAATTTAGGCGGATTTGATGAAGGTACAAACCTTGTGTATATGCATAGTAGCGATTCTAAAAGCAAGTATTTTGGCGTTGCTTGTCTTAATACTTTAAGCGGTTTCAGTATTTCGGATTTTAATCCTACATCCGTTATGCAAGCAAGAAAGGAATTGTTTAAATATTTAACAACAAAAGGTACCAACGTAACAAAAGCCGCAGAATACAGATCCTACCAAGGTGTTAAAATAGGAGATTTAACCCCCGGTGATACCGTATGGGCAACGTTTGCAATTGTTGCGGGCGATAATTTAAATGAAATTAAAGCCAACGCCACGGCAGCAAAAAATAAAGCTACACAAGTGGGATTTCTAAATGTTGTTGGTGTAGAAAAAGAAGCTCAACTACCTAACAAATTTTATGTAAAACAAAACTATCCCAATCCGTTTAATCCGACAACTAAAATAACTTTCGGATTAGCCAAAAAATCCAATGTGGATTTAAGAGTTTATGATATGTTGGGAAGAGAAGTAGCAGTTTTAATAAACAATGAATTACTTAGTGCCGGTTCTTACAGTTCCGAATTCAATGCTTTTAATTTAGCCAGTGGAACATATATCTATACTCTAAAAACAAATAGTCAAATAATTAGCAAAAAAATGTTGTTATTAAAATAAAATAATTTATCTGCGGTTAATTCGGGAATGAAACATCCGATTGACCGCAGAATTTGTTTTAAATTCTTCTCTATTATTCATCATTTTACAGATAACCTTTTATAAATCTATTCATTTTCTTAATACAATTGTAATTTATTACTTCAATTCAATTGGAAATGTTACAAAACAAAAAAATATGGTTTGTAAAAACGATTATAAATCCTTATATTTCTAAGCTCAAATTTAATAGGTAAGGAAATGAAAAAAGATATTCATCCAAAATATCAAGAATGTCATGTAACTTGTGTTTGTGGCAATACATTTACAACCAGATCAACTGTTAGCGAAATTAAATTGGAAATTTGTTCGGAATGCCATCCGTTTTTTACCGGAAAACAAAAATTAGTGGATTCTACCGGTAGAGTTGAAAGATTTAATAAAAAATACGGTATAAAAAAATAAATAAAAGCTATCTCAATTAAGTTTTCATTTGAGAAAGTTTTAATTCTCACCTCAATTATATTTGCTGCAATTTTCTTTATGTTTTTTTATAAAATCTTTTTGTTAAATTTATTGCCATAAAAAATACTTTCATAAGAAACTTCTGTTTAGGACCGTATGCAAAATAGAAAAGACAATTCCGGATTAAATTTGTACAACGGAGTTCGCGGATTAGCTGTAAAAATTCTTAACCGTATCGATAGAACAGATGCATATTTGGATAAATTATTAGAAATAGAGTTAAAAACCTCTGAATTGAGCAGCGAAGATAAATCACTTCTTTTTGAAATTGTTCATGGTGTAATTCGTTGGTTAGGAAGAATAGATTGGATTCTTAACGGTTTTTATAAAGGTCAATTTTCAAAATGCATTCCAAATGTTAAAAATTCTATGCGTGTTGCTCTTTATCAAATTCTTTTTTTGGAAAAAATACCTCATTATGCCGCTGTAAATGAATCTGTAGAATTTGTAAAAAAATTACAAGGGGAAAAATCGGCAAACTTAACAAATGCCGTACTTAGAAACATTATAAGAAACCGCAATTCAATTAGATATCCCGATGAAAATGAAGATACGATAAACTACTTAAGTGCATATTATTCTCATCCTTACTGGTTAGTTAAAAGATGGCTTAAAAGGTTCGGGAAAAAATTTACCGAAGAATTATTAATTGCAAATAACAAACGTCCAAAACATACCTTAAGAATTAATAAGCTTAAAACAAACTTACAAGAAATGAAAAACTTATTAAACGAAGTAGGCCTAAGTTTTACCGAAGGAAAATATATAAAAGATTATTTGCAACTTAGTTCAATTACAAATATTACAAATTGGGAATATTTTAAAAAAGGATATTTCTCTTTACAAGATGAAAGTACCGGATTTCCATGTATCCTTTTGGATGCCAAACCGGGAATGAAAGTATTGGATTTATGTGCCGCTCCCGGCGGAAAAACTTCATTTATTGCCGATGCTATGCAAAACAAAGGCGAAATAATTGCTTTAGATAAATTTGAAAGCAGAATACATTTGTTTAATAAAAATATCGAACGTCTTGGTATTACCAATGTAAAAACCATTGCCAAAGATGCATTGGATTTTAATGAAAAAGGCTTCGATAGAATTTTAGCCGATGTTCCTTGTACGGGTTTTGGAACATTAACTAAAAAACCAGATATTAAATGGAAAAAAGATTTAAGTGATATAAGAAAATTATCCAGACTTCAATTAAAGTTATTAACCAAAGCTTCGGAACTTGTAAAAGTTAACGGTATTATTGTTTATAGCACTTGTACAATTGAACCGGAAGAGAATATTGAAGTGGTAAAAAAATTCTTGAACAAACATTCCAATTTTGAATTGCTAAATGTTAAAGAAGAAGTTGATTCATCCGTATTAGACGAAAACGGATGTGTACAAACTTATCCGAATATACATAATTTTGACGGAGCTTTTGCCGCAAAAATAATTAGAAAATCTTAATGGAAAATAAATGAAATGAGCAACGCAATATTAAACGAATTTTCGGATGAATTAAAAAATATCCGAAAAAAAAAGAAAATTACGTTAGAACAAATTTCTAATAGAACCAGAATTGATATTAAATACCTCGAAGCAATCGAATCCGGAAATTTTTCCGTTATGCCTGATGTTTATATTAGAGCATTCCTTAAAGAATATGCGGAATTTATTGGTCTTGATGCCGATGAAACCATGCAAAAATACAAACTTGCACAAAGCGGAAAACTATACAATGAACCTCAAGAAAACATTAAAGAAACTCTTGATATACCGAAAACGGAAAACCAACAACCTACATTTGTTTCCGAAGATTTGGAAAAACCACCCCTCCCGGATGAAAACAAAACCACGCCTATTTTATATTATATTTTTACATCCGTTATTTTACTAATATTTATTTACTTCATTTATTATTCCTTCCTAAAAGATAAATCCGTTGAAAATATAAAAGAAAAGCCCTTTGCTCAAGTTCTTAAAGTACATGAAGAACAAAATGTAAACGAAACAAAAAATACTATTAAGAATAAGAATTCAAATAAAATTGACCCCGATAAAATTGTATCCAAATCTGTAGAAAGTTTAAACAACGCTACAATATCTGATATTATGAACAATAGAATGGTTCCGGAAAATATACAACAAAATAAATTAAAATTAACAATTATAGGATTGGAAAAATCTTGGATGCGTGTGGTAGTTGATAATAAACAAAACAATGAGTTTATTATTGATGAAGGAATTAGAAAAAGTTTATATGGTAATAAACAATTTTATTTACATATAGGAAATTCGGCTGGAGTACAAATATTTTTAAACGGAAAAGAACTCAACTTTAAAAAAAACGAAGGAAGAGTTAGAAAGTTTATTATTACCCGAAACGGTATTAAATACTTAAAAAGAAAAACAATTCAACCAAATGAATACTAATGTTGAACAAAAATTAAACGAATTAAAAAAGAAAATACGAGAATACGATTATCATTACTACGTTCTTGCGGAAAGTAAAATACCGGATTATGAATATGATAAATTACTAAAAGAATTGGAACTGTTAGAAAAGGAGCATCCGGAACTTATTACACCCGATTCTCCAACTCAAAGAGTTGGTTCGGATTTAACAAAGGAATTTCTTCCCGTAGAACATAAAATTCCAATGCTTAGTTTGGCTAATTCTTATAACAGAAATGACCTTCTGGATTTTGACAAAAGAATTAAAAATTTATTAAATATAACGGAAAATATTGAATATGTTACGGAGTTAAAAATAGACGGAGTTTCTATTAGTTTATTGTATGAAAACAGCCAACTAAAACGTGCCGCTACAAGAGGCGATGGCTTTACGGGAGAAGATGTTACAAACAACATTAAAACCATAAGATCAATTCCTTTAAGTGTAAAAACGGATTCGCCCTTAACTTTTGAAGTTAGAGGTGAAGTATATATGGAAATTGAACAATTTAAAAAATTAAATAAACAAAGAGAAACAAAAGGATTAAAATTATTTGCTAATCCGCGTAACTCAACGGCCGGCACAATAAAACTTCAGGACCCCAAAATTGTAAACAAAAGACCTTTGGATATTTTTACATATTACTTTAATTCGGAACAATTGAAATTTAAAACACATTTCGAAAATTTGAATTACTTGGAAAAACTAAATTTTAAAGTTAATTCACACTATAAAATATGTAAAACTATAAATGAAGTACTTGAATATTGCGAACATTGGGAAACAAAACGCAATGATTTACCGTACGAAATAGATGGAATAGTTGTTAAAGTTAATAATATCGGTTACCAAAACAAATTGGGCAACGTTGCAAAATCACCGAGATGGGCAATAGCTTATAAATTCAAAGCCCGACAAATAATAACCAAACTTAAAAAAATAACTTGGCAGGTTGGCAGAACAGGTGCAGTAACGCCTGTAGCGGAATTAAAGCCTGTTTTTTTAGCCGGCTCAACTATTAGCAGAGCAACTTTGCACAATAAAGATGAAATTAAACGTAAAGATATAAGAGAAGGTGATTATGTTATAATTGAAAAAGGTGGAGACGTAATACCTAAAGTAGTTAAAGTTGTTCTCCAAAAAAGAAACAATAATTCCAAAGAAGTAATAATTCCAACAACATGTCCCGTATGCGGGGAAAAACTCTTTCAACCGGAAGACGAAGTGGCAATTTATTGCACTAATAATTTATGTTCCGCACAAATTAAAGGAAGAATTGAACATTTCGCTTCCAGAGGTGCAATGGATATTGAAGGATTGGGCGAATCCTTAGTAAGTTTGTTTGTTGATATGAAATTACTTAAATCCGTTTCCGATATATATGAACTTAAAAACATAAAGAACAAGTTAATCAATATTGAAAGACTTGGAGAAAAAAGTGTAAATAATCTTTTGGAAGCAATTGAAAAGAGCAAACAACAACCCTTCGAAAAAGTTTTGTTTGCCTTAGGAATTAGGTTTGTTGGTTCAGGCGTTGCAAAAAAACTTGTTAAAGAATTAAAAAATATTGATAATATTATAAATGCTTCTAAAGAAGAAATAGAAAAAATTCCGGAAATCGGACCGAGTATAGCACAAAGCTTAAAAGATTATTTTTCTAAAAGTGAAAATTTAGAAATTATAGAAAAATTAAAAAATGCCGGATTAAAATTTGAAATTGAACATAAAAAAAATGAAAGTAATACATTGGCAAATACAATATTTGTATTAACCGGAACACTTGATAATTATAGTAGAGAAAAAGCTAAAGCGGAAATAGAAAAAAGAGGAGGTAAAGTTTCATCATCCGTAAGTACAAAAACTACTTATGTATTGGCAGGTGCAAAACCGGGTTCTAAAATTGACAAAGCAAAAAAATTAAATGTAAAAATTATAAACGAAACCGAATTTGAAAACTTACTGAGGTAAAAAATAATTGTTCGATAAATTAAAAATAAAAATAGGTTATTATCTTTTTCGGAAAAAAATGATTAAACCTCATGAAGAAAAAAAATTTAACAAATTTATATCCGAAGCAAAAGATTATTTAATTATTTTTCCAACTAATGATATTGATTTTCATAACGGGATTAATATTGCAAAATATTTTATTATGGAGAAAAAAAACGTAACGATTTTTATTCGTGATATTAAAAGAAATTCAATAGTTTTAACTAACGATTTTAAAACTATCGAATATGGAATTGACGATATATCTAAATTCGGTTTGCCTAATAAAAAACTGAAAGCTGAATTGCAAAAATATGATTTTGATATTTTAATAGATTTGGAACGGGAAGAAAATTTATTCATAAACGGAATAATAAGTTTGGCAAAAGCAAAATATAAAGTTGGTTTTAAAAAATCCGGTACGGATAAATTACATAACTTTCAAATAATTAATTCCAGATTAAATTCTGAAATATCTTATAGAAATTTGTTAAATTCGTTAAGAATGTTTTAGTAACTTTATAATTACAAAAAGAAAAATAATATTTGTACGCAACATGAATGAAAACATAAATTTTGAATTTAAAAAAGAAGACGGAATAGCAATTTTCAAATTAAAAGAAAAATCGTTCGATGCCTCAATAGCCGGATTGGTAAAAGCAGAACTTACAATTCTTTTAACTGCGGAAGACATTAACAAACTGATTTTTGATTTGGAAGAAGTAGAATATTGTGATAGTTCCGGCTTAAGTGCAATATTACTTTCCTTTAGAATTTTACAAACCAACAATGGTCATATCAGATTAGCTTCGCCTCAAAAAAGCGTAAGAACACTAATTGAAATTTCGCAATTAAACCGTGTTCTACCGATAAAAAAAACTGTAAAAGATGCAATTGAAGAATTAAAAAACATATAGGATAAAATTGTGGACAGAACTTTAGATTATGCAATAATTATATTCTTTTTAGTCGGAGTGGCATTATTCGGAGTTTTCAAAGGTGGTAAACAAAATTCCGCCGAAGATTATTTCCTCGGTTCAAAATCCGTTCCTTGGTGGGCGGTTTGTTTTTCTATTGTTGCCGCAGAAACAAGCACCTTAACATTTATTTCCATACCGGGCTTGGCATATTTAACAAATCTTAATTTTTTACAAGTAACATTCGGATATTTGATAGGAAGAATAATTATAGCAAAGTATTTTCTTCCCGCTTATTTTTCCGGAGAATTAAATACAGCTTATTCTTATTTAGAAAATAGATTCGGCCATAAAACCAGATCTTTTGCTTCGGTAGTATTTTTATTTACACGTACAGCAGCTGACGGAGTTAGACTTTTTGCTACTGCAATTCCGCTAAAACTTATGTTGGGAATTGATTATCCGACAGCAATAATAATAATAGCTGTATTTACATTGTTCTATACAATTACCGGAGGTGTTAAAGGAATTATTTGGGTGGATGTTTTTTTAATGTTGATTTACCTCGGCGGAGCTTTACTTGCCGGATATTTTTTAATTTTCCATTATCTTCCTCACGGATTTGAAAGTCTGATAAAAGTTGCAGAACCGGCAAATAAATTAAATGTTATAAATCTTAATTTTGGAAATAGCCTTAGCGAATTTTTTGCACAACCTTACAACTTAATAAGCGGTTTACTTGGCGGGGCATTTCTTTCTATGGCTTCTCATGGTACAGATCAACTGATAGTTCAAAGATTGCTAACCACAAAAAATCTAAAAAATGCACAAAAGGCTATTATTGGAAGCGGAATATTGGTAATCATACAGTTTGTTGTTTTTTTATTGGTTGGTGTAGCTCTTTATGCATATTTTGGCAAACTTAATTTACGTTCCGACGAAGTTTTCCCAAAGTTTATAATTGAAAATATGCCTTCTCCGTTTTCAGGTATTATTATTGCCGGACTTTTTGCCGCGGCTATGTCCACACTAGCCGGTTCAATTAGTGCACTTTCTTCATCAACTATGTTGGATTTATATTATCCATTCAGAAAAATAAAAGATGCCAAAAGAGATTTAAAAGTATCAAGAATGTTTACAATAATGTGGGCTGTTTTACTAATTGGTGCCGCAATATTTTTTATGAATTCTCCTCAAACGGTTGTTGAACTTGCATTAAGTATTGCTTCGTTTACTTACGGAGGATTGTTGGGAACTTTTTTATTAGGTTTAATTGTTAAAGATGCCACTCAAGAAGATGCCTTGGCGGGTTTTACTTCCGGAATTTTTGTTATGATAACGGTAATCTCACTTAAGTTGGTGGCTTGGACTTGGTTTACAATTATAGGTGTTATAGTTACTTTAACAATTGGTAAGTTTTTGTCGTTTTTATCAAACAACAATAATAAGTTGAATACTTAATTTTAGTGTAATTTTTATAACTATGTTAGATAAAGAAAGATTAAAAAAAATACAACTTGTGGTTTTCGATTTGGACGGAACACTTTTGAATAATTATGCGGAAATTGGTAAGGAAACTATAGAGTTGGTTCACGAACTTAAAAAGTTTAATGTTCGTTTCTCCTTTGCTTCCGGTCGTTTACACAATGCTTTGGTAGAGTATGCCTTGCAACTAGATTTGGAAACACCGCTTATTTCTTTGGACGGAACTATTATTAAAAGTCATCCCGAAAAAAAAATTATATACGAATCATATATAAAAGAAGCTTATGTCAAAAAAGCAATTAAACTTGCAGATCAAGAATTATTAAAAATTGCCTTATGCCACGACGAAGCAATTTACTATTCTTCATCCGATTCTTTAATGGTTGAACTTATGGATAAATACCAAGCAAAATTTGAAGAAGTGAAAAGTTACGAACCTTATGTAAGCAGAACGTTGGAATTTGTTGTTGCTGGTGATTACAAAGACTCAATTAAATTGATTGAAGATAAAATGAAATTTCCCAGCGCATTCGGCTTAAGAACTTCTTTTTATAAAACACAAGGTGATAACGGAGTTTATTTTCTTGAAGTAAGAAATAAAAAATGTTCCAAAGGTTTAGGATTAATTAGATTGGCAAAACACCTTAAAATTAAAGTTAAAAATACTGCGGTTATGGGAGATTGGTATAACGATAAATCTTTGTTCAAAACCGATGCACTTAAAATAGCTGTAGCAAATGCGGTTGACGAAATAAAAGACATGGCAGATTATATTACAACACGTACAAATAACGAAGATGCCACCGCCGAATTTTTAGATATGCTGCTAAAAGCAAAAAAGAATTGAAGTTAGGATTTAAGTGAAAAAAAATATTAAACAAAAATATAGAAACAATAGTAAATTAAGATTGTTAATCTTTCTTATTGCTGCAATTCTTATTGCTTTAATGTTTCCGAAAGGCGAATCAATAGAATCGGATGTTGCCGTCGGCTCCATTTGGATTAAAGACGATCTTATTGCTACAATGCCTTTCGAAATTTTAAAAGATCCGGATACATATAAAAAAGAATTGTTGAAGGCCAAAACCAAAATTCATCCTGTCTTTCTTTTAAAACATTCCGTTAAAGAAGCCGTGCTGGATTCTATCAACAATTTTAACGATACATTAAAAAAAGCTTTCGAGAAACAACTGCAAACAAAACAATTGATTAAAAATTTTACTTTTCTTAGCAACCAATCTTTTAATAAACTTAGAAAAATTAGTCAAATTGAAAATTCGCTTTCAGTTGAAAATAAAGAATCGTTAAATACCGTTTTTAATATTATTACCGATATTACACAAAAAATTTATGAAGAGGATTTCCTTAATGTTAAATATGCGGATATTCCCAAAGATACAATTGCATTGCGCAACGGTAAATTTGAAAACTTAATTCCTAAAACAAAATTTCCGGATATAAATAAAATAAATGCCAAAATTAAAAAACTGATATTCCAAAAAGTCGGCACTGATTTAAAACTATCTTTAATTATAAATGAATACCTTTCCCATTTTATAAAGCCGACTATTATATATAGCAGAGAACTTACCGAGAATGAAAAAAAGATGGCAATGCAACGCGTTTCCAAAAACATTGGTCTTGTTGAAGCCAACGAAAGAATTGTTGCAAAACACGATAGAATTACACCGGAAATTAAATTAAAAATTGATTCTTATAGAGTAGCCAAAGGTGAAAAAACAAGTTATTGGGCTAAGTATTTACAAATTTTGGGTAAGTTAATTCACATCTTAATTATTTTCGGACTTATAAGCCTTTATGTTTTTCTATTCAGACGTAAAATATTTGAAGATAATTCAAAAATATTTTTAATTGCAATAGTTTATGTTTTAATTAGTTTTACCGCCTATCTGGTTAATCAATTAAATGTTAATGCTCCGGTGGAATTGCTTATTTTAGTGCCTGCGGTTTCTATGCTGTTAACAATCTTCTTCGATTCCCGTGTAGGATTTTACAGCACGGTTGTTGTTGCTTTAATTGTAGGCGGACTTAGAGGTAATAATTATGAACTGGTTGTAATGAATATTTTTGCCGGCGGTCTGGCTGCATATACCGTACGCGATATGAAAAACAGAAACCAAATTTTCCGCTCTTTTTTATTTATACTTTTCGGTTATGTAATTAGCATTGTAGCTTTTGGAATGGAAC
>Ga0256841_1003424_pt1 | contig 11890 bp, 13 predicted proteins | sample 356308metaG_FD_185971 | JGI IMG/M metagenome (GOLD analysis project Ga0256841, IMG submission 185971) | Hydrothermal vent microbial communities from Mid Atlantic Ridge, Atlantic Ocean - 356-308 | ecosystem: Environmental > Aquatic > Marine > Hydrothermal vents | place: Atlantic Ocean: Mid...
TAGCCGGCCTCGAGGTGGCGGCCGACGAGCTCGATCGTCCTCTCGATGCTCTCCTGGATCCCGAGCGAGACTCCAACCGGGACTTCTTTTCGCACTCCGCCAAGGAGCTGGCAGAGGGGGAGGCCCGCCGCTCGTGCGAAGAGGTCCCAGGCCGCCATCTCCACCATGGCCTTGGCCATGCGGTTGCCGCGGAGGGCGTCGAGCTCCTGCCGGAGGGCCTCGGGGCTAGGGAAGCGCCGGCCCAGGACGCGGGGCAAAAGGGCCTTTTCCACCAGTTCCTTCGCCCCCGCCAGGGTCTCCTCGCGGAAGAGCGGCAGGGGGGTCATCACCCCCTCGCCGTAGCCCTCGACGCCCTCTCCTTTGAGGACGAGGAGCAGGAGCGTCCGCTCGGTCTGGACTCCGAACGAGGTCTCAAAGCGAAACTTAAGGGGCATCCGCAGGGTGAAAAGTTCGGCGGCTTCGATGCGCATGCCCCCAGCTTAGCGGCCGGGGGCAAAGTGCGCGGAGGGGGGACGGGCCCCCCTCCGCTGCGCACCCCCTTTCCTTAGTCGTCCTGGCCCTCTCCGTGGTCGTCGCCGCCCTGGTCGCCGGAATCGTGGTCCTGGCTGCCCGAGGGATCGACGCTGCCGTGGTCCTGGGAGCCGCCCCGGCTTCCGGAGTGATCGACGGAGCCCTGGTCGCTGGAACTGTGGTCCTGGCTGCCCGAGTGATCGACGCGGCCCTGGTCATCGGAGCCCTGATTCTGGTCGCCCGAGGGGTCGACGCGGCCCCGGTCCTGGGAGCCGCCCTTGGCGTGCTCGACGTGTTCCTCGTCCTGCCCGGACGCGGGGCCGCTTCCCATCGCCTCGTCGTGGACGGCCTCCTTGCCCTCGCTACCGGTAGCCTCGGTGCTTCCGGAAGCTTGGCTGCCCAGGGCCGCCTTGGCCAGCCGCTCGGCCTCGACGGCGGTCCCCGAGGGGGTGGCGACCATCGCGTCGCCGTTCGGCCCCTTGGTCACCGTAAGGGTGAGGACCGCGTTCCCCTGGGCGTCGTAGACGACCACCTGGGTGGCCATCGCCAGCAGGTCGCCGCGGGGCTCCAGGCCCAGCGAGCTGGTCCAGACCGGGTTGCCCTGGGCGTCGAGGAAGGCCACCGTGGCCCCCGCCCCGATCGCCTGCTGGATCGCCGGCGGGAGCGCGGGGCCCTCGGACCCCGCCGAGGCCATCGCCCAAGTCGCCACCGAAAGACCGAGAACCAAAACCGCCGTGTGGATTCCTTTGCGCTTCGTCATAGCGAGCCACAGCCTAGGGGCGCCGGGTAAACGCCCGATAAACTTCGGGTTAATCGGGGATAAACGGGGCGGTTAGACTGGAGGGGCAAAGGGGGTGGGCCGATGCGCACCGTGCTGGTGACCGGGGCGGCGAGCGGGATCGGGGCGGCGATCGCGGACGCGTTCGCGGCGGCGGGCGACCGCGTGCTCAGGGTGGACCTGCGCCCCCTGCCCGGCGAGGACGCGATGCAGGCCGACCTGGCGGCGCCCGAAGGGGCCCTCCGGGTGGCCGCCTGGGCCCGGGAGCGGGGCGGGGTGGACGTCCTCGTGAACAACGCCGGCTTCCAGCACGTGGCGCCATTAGAGGCGTTCCCCCTCGAGGCCTGGCAACGGATGCTCGGGGTGATGCTCACCGCCCCCTTCCTCCTCACCCGGGCCCTGCTTCCCGGCATGAAGGAAAAGGGCTGGGGGCGGATCATCAACCTTGGCTCGATCCACAGTCAGGTGGCGAGCCCCCACAAGGCCGGCTACGTGAGCGCCAAGCACGGGCTTTTGGGGCTGACCCGGGTGACCGCCCTCGAGGCCGGCCCCTATGGCGTCACCGCCAACCTGATCTGCCCGGCCTACGTAAGGACCCCCCTGGTCGAGGGCCAGATCGCCGACCAGGCCCGGACCCGGGGGATCCCCGAGGACGAGGTGATCGAGCGGGTGATGCTGGAGCCCGCCGCCATCAAGCGGCTGATCGAGCCCGAGGAGGTCGCCCGCCTCGCTCTCTTCCTCGCCAGCGACGCCGCCGGCGCGATCACCGGCGCTTGCCTGCCGATCGATCTAGGTTGGACGGCGCGCTGAGGCGCCGGGACCGACGATCAAAGCCCGAGCAGCTCACGGAGCAGGTCGTCGATTTCCCGAAGAACCGGCGCTTCCAGTCGGCCGAGCGATTTCAGGATCCGGTCCTTGCTGACATGGCGAACGAGGTGCACCTGAGCCTTGCTGGGGTGCTCTAATCCTGAGTCCTCGGGATCGATGGGCACTTCCGTGGGGTAGACGCGGTCCACCTTCGAGGTGAGCGGCACCACCACGACCACCGGAGCGTAGGCGTTGAAGAGGTCGTTCGAGACCACGACCGCGGGGCGCCGCTTGGCGGCTTCTCCGGGCCTTGCCGGGTTGAAGTCGACCAGGACGACTCACCGTGTGGCGGCGCCGCCTTCAAGGGTTTCCTCCAGGTCGGAGTCGGGCCAAGCGTCGGGTTCGTGAGCGTAGTCCTCGCTCATGGCCCGGAGCCCCTCGATGAGCTCCTCTTCGCGAAGCTTCTTGAGGGCGAGGGCGATGACCTCGCTCTTGCTTTTCAACCCGTGGCGGCGCCGGTAAGCTTCGACAAAGCGAGCCAGTGGCTCGGGCAGGCTGATGCTGAGCTTCTCCGAGACGGTTGACATGGGCTTATGTCACCTGATGGTGGTAGGAAAAGGTGGACCCAAGCTTTGCTGCCGGGCTTATAGTTCGCCCGGGATCCTGGACTTGTGCAGCCCTTTGGAAAAGGCCTGGGGGATCACTTGATGGAGGGGTGTATAAGCAAAGATTTCAGTCACTCCCGTCCTCCACGGGTACGCCCGAGTGGCCGGACGCCACCCCTTCGGCCTAAGCCGTAGGCCACGCGGAAGACGTCGGGAATGTTAACCCGACTGTCTTTCATCCGGAGGAAGATGCCCAGGTCTTCGAGGTCCCGGCGAAGGCCCACCGCGCCCTCTTCGAGGTGCGCGGGCGGAAGATGCTCCCCACCAAGGCTGCCGCGCTTTAGCTTGCTGATTACGCCGCGCTCGCGCCAAACGCTCTCGATCTCATCGAAAGCGACGGGCACCACCATGCCTTCAAGGGGTTCCAGGAGCGCATCGACCCAAGGGTAGTCTTCTCGGAGCTCCCTGCGGCGGATCCTGGATGCGTGTTGCACGCCACGCTTGATGCTCTCGTAGTGAAGTGCGAAGTCATGGCCGGGGTAACGGTCGTCGGCATCCTCGGCAGCCGCACGCAGCGCCGCCAAGAACGAGCGGGGGCTGGTGCGGCCGTGGGCGTCGGCCAAGTGGCTGGGCACCCAAGTGTAGGGAAAACCGCGCCGACGATCCCGGCCCATCCAGGGACCGGTGATGGCGTGGAATACCGCCCTTTGTGCCGCTTCGTCGCGAAGGAGTTGCTGGGGTGGCAAGAAGATACCCTCGACTTCGTCCCATCGGTAACCGAAGTGCTCCTCGACCTCCTGGCGGAAGGCATCGTCATCGGCGTTGCCGAGGTACTGGAAAAGCATGGCGTAAAGCTCCCGGTGGGGCCAGGACAGCTCAACCCGGGTAGAAAAAACCTTGGAGGCGTCTGGGAAGTCCGCGACGCGCCGCTCGTCGAGTTGGTCGGATCGCAAGAAGGCCTTGAGGCGAAGTCGCCGGTAGGGGCGCAGGTCAAGGGCGTTTTCGAGCAAGCCCCGGATGAGTCGGTGCATAGTCGGCCAGCTAGGGGCGCTCCGGTCGAGGGCGTCGAAGAGCACGAGGGCGTAGCGGCCTTTGGCGTCAAGGCGTTGGTCGAGTTCGTTAAGGAAGCGTTCGGCGGCTTCGGGGTGCGCGTCAACATAAGCAACCCGGGAAGCCCAGTCGGTGCCTGGTCCAACGACGTCGGTATCTCCGCGCGACAGCGCGTGGAGCACAACTGTGCGCCATACGAGGCGCGGCGCGTACCCACTGTTTAAGAGGTCCCCGAGGGTATCCCGTCCCGGGTAGCGATCCGGGTCAGGCTTCTCACCAAAGCCAACGTAGATCTCGGCGCGCTCAACTGCCTGGAGGGTATGGGACCGACCAGCGATGAGGCGCCGGAGCCTCTCGTTTTGGAGCGCGGCCCACCAGAAGCTCTTGCCTGCTCCGCGCATCCCCACTACCACCTGTGCGTCCGGATCGAGAGCCTTGGTGTGGGAGGGCGGTAGGTGGACGAAACGCGGCTCCGGCGCCTGGCCGTGGAGAGAGGTGTCCTGTGGTAATACCGCGCGTATTGTTTTGCGCGCCAACTCGGGTTGGATCCTTTTGCTCATGTGGGATCTTCCGCTCCCGCTTTAAGGAGTCCATCAATGGTCTCGAGGAACCTGTCAAAGGAGGCAGATACCAGTTGGTCGTCGAGGGCGTGCAAATTTCGCAGGCTCGCGAGGCCCCGGTGCCAGTAAATGGGGACCGGCGCGTGGGGCGCGGACTCGTCGGTGAGGTCGAAGTTGAAGGGCTCGAGCTCGCCGTCGGATTCAGAGGGGTTCGGCGGCACCTCATCGTATACGTAGTCACGAAAGAGGTCCCAGGCATGTTCCCGGAAGCTATCTAGGTACTCAGCTCGTTCGGTCTCCGGCACCAGGGCGGCCACGATCTGCAGACGTTCCCGCAGAGCGCGGACGGCCTCGGTGCGGCGCCAATGCTGGAAGAGCAGCTTGTAACCTTCCCAGGTTTGGTCGGTGTCGAGGGCAAATAGAAGCACGTCGGCGCCGAGATCAGTGACCGGGACCGAGGAAAGGTCGGCAAGCCCCGCCCGCACATCGATGAGGACCACGTCCGCCCCCTTGCGCACCTCGAGCTCCTTGATCAGGCGGACGAGCCGCTTCTCCCAGGACTCATGGCCGTTTCCATCAGGCTGGGGGGTATCGAGGTAGCAGCGCCCGAGCTTGGCTAGGTAGTCGCCGGGCAGCCTGCCGTGGCTTGGGGCCACCCAGAGCTGGCCGTCGAGGTCCTGCGCCAGGGGCGAGGCCGCCACCATCTCCTTGAGCACGACTTCGCCCTGGCCCACTGCGTCCTCGACGAACCAATCGACGATACCAAAATCGGGCAGCTGCTCGGTCGGCAAAAGGCTTGACGAGAGCCCGGGCGCCTCGAGGTCGAGGTCGAGCACGAGCACGTTCTTCCCTTGCCTGGCTAAGTGCCACGCCGCCACCGCCGCAGATGTGGAGCGGCCGACACCGCCCTTGAGGGAGTAGAAGGCGATGCGGTGCGCCTTTGTCGGTTCCGGTCTCGGTGTGGTCGCCCACCCGAGCCCTGTAACCTGGCGGTCGAGGAAGCGAAGCCTCGGGGGCCCCGCGTCGATTTCCCGGGCAGCGTTGAGCTCCGAGTCCACATCGGAAGCCAGCTCGCCTCGGTAGAGAAATGCCTGATCGGGTGGGTAGGCCCTTGGTCCGAGTTTTTCTTTGGCCTTCTTGGCGAAATCCTCGAGGGCCTTCCTGGCGGATTTCTGAAGAGCCTTCTCCTTGAAAGAGTCTTCCGGCCGCTTCTCAAGGACGAAGCGGATCCGACCGAAGAGGTCGCGCACAGCGATCAGGTCCCCGAGGTCTTCTGGTAACGAATTCTCGGACTGGACAAGTTCGCGAATTCTTTCCTCTACCTCGTCGAAGAGAACCGGTCCCGGCATCACAACCTCCCGTCCATGCGGGCACGGGAAACCACGCGGTGCACGCGCTCCAGGGCCTCCCGGTGTTTGACGGCGCTGGTCTCCGTTATTGCCTCACTCTTGTAGTAGCGTTGGTCAGTGTGCCAGTCGGAAAACGGATTCTCCACCGGAAGCATCGCGGCATAGGGCTCTGCTCCTCGGCCGGCGGCGAAGGCGTGGAACTCGGACCAGAGCCGATCAATGTGGACGCGGTAGCTTCTCGTTTTGGGTCCACCGTCATTCCTAAGGCGCATACCAAGTGCCTGCATCACAGCCTTGAGGCCGCACTCCGCGGCAAAACCATAAAGCTGGTCTGCATTGGGCCAGCGTTCGTTACCGAAGAGCAGGTCGGCGTCCGAACGGTGGCGTTCGAATGCATCGAGAAAATCTGTACTCACGTCCCGGCCATCCCCAGCCAGCAAGTTCTTGCCTCGACCATGTCGGTACCTATGGCGCCATAGTCGAGACCGGCAAAGGCGGTGGATTTTGCCGTTTCGAGGTTCTTGGAGCATGAAAAAGTACTCATCATAGGTTTACTTAGGTTACCACAAACGCAAGGGGTGGGCCAAAGGCCCGACCCTTGCGTTCGAAAACGCTCTAGAACCGCTCGGCCACCGTCTTCATCTGCAAAAAGAGCCTGAGGTAGTCGTGGCTCCCGGTCTTGGCCCCGGTGCCCGAGAGGTTGAAGCCGCCAAAGGGCTGGACGCCCACCAGGGCCCCGGTGATCTTGCGGTTGAAGTAAAGATTGCCCACGTGGAACTCGCGCCGGGCCTTCTCCAGCACCTCCCGGTCCCGGGCGTAGACCCCGCCGGTCAGGCCGTAGACGGTGTCGTTCGCGATCGCGAGGGCCTCGTCGAAGTTTTTCGCCTTGATGACCGAAAGCACCGGGCCGAAGATCTCCTCCTGGGCGATCTTCGCGCTCGGCGGCACCTCGGTGAAGATCGTGGGGGCGATGAAGTAGCCGGGCCCCTCGAGCTTCTCCCCTCCCAGGACGAGCTGCCCCTCGTTCTTGCCAAGGGCGATGTAGCGGAGGATCTTCTTCTCCTGATCGGCGTTGATCACCGGGCCCATGTCGGGGTTCTCCTCGGCGGGGCCGACCGAGAGGGCGCGGGTCCTGGCCTCGACCTTCTCCATCAAGTGGTCGTGGACCTCTTCCAGCACGATGAGCCGGCTCGCCGCCGAGCACTTCTGGCCGGAGAAGCCGTAGGCGCTTTGGAGGATGCCTTCGGTGGCGAGCTCGAGGTCGGCGCTTTTATCCACGATGATCGCGTCCTTGCCGCCCATCTCGGTGATGACCCGCTTCAAAAACCGCTGTCCCGGGCGCACCCGGCCGGCGGCCTGGTTGATCCAGGAGCCGACCTCGAGGCTCCCGGTGAAGGTGATAAACCGCGTCCTCGGGTGCTCGACCAGGTAGGCGCCCACCTCCTCGCCGATCCCCGGGAGGAAGTTGAGCACGCCGGGGGGCAGGCCGGCCTCCTCCAGGATCTCGAAGACCTTGTAGGCCACCACCGAGGCGTCCTCGGCGGGTTTGGCCACCACCGTGTTGCCCACCGCGATCGGCCCGGCGAACATGCCGGTGTAGATCGCCACCGGGAAGTTCCAGGGGCTGATCGAGACCCCGGCCCCAAGCGGGATGTAGAAGGACTCGTTGTCCTCGCCGGGGAAGGGCACCACCTCGATGGCCCCGGGACCCTTAAAGCGGAGGGCGGCCCGGGCGTAGTACTCGAGGAAGTCGATCGCCTCGGCGACGTCGGCGCTGGCCTCGACCCAGTTCTTGCCCACCTCGTAGACCATCCAGGCGGTGAGCTCGGTCTTTCGCCTCCGCATCAGGTGGGCCGCCTTCAAGAGCACCCGGCTCCGGGCCTCCTGGTCCCATCGCTTCCAGGATTCGAACGCCTTCCAGGCCGCTTCCAGCGCCGCCTCGGCGTCCTCCTTCCGGGCCCGGGCCACCCTCCCGACGACCCGGGAGGGGTCCGAGGGGTCCAGCGAGCCGAGGAAGGCCCCGGTCCAGACCCGCTCGCCGCCGATCACCAGGGGGTATTCCCTTCCGAACTGGGCCCGGACCTCGGCCAGGGCGGCCTGCATCGCCTTCCGGCTTTCCTCGGAGGTAAACCGCTCGACCGGTTCGTTTTTGAAGGGCTCGACCGTCATGCTCCTCGCTCCTTTCCTACCGCTTTAAAAGCCCCCTCAGGACGAAGAGGGCGTTCTCCGGGCGCTCGGCGATGCGGCGGGAGAAGTAGGGGTACCAAGATTTTCCGAAGGGCACGTAGGCCCTGGTGGTGTAGCCCTCGCGGGCGGTCTTTTTCTGGAGCGCCGGGCGCACCCCGTAGAGGAACTGAAACTCGTAGCGCTCCCTCGGGATTTCCCGCTCCCTCGTCCAGTCTTTGGCCCAGTGGAGGAGGGCGTCGTCGTGGGTGGCGATGGCGGTGGGGTTCCCCGCCCGCAGGTTCTTCTCGACCAGGGCCTTGAACTTCGCGCGGATGGTGGGAAGGTCCGGGTAGGCGACCTCGGGGGGCTCGGCGTAGGCCCCCTTTACCACCCGGACGTTCGGGCGGTAGGGGAGCAGGGCCTCGAGGTCCGCCTGGCTCCGCTTCAGGTAGGCCTGGAGCACGATGCCGACGTTCTCGAAGCCGGCCTCGCGCATCGCCCGGTAGACCGCGAGGGTCTTGTCCACCCGGGGGGAATCCTCCATGTCGATGCGGACGAAGACCCCGCCCTCCTTCGCGAGCGCGAGGATTTCCTCAAGGAGCTCCTTGGCCAGCGCCTCGCTCGTGTCCAGGCCGAGCTGGGTGAGCTTGACCGAGACGTAGCGGGGGTAGGGGAGGGCGGCGAAGGCACGGACCGTCTTCTTGATCTCCTCGGCGAAGGCCCGGGCCATCGCCTCGCCGGTGACCATCTCGCCGAGTACGTCGAGGATCGCGTGGACGCCGTCCTCCTCGAGCCGGTGGACGGCCGCGAGCGCCTCTTCCAGGGTCTCCCCGGCGATGAACCGGCGGGCGAGGCCCATCCCGTGGCGCCGCACCAGCCGCTCGACGGCGGGGCGGCCGGCCACCGCCAGCACCGCGTTTCGCCACAGGCTCACCGCACCACCCCCTGCACCCCGGCCAGGCGGCCGGCGACCAGGTCCTTAAACCGCTCGATGTGGGCCCGGGCCGCCCGGGCGGCGGCGTCGGCGTCGCCGGCCCGGATGGCCTCGACGATTGCCCGGTGCTCGGCCAGGGTCTTTGGGCTTTGGTTCTCGTCGCGGGAAAACCGCCGGGCCAGGGCCAGCTTGGCGTCGAGCTGGTGGAAGAGGCGCTCGAGCTCGCGGTTTTTGGAGAGTGCCACCAACGTCGCGTGGAAGCGGGCGTCGGCCCGGGTCTGGCCGGCCCGGTCCTCGGGGGCCAGGCGGCGGAGGGCGGCCTCGGCCTCGGCCAGGGCGGCGAGCTCGTGGGCCCCGGCCCGCAGGGCGGCGAGCCGGGCGGCCTCGGCCTCGAGGGCCGCCCGTACCTCGTAGACCTCGTGCACCTCCTCGGGGGTGAGCTCGCGGACCCAGGCCCCCCGGCCCGGCAAGAGCTCCACCAGGCCCTCCTGGGCCAGGCGCACCAGCGCCTCCCGCACCGGGGTTCGGGAGACCCCGAGCCGCTCGGCGAGCTCGGGCTCGGAGAGCCGCTCGCCGGGGTTCAGCCCCCCCTCGACCAGGGCTTGCTTGAGCTTCTCGTAGGTGGCCTCGCGGACCAGAAGGGGGCGGGCGATCTGCATATCGTATACAGTATACCACCGCTCCGCCGGGATAATGGGGGCGTGCGTCGCTTGGGGCTTTGGTTCCTCCTGCTCCTGGCCGCCCGGGCCCAGCCGGTCGCCACCCTGGCGCGCATCGAGGCCGACCCCGGGGCGTTCTTCGGCCGCGAGGTGGTGCTGGTGGGCTACGCCTGGCCCTGGTTCCGCCCCGCCCCGCTCGCCTGCCGGGACCGGCCCCTGGCCCGGGGCAACGCGGCCAAAACCCGCTCCGATGGCAACTTCTGCGACGGCACCCGGGTCGCCTTCCTCCCCGCCGGGGTCGGGCCCCGCTCCTTCTGCCGCCGGGCGATCCAGCTGGTGGTCCGGATCGAGCCGGCCCCCGGCGGGGGTTGGTGGCTGATCCCCCTGCAGGTGCGGCCGGAATGTGCCCCGGCGAAGGGTTAGCCGAACGGGCTTAGGGGTATTATCCCGACCAAGGAGGTCGGGATTATGCCGTACGCCAATCCGGAGGTACTGGTCAGCACCGCGTGGGTGGCCGAGCACTTGGACGACCCCGGGGTGCGGATCCTCGAGGTCGACGAGGACGTCCTCCTCTACGAGACCGGGCACGTTCCCGGGGCGCTCAAGATCGACTGGCAGCGGGACTTTTGGGACCCGGTGGTGCGCGACTTCATCGACGAGCGGGCCTTCGCCGAGCTCATGGGCCGGCTGGGGATCGCCAACGACACCACCGTGGTCCTCTACGGGGACAAGTCGAACTGGTGGGCGGCCTACGCCTTCTGGTTTATCAGCTACGCCGGCCACACCCGGCTCAAGTTGATGAACGGCGGCCGGGCCAAGTGGGAGGCCGAGGGCCGGCCGATGACCCGGGAGGTCCCCGAGGTCCGGCCGGCGACCTACCGCCCCACCTACCGCAACGAGCTCCTCCGGGCCTACCGCGACGAGGTCCTAAAGCACGTGATCAAGGTCAAGGAGGGGCGGGGGGCCCTGGTCGACGTCCGCAGCCCCGCCGAGTACACCGGCGAGCGCACCCACATGCCCGAGTACCCCCAGGAGGGGGTGCTCCGGGGCGGGCACATCCCCGGCGCGGTCAACATTCCCTGGGCGATGGCGGTGCAGGAGGACGGCACCTTCAAGCCGGCGGAGGAGCTCCGGGCCCTTTACCAGGGGAAGGGGGTCACCCCCGACAAGGAGGTGATCGTCTACTGCCGGATCGCCGAGCGCAGCAGCCACACCTGGTTCGTGCTCAAGCATCTGCTCGGTTACCCCGAGGTCAAGAACTACGACGGCTCCTGGACCGAGTGGGGCAACCTGGTGGGGGCGCCGATCAAGAAGGGCGAGGCCCCCTAGGGGGCCCGTTGCCGCACCCGCTCCTGGATCCGCCGGAGGGCGGCCTCGAGGCCGTTTAACCGCCGCGGGGTGAGCACCGCCTCCAGCCCCGAGCCCCGGAAGAAGTCGGCCGGCACCGCCAGCACCTCCTCGGGGGTGAGGCCGGAGAGCCCCTCGGCCAGGATGCCGCCGAAGGCCCGCACCGTCGGCGCCGTGGGGGGAACCTGAAACGCGAGCCGCACCCGCCCCGCCTCGTCGAACCCGACCTCCACCCCGAACGGGGTCTGGCACTCCTCCACCGGCTCGGCCTCGCCCTCGGCCTCCGGCATCTTGGCGGCGTACTCTAAGAGCAACTGGGTCTTCAAGGGGTCGGGGAGGCTGGCGAAGAGCTCGGCGATACGGGCGAGCGCGGGCGGTACCCGGGTTTCCATCCCCCTAAGCCTAGCCGAACCCGGGGCCCGGGAACGTGGCCCGGCGCTTAGTAAAAGGCGGCCTGGGGGGAGTCGCGCCGCAGGCCGGCGACGAGGCGCCGGGCGGCGCTGGCCGGGACCAGCGTCGCCACCGCCCCGCCGAACCCCGCCCCGGTGAGCTTGGCCCCGTAGGCCCCCAGGGCAAGGGCCCGCTCCACCAGCCGGTCGAGTTCGGGGGTGGAGACCTCGAAGTCGTGGGCCAGCGAGCGGTGGGAGGCCACCATCAGCGCCCCGAAGGCGCGGGCGTCGCCGGCCTCTAGGGCGGCCACCGCTTCAAGCACCCGGCGGTTTTCGGTGACCACGTGGCGGGCCCGGCGGCGGTAGGGCTCGGGAAGGGCCTCCACCGCTCCCGGGTCCTCGATCTCGCGCAGCGAGGCGACCCCCAGCAGCCGGGCGGCCTCGGCGCACTCGGCCCGTCTTTGGTTGTAGCCGCTTTCGGCCAGTCGGCGGGGGACGCCGGAGTCGATCACCACCACCCGGGCGCCGGGGAACAGGGGGAGCTTTCGGTAGGTGAGGCTTTTCGTGTCGAGGAAGAGCGCCTCGCCGGGCCGGCCCAGGGCGGCGGCGACCTGGTCCATGATCCCGCACCGGACCCCCACGTACTCCGCCTCGGCCCGCTGGGCCAGCTGGGCGAGCCGTAGGTCATCCAGCGGCAGGTCGTAGAGCGCCCGCAGGGCTTTGAGCGCGGCCACCT
>Ga0256841_1003425_pt1 | contig 11886 bp, 10 predicted proteins | sample 356308metaG_FD_185971 | JGI IMG/M metagenome (GOLD analysis project Ga0256841, IMG submission 185971) | Hydrothermal vent microbial communities from Mid Atlantic Ridge, Atlantic Ocean - 356-308 | ecosystem: Environmental > Aquatic > Marine > Hydrothermal vents | place: Atlantic Ocean: Mid...
AGATGGGCATGATCCACGTTGGCAGGCAGCCAGGCCGTGGTGGCATGGCAGGTGTCACACTGGGCCGTGGTCTGCACGTGCCGGGCCGGCTTGCCGGTGGCCTGGTTGCCGTTGTGACAGCGGCTGCAACGCCCGGCCACGTTGACGTGCGCGAAGGTCGCCGGGACCCAGCCCATGGTGGTATGACAGACATCGCATTGTTCACCGGTCTGGATGTGATTGGCCCGTTTGCCGGTGGCCCGCTGTCCATCATGGCAGGTACTGCAGCGGCCGGCCACGTCCACGTGGCGGAAACGCGCCGGCGTCCAGGCGCCGGTGGTATGGCAGGTATCGCACTGGGCCGTGGTGGGCAGATGGCGGGTCGGCTTGCCCGTGGCCTGCTGGCCATCGTGACAGGTGCTGCAACGCCCGGCGGCGTTGCGGTGGTCGAAACGCGCCGTCCGCCAGCTCTGGGTGTCGTGACAGGTATCGCAACCGGCGCTGGTCTGCATGTGACCGGCATGTTTGCCCCGGGCAATGCGCCCGTTGTGGCATGAGGCACAGGCGCCACGCACGGCCCCGTGATCCACGCGCGTCACGCGCCCGAAGTCGAGCGTGTTGTGGCAAACCTCACACTGGTTGCTGGTATTGATGTGGCCGGGATTCTTCCCCGGCGCGGGGCCGCCGTTGTGACAGGTGATGCAGGCCCCCTCCGTGTCACGGTGATCGAAACGCGCCGGCAGCATCGCCACGGTGGTGTGGCAATCCCCACAGGCGTTGTTGCTGCGGATGTGGCGGGCCGACTTGCCGACGGCCACCACGCCGTTGTGACAGCCGGCACAGTGCCGTGGCGTGCCCTTGAACACGCCTTGCTGATGGCAGCGGGAACATTCCAGGGTGGTATGCGCACCCGTGAGGATGTAACCGGTGCTGAAATGATCGAAATGGCGATCGGCCGCCTGGGCGATGCTGGCCGCCAGGCACCACAGGCAGGTGAGCAGGAGCCGACTTCCCTGGGAAGAGCGCTTGATACGCATGATCCATGACCCGTTTTTGTTCTTGATTGGTGGCAACAACCTAGCAAACCCTGCAGTCGCACAAAGGTGACGCGTTTCGCAAACCGTGGAAAATCAGACAAAGGCAGTAGGCGACAAGACAATGGAGAGATCCGGCCCGATGCGCGCGCCATGGCCGGTCCGCCGCCTCAGCGGCGGACGGCGCGGCTGCCCACACGGGCCTCGCGAAAATCGGTGGTATTGTGGCAGCGATCGCACTGGCGCCCGAAACTGCCGCGATGGACATCATCGGACTGGTGACAACGGATGCAGGCCTTGCTGCGCTTCTCGCCGGGCTGGCGGGCCCGCCGGTGACAGGCCTGGCAGCGGAGTTCCCCATGCGCACCGTCCAGGGCGAATCCGGTCTGCGTCCGGTGGTCGAACAGCCAGTTGGCCCAGTTGTTGGGATTGTGGCAGGCGTCGCAACGGGTGCCGAAGCGGCCCTCGTGCACATCCTTGTCACGATGACAATCGTTGCAGGCCCGGGGCGTGTCCCGGTAGTGGGCCGACACGTGGCAGGCCTCGCAGGCCGCCACCGCATGCATGCCGATCAGGGGAAAACGGGTGATATCGTGTTCGAAGAACACCTTTTTCGACCAGCCCGCGGGATTGTGGCACCGATCGCAGGCCTTGCCCATCTGTCCCCCATGCACATCCCGCTCCCGATGACAGGCGATGCAGTCGGTCTTGAGCTTCTCGCCAGCCCGACCACGATGACAGGCCTCGCAGGCCAGCTTGCGATGCCGCCCCTGCAGCGGAAAATCGGTCTTGCGATCATGATCGAAATCGGTACGCGCCCAGCTGCGGGGGTGATGGCAGGACTCGCATTTCTCGCCATTGCGCCCCTTGTGTTCATCGTCGTTGCGATGACAGGCGATGCAGCGGGTTTCCAGCTTCTGTTCGTAGAGCCTGCCGGTATGGCACGCATCGCAGGCAATCCGCGCGTGACGGCCAAGCAGGGCATAATGGACATCCCGGCGATGATCGAAGTGGATCCGCTTCCAGCCCCGTTCTGCATGGCAGGTCTGACACTTCCGGCCATAACGGCCGCCATGCACGTCGTTCACCGCATGACACTCCACACAGCGCGTCGGGGTATGGCGGAAGCGGTTGCCCGGATGGCAAAGGGCGCAAGCCACCCGCGCATGCCGCCCGCGCAGGGGGAAATCGGTTTTCCTGTCGTGATCGAAGCCCGATTCGCGCCAGCCCTTCACTACATGGCAATTCTGGCATTCCTTGCCCAGTTTGCCCTGGTGGACATCCTGCTTGCGATGACAGGCCACGCAGGCATGCTCGGCCTCGCGGTATTTCCTGCCGGGGCGATGGCATTCCCCGCAACGGGCCCCGCGATGGGCGCCTTCCAGCGGAAAGTCGGTGCGCCGGTGATCGAAGGCGCCGGGATTCATCGCCACCAGTGACGCCGCACGCCCCCGGTGTTCGCGGTGACACTGGTTGCAGGCGGGCATGCCCTTTTTGCGCAGACGGCCGTGATAGCCCTTGTGTTGCCGCACATCCCGGGCCACATCCGCATGGTCGTGGCACTCGAGACACAGCCGGGGCCGGGCATGCCGATCACCCTGACCATGACACTGCTTGCAGTCCTTCTCGAATTCGGCATGGGCCCGGGCCACCTTGCCGGGCATGAAGAAGGTCTCGAATTCCGAGGCCAGCGCACCTGAACTCCACGTCAGGCACACGCAGATCAGGGCCAGCCAGTGCACGCGGAACATGTCGGGCGGCTCAGTAGACGTGGACCACGAACACGTGAACGATGCCGGTGATCAGCATCATCACGAACAGGGGCAGGTGCAAAACGTGCCAGAGGGCGAACAGTCTTTCATTCACCCGGAAACCGCTGGCCACATGCACCGTGTCCAGATAGCGCTCCAGTTGCCGCCAGATCCGGCGGGCCTCGCCGCGCGCGAGCCCCCCCTGGCGCACCTCCCGCCGCAGGGCGTCACGCCAGGCCCGCCGGGTATGGCGCGCGGCCTGGCGGGTGAGCCGCCGCAGGCGCAGGCTGTGCCAGAGTCCCCGGGCCGGCGTCTGTGCCAGCCGCTCGAGCTGCTGCAACCAGTCGTGCAACGGCCGATCAGCGGGCAGACGCTCGTTCAACCGCTGACCGGCCTCGGCCACGGCCCCCTGCAGTTCGCCCAGCGCCCGCCGGCGGCCGTACAGTCCACGATGGATCCGGACATAGAGATAGCGCCCCACCAGCCCGCTGCCGGCCACCAGCAGCATGCACACCATCGCCACGGCACTGTTGATCGAACCCAGGCGGAAATTGGCGTGATAAAGGATCGCCAGAGGCCCGAGGATGCCGCAGGTCATGTGCAGGCGGAACCAGAATTTCATGCTCAGCGCCCGGTGCAGGGCCTTGACCCGCTTGCGCAGCGGATAGAACAGCAGCAGGAGCATCAGGCTGCCGCCCAGGATCCCCAGGGCATAACCCAGCCCCGCTTCGGCCACCAGATCGCTCTCGTCACGGTGCCACCAGCCGAAAACCAGGAGTGTCACCACCACGGCCGCGAACAGCAGGGGGGGAAACGTCATCCCCAGGGGGCGCAACAGGCGCCCAATCAGGCCGGGTCTGGCCACCAGTTCGTTCATGGCTATCTCCGCTACCGCCAGCAGTGAAAAGGCAACAATGCGGAATATGGCATGGTCCGCTCCCCTTGGCAGGCCGTCGGGCAACCCGTCCGGGCGCGGTGATCACGGCCTGCCGATGCAACCGGTTCTGCGCGTTGCGCATCCCCTGCAGTCTCGCAAAAACCGCGCTGTGGTTTTGTGACCGGTTTCCGGGATTTGCAAATGCCGTCTGCCTATCCTGCCCAGTCGCCCAAGCGTTTCGTCAACCAATCGATCCGACATCATGGCTGTGCTGACCGACCTGCCCCTCTGGCTGCGTTTCTACGGCATGCCACTGCTGCTGATTCTGAGCCTCTATCTGCTGCTTCGGCACCGTCATGCCCGTCGCAGCGAGCGGATTCATGCCGAAGCCCTGGCTGCCGGCCTCACCGAACCGGCCTCCCTCCATCCCAGTATCGACCCCGACAAATGCCTCGGCTGTGCCGCCTGCGTCAGCGCCTGTCCGGAAAAATCAGTGCTGGGCGTCATCCAGGGCAAGGCGCGCCTCATCGAGCCCAGCCACTGCATCGGCCATGGCGCCTGCCGCACCGCCTGTCCCTTCGATGCCATCACCCTGGTCTTCGGCACCGAGAAGCGCGGGGTGGACATTCCCCTGGTCAAGCCCGATTTCGAAACCAACGTGCCGGGCATCTACATCGCCGGTGAACTCGGCGGGATGGGCCTCATCCGCAACGCCATCCGCCAGGGCAAGGAAGCGATGAACGCCATCCGCCAGCGGGATGACGTGGGCCAGGGCGGGGATGATCGGCTGGATGTGGTCATCGTCGGCGCCGGTCCCGCCGGCATCGCCGCCTCGCTCGCCGCGCTGCAATACAAGCTGCGTTTCGTGACCCTGGAACAGGAGAGTTTCGGCGGCACCGTCTCCCACTATCCGCGCGGCAAGATCGTCATGACCGCACCGGCCGAACTGCCACTGGTGGGCAAGATGCAGTTTCGGGAAACCACCAAGGAAACGCTGATGGCGTTCTGGGATTCGGTTCGTCGCCAGACCGGCCTGGAGATCCAGACCGGCGAACGGGTCGAGACCGTGGAATCCGAGGCACAGGGCCACGTGGTGGTGACCGCCCGCCATCGCTATCCCACCCGCACCGTGCTGCTCGCAATCGGCCGGCGCGGCACACCGCGCAAGCTCGGTGTGCCCGGCGAGGAACTGCCCAAGGTGGTCTACCGGCTGATCGATCCGGAACAGTACCGGGGCCAGAAGGTGCTGGTGGTGGGCGGTGGCGACAGTGCGCTGGAAGCCGCCCTGGCCATTGCCGACGAGCCAGACACCACGGTAAGCATTTCCTACCGCAGCGAAGCCTTCAACCGCGCCAAACCCAAGAACCGTGAAAAGGTCGAGGCCGCCGTGGCTGCGCAACGGCTGACCCTGTACATGAAATCCAACGTCAAGCAGATCACCGCAACCACCGTCGTCCTCGACCACGATGGCCAACAGGTCGAACTCCCCAACGATGCCGTCATCGTCAATGCCGGGGGGATCCTGCCCACCCCCTTCCTCAAGCAGATCGGCATCGAGGTCGAAACCAAGTACGGCACGGCCTGACCATGCGGCCCGTCCCTGCCCTCATCACCGCCCTGTTCCTCGCCGGCCTGTGCCTGACCGCACAGGCCGGCCAACTCGACGACGCCCGCAAGGCCGTGGCCCTGCGCCATTACGACGAGGCCGTTCGCATCCTTGCGCCCCTCGCCCGGCAAGGCAGTGCCGAAGCGGCCTATCAGCTTGCCGGCATGTATCGTGCCGGCCGGGGCGTGCCGCGGAACGATGTGCAGGCCTTTCGCCTCATGCAACAGGCTGCACGGCGCGATCATCCGGCAGCCTGCTACAGCCTCGGCGTGATGTACGAACAGGGGCGCGGCACCCGCCGCGATCCGGCCAGGGCCCGAGAGTGGTTTGCCCGCGCCGCAGCCTTGGGGCATCCCCAGGCGCGCCGGCGCCTGGCCGAGAAGCCGCCGCTACAAACCACTTGCCGCACCCTGATCGCCTGCGTCCGCAATGGCGACAGCGACGGACTCCGCCAGCGCCTGGCCAAAGGCGAACGGGACCGACCGAACGCTGAAGGACAGACCGCCCTGCTCGAAGCCGTGCGACTCGCTCGCGCCGGGATGGTTCAGGTCCTGCTCACCGCCGGGGCCGATCCGGGACACACCGATCCGGTCGGCGATACGCCCCTGCTGATCGCCGCGCGCCAGGGCCTCGGCGACATCGTGGCCATATTGCTGGCGGCCGGCGCCGATCCGGAACAGGCCGATCGCAACGGCAACACCCCGCTGCTGGTCGCTGCGCGTCAGGGCCATGCAACCATCGTTCAACGATTGCTCGACCACGGTGCCCGTCTCGGCCACCGCAACCGCAATGGTCGCAACGCCCGGGATCTGGCCACCGGTCATCCGAAAACCGAGCGCCTGCTCGCCGTCCGCGGCCTCACCCCCACCACGGTACCGAACCGCAAGGCCGTCTCCCCAGAACAACGCCTGCACGCCCTGCGTCAGGATCCCACCTTCCATGGCTGGCCCTCGCTGTCCATCGCTGCCTGGCGCGGCCTCCCCGACCTCGTCAGCCAACTGCTCGATCAGGGCGCCAACGTGAACGCCCGTGACCCGGAAGGCGACACACCACTGATGCGCGCCGCCCGCCAAGGCCATGCCGGCATCGTCAGGCGACTGCTCCACGCCGGTGCCGACCCGCGCCTGCGTGACCGTCAGGGCCGCACCGCCTTGCACCTGGCCGCTGCCAGCGGCCATCCGAAAACCGTTGGACACCTGCTCACCGCTTCCCGTGCGCGCCTCAACGAGCCCGATGACCAGGGTGCCACCCCGCTGCTCCTGGCCCTGTACAACCGTCACGATTCCGTTGCCGCCCAACTGCTGGATGCCGGCGCCGACCCTGAGGCTGGCCGGATCCGTCGACAGGATGCCCTGATCTGGGCGGTACGCAATGGACAGAAACAGGCCCTGCGCTGGATTCTGCGTCTGCGGCCGGTCATGGACCACGTCGACGAACAGGGCCATACCGCCCTCTGGTACGCCGCCAGCGCTGGCCAGACCGCTACCGCCCGCCTGCTCCTGGCGCACGGCGCAGACGTCGATCACCCCGACCGCCAGGGCCTCACACCGCTGCACGAAGCGGCCCGCAAAGGGGCGACCGCCACCGTGGCCCTCCTGCTGGAACACCACGCCAATCTCCACGCCCGCACCCGGCACGGCGACACCCCCCTCATGCTGGCCGCAGCCCAAGGTCACCGACACATCGTCGAACGCCTGCTCGCCGCCGGCGCAAAACCGGACACCCGCAACCAGGCGGGCGATACCGCGCTGATGCTCGCCGCTCAGGGCGGACACACCGCCGTCGTCGATCAACTCATCGCCGCCGGCGCCAATCCCCGCACCCGCAACCGGCAACGCAAACGGGCCGAGGATCTTGCCCAGGCCGCCGGCTTTCCCGCACTCGCCCGCCATCTCCGGCAACAGCGCAAAAAGCGCTGGCTGGGCCTCTTCTGAGGCATCGGAAACCTTTCCCCTGAACCGCAGTCTATGGGAAAGACGTCCCCCAATCGCGGTATACTTCCCAGAATGAGCAGTACCCTCGCCACGCCGCCAAACATCCGGATCACCACCGCTGACCGGCTCAGCCTCACGATCTTCCTGGCCATCGCCTTCCACGCCATCGTAATCCTTGGCGTTACCTTCAACCTCACACCGCCCGAGAATGCCGCGCTGACCACCATGGAAGTCACCCTGGTCAGCAACAAGTCGCAGGAAGCCCCCGAAGACGCCGAATACCTGGCCCAGGCCAACCAGCTCGGTGGCGGCGACCGCCGGGAGAAAGTGCGCGACTCCAGCCCCTTCTCCAATCCGGCTCCAACTGCCGAACAGGGCATCGCCCCCAACAGTCCCCGCGCCCTGGCACTCCCCCCACTGCCCAGGGAGAAGAGCCGGCAGGAAGTGCTCACCGCAGAACATGCCCCGAGGAAGACCGACAGCCAGCCCATGCATGATCCCCTGCCCATCCCCGAGGCCCGGATCAGCGCGGCACAACTGTTCGAACGCAGCCAGGAACTGGCCCGCCTCTCGGCCAAGATCGAGCAGATCCGCAAGACCTACGCCGTCAGCCCGCGCCAGACCTTCGTGCGCGGCGCCAATGCTAAGGAATACCGCTTTGCCAGCTACCTCGATGCCTGGCGCGCCAAGGTGGAACGGATCGGCAACCTGAACTACCCACAGGAAGCCGTGGACAAGGGCATCAACGGCAGCCTGCTGCTCGACGTGGCCATCAACCCCGACGGCAGCCTGCACTCGGTCAGACTGTTGCGCTCATCGGGTCACAAGATTCTCGATAACGCCGCCAAACGCATCGTCAGACTCGCCGCCCCGTATCCGCCACTCAGCGAGGAAATCCGCAAGGACACCGACATCCTGCACATCCCCCGCGTCTGGCACTTCCGCAGTGGCAAGGGCCTTACCACGAGCCTGCAATAAACCTTGCGGTAAGAAAACCGCGTCGGGCTCAATGGTTCGATTCATCGGCCCTTGAAAATTCCGGATTCGCGGATAGAATGGAGGCCATGCACGACACACGCGCAGCACAACCGCCATTTCGAATACCCGGCAGACCCACGTGGTCCGCCGGGGATGTAGCTCAATGGTAGAGCAGCGGGTTTATACCCCGTAGCGCCAGATAAGCGGCAGGTTGTGGGTTCGAATCCCACCATCCCCACCACTTTACCGTGTACAGGATGGCTTGAATGCCTATTGTTCCCAGTTCCGTGCCCGCAATTCATCCCGCAAGCGCTGCATGGCGGGTTTTTCGGTGCCGTCATAACGTCCCAACCCCAATGTTCCAAGATAGGCTCTGAACGCTCCTTCGTTGGGGCTGCCAGACATGCCGTAATCCATGACCCACTGGTCAACGGTCGTTGCGGAAACGTCATATTGCCAGGCAAGGTCGATGAGCCGTATCCGATCGATATGATTGTCCCAGGTATCGAAGACCGCCGTAATAAAGTCCGCCTGTTGCGCTTCACTGCTACTGTTCAGGAAACCGGACGGGTAACCACACTCCTGCAGCAAGATGGTTTTGCCGGGGATCTTGTTGACCATGGTGGCAAAATCGCTTGCCACGGTGGAAATCGGCCGAACCGTGAAATCGGCATTCAAGGGATAATAAGTGAATACCGCATTGTCGAGAGCAGGCAACAAACTCAAATATAAAGCGTATTTTTCCGAATCGTTCAACACTGAAAACTGAACGATACTGCTTACCTGGACACTCGCCCCCCACAAACTTCGCACCTTTGCCTTCGCGGCCTGAAAGAATGTTTTCCACTGCGCCCAGCGAGCAGCATCTTTGCCAAGATACGCATCAATCTCATTACCAATATGTATCCATTTGAGTTTTCCACTTGCATTCAACGTTGACAGGTTCGAATGAAGATTGACAAGAAACATGCCAAACGCATCAATGACCCTTTGATCGTCATACGCCAGGCCAACCAAACCCGCGGGTATCGAAGGCCCAGACGTATCGAGCGGACGCAAAACCAGCGCCAGATCACCCACCTGCAGAGGATAGAAAGCATCCATAATCGCCAGCAGGGAGTTGTCATAGTTGCCTGCGGTTGGCTCAAGTGATGACCAATCGAGGGAGACACTCACTTCTCGCACCCCAAGCGACACTGCCTGGCTATAGGCCATGGCGTAGGTCACTGACGGGATTTCCTTTACGTCCATTCCAAGGATACGACCACCTTGAGATCGAGAAAATGTCACATCAGTTCCCGCACCTCCACTGCCACAACCTAGAAGAAGAAAAAAAACGAACAGAAAAGGAGCGGTTTTTGTCATGCGATTCCGAGCTGTAATCAATGCTTGATTCGGTTGTATAGCGGGATGAGGTAAGCAGCTGCATCAAGGACAGCAATAGGCTCCTGCCGAAGCGGTAAACCCTGATGGGCTGACTTTATGAACACAAGGCACTTTTCATGTATCTATTTTCCCATATCGATTAGCATCTGCCACGCCGCAGTTTAGCATTGGCGGATGCAGATGTTATCTCGTTGTGAGTTTTATCGAGTAATTTTATAATCCCTTGGAAAAATCAGTTTCGTTGGCGCAGGACGATTGTACGTTTTGTTCTCGGGCCATTCCATTACCCTGAATGTTGAATGGCAAGCTATACATGTTTTGACCATTTTTGACATGGAATGCAATGTAGCTTTTCGATCTTTAGATTCAGCCGCCTTCATTACCTCAATAGCATTAACCGCGTGAAATTGAACGCCCATTGCAGTGAATGCCGGATTCCCCCTCTGAGCAAGACCTTTTCCCTTTTTCTTGTTAAAGCTCATATTCTCCGCGATCGTTTTTACAGAATCAAAATCATTATCGGCCATTGCATCGATCATCTTCCCCAGATTTTCCAGATTCTTGCGCATAACACGCAATAAATCTTCCCTGTCTTCATATGGTATTTTTAATAATATTCGGCTATTCGTTGTGCTGATTCACTACCTGCATAAACATAAATAGGAAATATTGCACACAGGATAACAAAGAACTTAACAATTGCTTTTTGCATTCCAAACACCAATTTTTGTTTGTACGTTAGCGCCCAAATAACATGCAATTTACTCGGCGGGCTTTTTGGTCTCCGAGTAATTTGTCCTTGTTGATTTTCTTGTTAGCTGCATTTTAATTAGCCACATCTTTGCTGGTTAAAGCTATACAATAGCTAGCACCATATGGCTGTACTGTTACAAACATATCATCACTACCATAATCCCAACACATTATTGGTTTTTCCCATAAATTGTATACTCCAACAAAATTTAGCAAGAACTCTTTATTGTCTGAAGCATATTCAAGCTTTAAATAATCAATTATTTCATTCTCTATGCCTTTGGGAAGATCTTCCAAGTCATAGATAGAATTCTTTACTTGATCTACCCATATTGGTTCTTCTATTGCCATTTTCGGTTTAAGCATCATTCAGCTAACGCCTAAATAACAGGCAATTTACTCGGCAGGCGTTTTGTGCCCGCCGAGTAAATTGTCCTTGTTAATTTTTTTGTTAGCATAGGCTTATAAATTGTGATGCATAACAATCAATTCCCAATAATCATCAGGCATTTCTGACATTCTTACCATCCTCTGTGTTAGTTTGTTTCTTTTGAACGTGTATTTAGCCGTGAACGCTCCTGCACCATCCCCACCACTAACTATAAGTATGATTTGTCCTTTCTCTTCGGTTACTTTTACAGATGTGAGATCGCAGATATCCGAATAATATTTGCGATAAATATATGCAGGTTTATTATTTATTTTGACATTAAATATTGTTACTACATAACGGCAAAATCCACCATCAATCCCCCACATGCTTCCATCATCGGGTAATTCGTTTGATTTCTTTTCATACTGCACTTCCTTAATTTCGACGCTATACTCTACGCCAGATGGCAACTCTCCAGACTCGTTGTATTTGAATGGGGAACTCCCACTATATGCCATTGCGTAAGGCAGACATAAAATAAAAGCGATAGTCTTTTTCATATAATGCTAACGACCAAGCTGTGCGGCGCAAACGGAGCGCAGCGTAGTTTGCGTCCGAACGAGCGCCTTGTTATGCGATTTATCTATTTTGTTGCCTTCCAGAATTTATAAGGTACCCATACAATAAGACGCAGCAATACGTATATCATAGTCACAGGAAAAAATGTGATGGCAAGCATAATCCATATCTTTTCCAGTGGTTTTGCTTTATTAACCAACTCATCTTCTTTTTCATTCCATTCCTCGCCTTCGTGAAACAGTTTTCCACCAAACCGGTCTTTTACCTTTAGTAGTGCAGAAAAAACTGAATCTGGAAAATCTCCTTCGCACCGAATTTCACAAGACGATTCATCGTAAAAAATCATAAACTTACGACCCACGGTTCTATTTGTGGCTCCTTGATCTGCGAGATCAATTTCGTTTTGAAACGCAGCGCACGCCTCCTTATAGTATTCAGGAACTCTTATTGATACGACTTGACTCATGATCCTTCTTTACGCATAACGTTGTGCTAACCTGCACTTGAAAATCCGCAACTGGAGCGATAGCGAAAGGCGCGGATTATCAAGTGTCAGGTTCAGCTAATTGTTAGGTTTTTATCATTGCTGTTCAACCATATAAAGAAGAAAAACCCAGCCAATAACCAAAACAAAGC
>Ga0256841_1003426_pt1 | contig 11883 bp, 9 predicted proteins | sample 356308metaG_FD_185971 | JGI IMG/M metagenome (GOLD analysis project Ga0256841, IMG submission 185971) | Hydrothermal vent microbial communities from Mid Atlantic Ridge, Atlantic Ocean - 356-308 | ecosystem: Environmental > Aquatic > Marine > Hydrothermal vents | place: Atlantic Ocean: Mid...
GCGCATGCTGGCCATATGCCAGCATCTATTGGACAACAACCCCAACTTTTCGATTTTGCTGATTACCGGCTCGCCGGTGATTCACCGCTTGCCTTTGCCGGTGGAAAGGTTCGACTATGTCAAACTCCCCTGTCTGTCCCGGACCAGTGCGGAGCAATACCAAGTCAAATCCTTGGGAACAGCATTCGACCTGACCATGCATCTGCGCGCACAAATGATCAAGACCACGCTGATGGGGTTTCGCCCCGATATTATGATTGTGGACAAAAAACCCTGCGGAGTGGCAAAAGAGTTACTGCCGGCACTGGAAGCCTCGCTGGAAATCATACCCCGGGCACAATGGGTGCTATTGTTGCGGGATATCCTCGATGCACCCGCTAAAACCCGCCAGCTCTGGCGTAAACATCGATACTTCGAAGTCATAGACCGCTATTACGCTCAAGTATTGGTGGTGGGTTCCCAAAAGATTTTCGACTTGGGCAAAGAATATGGATTTCCATCCAACATCAAGCCGATCATGAAGTACTGTGGGTATATCCACAAGTCTCCCACCGCGATTGCCCCAAAAAACATGGCCGCCAACACCATCCGTACCGTGCTGGTCACTCCTGGTGGTGGGCAAGATGGTTTCCGCATGATCCGGACATATTTGCGAGGGCTCAACACCCAGCCGGCCAAGGGTTGGAATTCCATCATCATCACCGGCCCTGAAATGGATGACCGGGGCAGGGAAGAAATAGTGCACCTGGCTTCCCAAGTCAATGCCACCGTTACCGTTCAATCCTTCACGGCCGATATGCAGGGCTTGATGTGCCAGGCCGATGCCATCCTATCCATGGGGGGATATAACACTCTGTGTGAGATCGTCTCATTGGGTAAGCCAGCGGTCATTGTTCCCCGCAAGTCGCCAGTGCAGGAACAATGGATACGGGCACAACGCTTTGCGCAGCAAGGATGGGTCTGCTGTCTTGACCCGGCAACGTTGACCCCACTTCAATTAATGGCAGCCATCGACAGTCAATTAAACCGGACCATGCTTTCGCCTCCTCTCCAAGAAATGGAAGAGTGGCAGGGCTTGGAGCGGGTATCCCAAGCCATTCGCTCATTGCTCGCAGACCCAAACTTGATGGCCAGCCACGGATAAGCGCCACCAAGCCAATCTTCGATTCAGGAAAAGTGCCTGCCGATCTCTGTTTGATCTGACAAATCTTGCAGTAAGCGGCATCCTTCTGCAAAAAATGTATCGACTTTTCATACTAAATTTGCGGTCACCCGCCGTACAACTACCTTACAGAGCAGATGGTACATAAATTGCCTATGTCCCTGAGGTGAACTGATAGCGGTTAGCAATAGCTCGCCTATCCAACCAATCTATCGGTTTCCAAAAAAGTGATAACAATCGAGCCTTTGGTTAAGCCAAAAGCATAAAACCTGTTGAATTTCTGTAAGGGAGGAAAGGATGAAACCAGCGATATCCGGTCTAGGAGCAATACTATTGGCGGCGTTAGCATGCAATCCCACTGTTGGAGTTGCAGAGGCTGGCCAATATGTCTCAAAGGAAGAGTACGACAAGCTCAAACAGGATTTTGAGCGGATGAAAGTTATGATGAAGTTAATGGAGAAGCGCTTGCTAAAGCAATCGGCAGCGCCAGCCAACACCTCTTCAAACTCGGAAGAAATAGCGGAAATCAAGGAAGAACTCCAACAAGTCAAACAGGAAGCCAAGCAGGCGAAGGAAAAAGCCAAATCGGTAATACCGGGATTCAGGAAATTTTTGCTCACCGGCTATGCTTTTGCGGGATATTCCGATTCCGAACAATCCAATTCCTCATTCAACGCTGGATTTTTTCCCATATTTCTCTGGCGTATCAATGACGATATCTTTTTCGAAGCTGAAGCGGAATTCGAGTTGGAAGACGGCGAAACGAATGTAGCCCTGGAGTTTGCCCAAATCTCGTACCTGCTCAATGACTATGTGACATTAAGCGCGGGCAAGTTTATGAATCCCGCCAATTATTTTATCGAAAGATTGGAACCGGCATGGATCAATAAATTGCCAGACCAGCCGCTGAGTATCGACGGCGCCAACCGCATCCAAGCCAAAACCCAACTTGGCGCTCAGGTCCGCGGAGCTATCCCTTTGGATACGGTCGGACTCAGCAGTGGCCGGTTGGGATATGCCTTTTTTGCATCCAATGGTTCCGAACTCAAGAACGATGGAAGTCTGAATCACAAAAATTTTTCCGATATAGATAACAACAAATTGGTTGGGGGCCGGGTCGGGTTCGTTCCCTGGCCAGGGTTTGAGATTGGGTACGGATTCGAGGTCGGAGGCGTCCGTGACCCTCTGAATAATAGTTTGGATATCACTACCCATATTGCCGATGCCAACTATGTCCGCACTAGCGCGGTGATAGGAGGAAGGATCGATCTTCGCGCCCAGTGGGCCTGGCGAAAAATTGACCGCAGCCACGCCGCGGGACTCAATTTCAACAATAAAGTCAATGGCGGCTACGGCCAGATTGCCTACCGCCCGAGCTTATTGAACCTTAAATGGGTGAAAAATCTGGAAACCGTTTTCCGCTATGAGCGCATGAATCAACCAGCGGGATCGCGATTTTATGATGAAAACCGTTATACCGCCGGTCTCAATTATTACTTCGCCCCCACCACGGTTTTCAAGTTTGCTTATGAATTTGATGACCGTAAGGGTGTTAAAGACAACGATACTTTGTTATTCCAAGTTGCAACTGGTTTCTAAAGGAGTTTTTACCATGACGAATCAACCCCGCATTTTTGTTTTAATGGCGACGCTGCTGCTTGCGGGAGGTGCGGCCGCTCAGACTGATAAATCCTCGCATACGCAAGAAAGAAACGGCGCTCAGCTTTGGTCACAAAACTGTGGCGCTTGTCATAACCTGCGGAGTCCGGCTGGCTACAGCGACGCCCAGTGGGATGTAGCAGTTCAACACATGCGCCTGCGCGCCAACCTGACAGCAAAGGACACAAAAGCAATTGTCGAGTTTTTGAAATCGGCAAATTGATGATCTTGCTGCCCAAAAGACAGTAAGTGCTTTGTGCTTTACCAAAAAACCGTAGATGCCAGGAATGCGGGTAGCACAATGCTATCCGCTTCCGGAAGCGCAAGCTCGTGATCCAGCCATCGGACTGATGAGTTGTTATAACTGATATTTTTTAATCTTATACCAAAGGGAGCGCTCGCTGATCTGCAGCAAGCGGGCGGCTTCCGCCTTGTTGTCCCCGGTTTTTTCCAGCGCGCGGCGAATTATGCGTTTTTCCAAAGCCGCTACCTGCTGCGCAAGTGCCCAGCTTTCACGGTTTGACTCTACTTCCTCTCCAAGGAAAGCAGAGGGTGATTGGGCGCCGGGTAGATGAGTCAAACCGATAGCCTCCCGCCCCCGTGTCACCACCAAGACTCTTTCCATCATATTTTCCAGCTCCCGTACATTGCCAGGCCATGGATATTCGTTCATCCAGGCCAACGCTTGAGGCTGGATGTCTGGGCACGAATACCCCAGTTTGCCGGCGTGCAACTCTAAAAAATGCCGTGCAAGTAAAGCGATATCACCTTGCCTTTCTCGCAGCGCTGGCATGCGGATGCTAAAAACATTGAGCCGGTAATATAAATCCGGCCGCAATTTTCCTGCCTCAACCGCCTGGGCGGGATCCACATTGGTCGCGGCAATGATCCGGATATCCAAATCGATGACCCGGTTGCTTCCCAGCCGCTCCAAACTTTTCTCCTGTAACACCCGAAGCAGCTTGGCTTGCAGGCCGAGATCCATTTCCGCTATCTCATCCAAAAATAAAGTACCGCCCTGGGCCAGTTCGAATTTGCCCACCCGGTCTCTGTGGGCGCCAGTGAAGGCGCCTTTGGCATGTCCAAACAACTCGCTTTCGAGGATATCGGGAGGAATCGCCGCGCAATTGACTGGTACAAATAGATTATCCGCTCTCGGAGAAGCCTGATGGATCGCGCGGGCCGCCAATTCCTTGCCGGTCCCGGTTTCCCCCAACAGGAATACACTGACGGTAGTATCCGCCACTTGTTCTATTTGTTCATAAACTTGCTGCATGGCCGGGCTGCGCCCTACCAGTCCGCCCCAGCCTTTGTCCAATTCCTGGCGCAAGAAACGATTTTCCCGGCTGATTTTGCCTATCTTCAAAGCCCGCCGCACCACAGTTTCGAGGTGGCTCAGTTCGAAAGGCCGCAGCAAATAATCCAAGGCGCCCCGCCGCATTGCCTCGACGGCGCTTTCGACCGTTCCATAGGCAGTAACGACAATGACTGGCGTCTCATCGCCGAGTTTGCGCAAGGAACGCAGCAATCCCATGCCGTCCAATTGTGGCATTTTCAAATCGGTGATGATCAGATCCACTGGTTGTTCCTCCAGCAATGCCAGGGCCTCAACACCATTGCCCGCCTGATAGCAGCGGCAATCCATTTGCGTCAGCATCAGCTCCAAAACCCGGCGCATTTTGGCTTCGTCGTCGACAATCAATACCCGTTGTTCAGCCACTGGATTCCTCATGATTGATTACGCCCGGCTGCCGCCAGGGCAACCATAAGTGAAAACAGGCGCCACCCAAGTCACAGTCGGTGGTCTCGATACCTCCATGGTGGGAAAGGATGATTTGCTGAACGACTGTCAAGCCCAATCCAATGCCTCCCTCACGGCGTGTGAAAAATGGGTCAAAAAGTTGCTCCCGCCATTCCTGCGGGATACCTGGTCCATTGTCGCAAATCCTAACGTGCCAAAAGTCTCCCTGCCATTCAGTGCGGATGACAATCCGCCCGCGCTGAGGAATATGTTGTACTGCATTGATCAGTAGATTAAAAAATACTTGGACTAGTTGGTCTGGATCGCATTCAATCGTCTTGTCCTCATCCAACACCTGTTCCACATTTGCTTGTATGTGGTTTAATTTCCCTTGCAGTAAATCCAAGACGCGCGCCAATAGCAGATTGGCGCTGGTTGGGCAAAATTGTGGCGGGCGCGGGCGGGCGCAGTCAAGCAAGGTCGACACCAAGGATTTGAGGCGATCGGTTTCGCTCAAAATAAACTCGGTCATTTCATGCCCTGGGGGGCTCAAGCCGGATTCCCGTTGCAACATTTCGGCCGCGGATTGCAAGATTCCCAAGGGGGTTCTGACTTCGTGGGCCATACTGGCGGCCATTTCGCCAATGACAGCTAATTTGGAGGCCCGCACTAAATTCTTGCGGGATTGCTCCAGATGAAGAATCATTTGCTCGAAAGCGCGGCTCAATTCTTGGGTCTCGATGCTGCCTCCGGCTTGTGGCGGCATGGTTTGCTTCCCTTGCATGTACTGCCTGGCAAACAGGGTCAAGGCACTCAGAGGGCGGGCAATCCGGCCGGCCAGCCAGTAAGAGAGAATCAAACTGCCAATCAACGCCAATAATAAAAACAATAATAAATTCCACCATAACCGCCACAAAGGCGCCATGGCTTGATCCGCCGATGCCATCAGCACGACTTGCCAGCCAAACCCGTCGAATGCATGATACCCCCGCGAAGAAGCAACCCCGGTCAGCACCCTAGAGCCGCTCATGATATTCGTTTGCGCGCCGAGGACACGCATGGGGGTTTGAGATAACCAGCGCGAATTCAATTGCTGACCAATCCACTGCTGTGAAGAAAGATCACCAGAAGCGGCGATGATACGTTTATTCTCGTCCACAAGTAAGGCAGTGCCCTGAATCAATGGACCTCGATGAGGATAATCCAGCAGCCTCAAAATTTCGTTCCAGGTAAAAGCGGCATAAAGCTTGCCCAAGCGACCGCCGGATCTAGAATCTTCCAGAACCACGGAAAAATAACAATGAGAGGCGGGCAGATTCAGAGGCAACAGCGATACCTCCTTCCCCCCCATTTGCACGCGATGCCACACTGGCATTTCTTTCATATGGCTGCCAATCAACGCAGGATTGCTGGCGGCCAAAATCTCTCCCCGATCGTTTGCTGCAAACAACACCCCATAAACCCCTGGGTATCCTTGGTGCAAATCACGCAGGAATTCCGACAATCGCTTGTCAATGTCACGGACCCGAAGTTCCTGCATCACCGAAAGGCGGCTCCAGGTGGCGACATTGGCCATTCTTTCAAAAAGCGTAGCGTCGATCTGTTCCATCACCCTGATGGCTCTGAGCTGAAGCTGATCTTCGATGTTAGAAAGCAAGACTTGACGCACATAAAGAAATGCCAATGAAGTCAGCGCCACGGCCACCAATAGACTGATGCCCAGATAAGAAAACAACAAACTTCTACGAATAGTCACAGCATGTATAATTTAGCTTTCATTTTGCAGCCTTATCAGGGATGATTTTTCTCCTGCGATTTTTTTTCTTATTAATTCTTCTGGCAAATCCCTTATTTGCTGCAGCAACAGAGCATTCCCAGACACCCCACTATCGCTGGGGTCGGGGGCTGTATCTGCCAGACCAAAAGATACTGCTCGGGGGATATTTCAACTTCACTTTCAAAGCCCTCCAGGGCCGGCGCAAGCAGGCAGAGCTGGATGATCTTAGCTTATTTTTCACCTGGGCGCCTCATCCTCGTTGGCGGCTGTTTTCTGAACTGGAATTGGAAGATTTATTTACCATTGACAGCCATTCATTGAATAGCGATGAGCGTTTTTTCAGCGTTGAACGTTTATACCTGGATTACTTTATCACCGGTTCCTGGCGTTTGCGGCTGGGGAAATTTCTGACCCCGGTGGGACGCTGGAATGTTATCCATGCTTCCCCCCTGGTGTGGACCACTTCCAGGCCAACCGTGACCGAACACTTTTTCGCGCCCCATGCCAGTGGCGCCATGCTTTCCACGACTTTTCCCCTTAAGGAACACGATCTGGATATCGACCTTTACGTTGACGCCAGTAAAGCCCTGGACCCAAAAATGACGATGGTTACCTTTAAAACCGCGTTCGGTCTCCGCCTCAACTATGAATTATCACCCCAATTACAAATGGGCGCGTCCTTTGTTCACTTCAAAATGCAGCGTCCAAATTTTCAACCGGCAACCGATTTGTTCGGCCTGGATATGTTTTGGAATTGGCATCGGTTTGAACTAAGCTCCGAATTTGCTTACCGCCGCCCCCAATCCGGCCGCCGGAGCGAAACCGGGCTCTACCTGCAAGGCGCTATTCCCTTGGGCCATCGTCTCTTTGCCGTGGGGCGCTATGAATATCTGCAAGGCACACACTTTTTGGAGAGTGGCAGACAACGCGGCACAGCTCATATTGGCGTCGGAGGTTTGGCCTGGCGGCCTGCCACGCCATTAGTGTTAAAAGTGGAATACCGCTTCGGGCATGGAAACCACCGCCTCGCACCGGACGGACTTTTGATGTCAATCGCCATGCTATTTTGATGATGCGCTTTTTTTTAGTCGCTTTTCTGGTGTCGGTGCTAGTCTTTCCTGCTTTATGTCAGGCTGAAAAACTATTGGTAATCGTCTCCAAAGATACCGGTGTGCGCGCTTTATCCTTGCCGCAATTGGCCAGAATATACAGCCGCAAGGTTCTCATCGGTGCCGATGGAGTCCCGTGGGCACCTTTAAATCTCCCCGCCAATCACCCGCTGCGCCGGGCTTTTTCCCAGGCAATCTTCAAGCGCCTACCGGAAGACATGGAAAATTACTGGAATATTCAATATTTTAAGGGTATTTTGCCCCCCTATGTCGTCGCTTCGGAAAAAGCCATGCGCCAATATGTCGCCTCTACACCCGGAGCCGTGGGTTATATCCGTCCCTGCCATCTCGGCAGCGGGGTTAAAGTCGTCGCCACCCTCACATTTTCCTCTGATCTCGAATTGGCCTGTCAACCATAACCTTGTCAGCAATGGGTTAGCCCGGTGCGGTGGCGGTAAAGGACGCGGCCTTTTCTTCCGCCAGGCATTCACAGAACAATGCTTTCAGGCGCAGATTAGTCTGCCTGGCATCGAATAGCCGGCATATTTTTTTGCGGGCGTTTTTGCCTAAATGATTACGTTTGTCTGGATCGGAAATCAAAATCCTGAGTGTTTTTACCAGGGCTTCTATGTCTTTTTCAGGCACCAGCAAGCCGTCTTGGCCGTCCTCGATCAATTCTGGCATGCCGGAAATATTGCTGGAGACCACGGCCAACCCACTGGCCATCGCTTCCATCAATACATTGGGAATGCCGTCACGGTCGCCATTGCCGAGCACTTGGCAAGGCAGAGCAAAAATATCCGCCTGCCGGTAGATCTCAGCCAGCACTTCATGAGACATGGGCCCTTCCAAACTGACGGTATCGTGTAATTGCCAGTGGGCAATCAATATTTGAATCTTCTCGAAACTTTCGCCACGCTCTCCCACAATCCGGCAGTGAAATTCGATGCCTTGTTGTTTTAAGCGGTGACACGCCGCCACCAAAAAATGAAAGCCCTTTTTCTCCACATAGCGGCCAATCGCAAGAATTCGGGTAACCTCTTTTTTCTTGCTTGGCGACAAGGCGGGACGGAATTGGCGGGTATCCAAGCCGTGGTAAACAAGATGAACGTTACCATGACCTGCCCGTGCCTTTAAATATTGCAAATTGGCACCGGTGCAAGTAGTCACGAAGCGGGCCTGGCGAATCTTGAACTGGAGCAGATCGCCCGGATTCATGTCAGCCTGATAGATATCTTTGGCGTGGGCGGTAAAACTGTACGGCTTGCCGCTCAAGCGACTGGCAAACAGGGCCACCGTGGTGGCACCGTGACAAAAATGGGCATGCAGCAGGCGGATTGAATCGGTCTCGGCAACCTTCAGGGCAATGATGCCTGCCTGGAGAAATTCCTTGATGAAAACTTTTCGCAACCCGCCCCACGGAGATTTCCGGTAACGTATGCTCAACCAAAGCGCAGTCGCTAGCGTGCTTGCGTAGGCTAGCGGCCTCAGCCGGAACAGCCGCAAGTGGCCGCGATAGTAATCGGGCAAGTTTTCCCTTAGCCACGGAAGAAGCCTGGTGTTGGAAAGTGAGGTCATGGCCGGCAGCACCATCAAGGGGGCGCGGATGGTCCCAACCGCCCGATGAATTTTATCGGTATCGCCTTGCTTGATGGAAAACAGGCGCAATTGCAAGCCCATCTCTTCCAGCAAGCGGATTTCGTTACTGATGAAGGTTTCCGAAAGCCGGGGAAAGCCTTTTAGAATATAAGCAATTTCACCTTGCATGATAAGCTCCTTGCAACGGATGGCGGTGTGGGTGCGTGACAACCCGACCCGCCAATACCAGATCGAACAGATTTTTCAGGATGGCAAGATTGGGCAACAGGGAGAACTCATCGTGCAGGCGTGCTTTGGCGGCAGCGGCCAGTTGGCGGCGCAATCTTTCGTTAAGCAATAAGCACTGCAAGACATCGGCCAGTTGGCGGGGCTGATCCGGCGCCACCAGCATGCCATTGATACCATCTTCCACCAGTTCCGGAATGCCTGAAACTGGCGTGGTCACGACCGGTATGTTCATGGCCATGGCCTCCATCAATACGTTGGGAATCCCATCCCGGTCACCGTCGGCGCCAACCCTGCAAGGCAAGGCGAAAATACTGGCATGCCGGTATAGATGGACCAGCTTTTCGTGAACCATCGACCCACGCAACCAGACAGTTTGCCCCAGCCCGAGGGCATCAATCTGCTTTTGCAGGGTTTCGCGTTCAGGGCCGTAGCCGACGATGTCACAGCGGAAACGGTATCCGCTTCGTTTCAGTATCCCGCAACTGGCGATCAAGGTATCGAACCCCTTCTTTTCCCGGAGCCTCCCCACGCTCAGGATCAGAGGCTCAGAGAGGGCATCGGCGTCGGGGAGATTTGCCAAAAGCCTTTGAAACCGCTGCCTGTCAAAACCGTGGTAAACCCGAATGATTGGCGTGGGCGATATGTTAATTTGGCACAGATAGCGGCAATTGTATTCGGTGCAGGTCACCACAAACCGGGCGGCGGCGATTTTCCGGCGTAATTGCGCAGGCGGTGACAAATAAATATCTTTGGCGTGGGCGGAAATACTGAAACCGATACCAGTGAGTGCCTGCACCAGCTCGGCGAGTGAAGCAGGATCGTTGGCAAAATGGGCATGAATATGGGTGATATTTTTGCGTTTCACCCATCTTGCTAACTGTAATGACTGACGCAATAACCGCCAACGTTCAGAAAGTTTGCTGTCATGGGCGCGTAATAGTTGCGCGCTTTTGAATACTCCCTTGGGATTCTCCACCACCATTTCGAGCAACAACTTCAAGCTTTGCCAGAGTCCTTGCTGCAGATAAAAAACAGGCGCTGTCAATTGTTTGATTTCATCATGGCATCTCATATCCGTGGGTTTTTGCAGAGAAGCGATTACCAAATCATAACCATCCCCCTGCAAGGCGAGAATTTCTTGTAATACAAAAGTTTCGGAAACTTTGGGAAAGGTCTTCAAGAGATAGCATATAGTCATCGGGTTGCCTGTCGCCGTTATATTCGCGCCTAAAACCGTCGAAGGTTGAACCGGTTGAAGGACTATTTGTTGATTCCTTTCAAACCAAGCTAAGTTCAAGTGTTAGGGGCCTCTGATTAAGTCAGAGGCTGCTGCGGCACCTGGAGGTGCCGCCAAAGTCAGTCACTGTAAATGATTGACTTTGTTAGCAACACCTATCCGCGATAACCTCAATTCAGCCGCAGTGCGGCTCTGTCTGGCTGGCAGGTGGTATACTTCAATCTTGGTTATTCCGGAATCTCAGGGTACCTGATCCTCCATGGCCACAGTTATCTCCAATGAAGAGCTGCCTTCCTTGGCAGCACTGCTCGATGATATAGATGCCTGGCAATCGATTATCGCCAATTGGAATGACCAGCAGCGCAGCATGATCGAAGCCCTGAGTCCTATCGATGCTTTACACCATGAAACCTTTGCGCGGTTGATCCGCGCCATCAAGGCCAAGCCCGCGGCGGCGTTGCTGCCGGACGGCAGCCTGTGGAGGCTGTCACAATGAACGCCTGCACATCGTTCACCCGGCCACTTTGCGGCAGCCGTTACCGGGTGCGTGGCCTGGTACAGGGGGTGGGCTTCCGCCCTACGGTCTGGCGCATCGCGCGCGACCTCGGGCTCACCGGCGTGGTACGCAACGACGGGGATGGCGTGCTGATCGAGGCTTGGGGGCCGCCCGAACGGCTCGATGCCTTGGCAGACCGGCTCCGGGCCGAATGCCCACCGCTGGCGCGGATCGACGCCATCAAACGCATACCACTGAAGCATGCCCCGGCTAGGACCGGGTTCGAGATCGACACCAGCGCCGCCACCGCCGCGCACACTGGGGTGGTGCCGGACGCGGCCGCGTGCCCGGCCTGTGTCGAGGACACGCTGAGCCCGTTCAGTCGCCGCTACCGCTATCCCTTCACCAACTGCACCCACTGCGGGCCGCGCCTCTCGATCGTGCGCGCCATCCCCTACGACCGCGCCAACACCAGCATGGCGGCCTTTCCGATGTGCGCGGACTGCCGGGCCGAATACGAAGACCCGGCCGACCGCCGCTTCCACGCCCAGCCCAACGCCTGCCACGCCTGCGGGCCGCGCGCCTGGCTGGAGCGCGCCGACGGCCGTGCCTTCAGCACCGACGCCCTGACCCAGCTCGACGACGTGGACGCCGCCTGCACCCTGCTGCAGCGCGGTGAGATCGCGGCGATCAAGGGTCTGGGCGGTTTCCATCTCGCCTGCGATGCCACCGATGGCGGCGCCGTTGACCGGCTGCGCGAACGCAAGCGCCGCTTCGACAAGCCCTTTGCCCTGATGGCGCGCGACATCGATGTCATCCGGCGCTACTGCGAGGTGACCGGGGCCGAGGAAGCCTTGTTGCGCGCCCCGCAGGCG
>Ga0256841_1003427_pt1 | contig 11882 bp, 12 predicted proteins | sample 356308metaG_FD_185971 | JGI IMG/M metagenome (GOLD analysis project Ga0256841, IMG submission 185971) | Hydrothermal vent microbial communities from Mid Atlantic Ridge, Atlantic Ocean - 356-308 | ecosystem: Environmental > Aquatic > Marine > Hydrothermal vents | place: Atlantic Ocean: Mid...
TTCTGTTTTTGGGGCTTTTGACAGACTTGTATCTGTTTGCAAAGATGTTTTATTTCTATTTTGTTTTGACTGAGTCGCCAATAAATTTTGCAAGACATTACTTTTTGTATCTTTGTTATGTTTAGTTTTTGAAGTTTCTGTAGTGGTTAGTTTTTTTATTTGATTATCCATTGTTTTAAAAAATTCTTCACTATTTATTTTTTTGACAAGACTATTTGTTTTTAAATCTAAAGTTTTCTCTTCTTTAAAAAATTCAATATTTTTAACCTTAATACCATGTTTTTGGGCAATATTTAAAAGGTCTTGAATGTTTTTTGCATTTTTGAACTCTTTTTGCACATTTAAATCTAAAAGTGATGTCTTTAATGCTTTTGAATCAGTTGGAAAATCTAATATTTTATGATTACTGTTTTGCAAAAAAGAGGCTATTTGTATTAATGACTCTATAGAAACTTCTTCTTTTTTATCTAAAAATAGTTTTTCTTTAGAAAAATGTGACATAATTTCTTGATTTTTATCAAAATCTTTTGGTAAATCGAATAATTTTCCAATTAAAAAATTTTTATTTTCTTCATTTGGTAATTCCTGAAGTAAATTTTTGATTAAATCTTCAAAAAAATCTCCCTTTTGTGCTTTTTCATTTTCATCAAGATTTTTTATATTTTTACCACTAAATTTAATATCTTTATTTTCAGTTGGTGTGCTTAGTAAAAGTCCGTTCATTTGGTTCCTTTTTCGTGCTTTTATATGAAAAAAAGTGAGCAACAAATGTGCCAATTTCACTTTATTAGTAAATTTAGGTATAATCCGCGAAATTATGAATAAATAGGATATAAATGAAAGAAATTAGAAATATTGCCGTAATCGCACACGTTGATCATGGTAAAACCACTTTAGTAGATGAGCTGTTAAAACAGTCAGGAACTTTTGATGCACATCAAAAAGTAGATGAAAGAGTAATGGATAGCAATGATTTAGAAAAAGAAAGAGGTATTACTATCCTTTCTAAAAACACAGCTATAACATACCAAGATTATAAGATTAATATTATTGACACTCCAGGTCATGCTGATTTTGGTGGTGAAGTTGAACGTGTATTGAAAATGGTAGATAGCGTTTTGTTACTTGTTGATGCACAAGAGGGTGTTATGCCTCAAACAAAATTCGTAGTAAAAAAAGCACTTGAACTAGGTCTTCGACCTATTGTTGTTATCAATAAAATAGATAAACCAGCAGCTGAACCTGATCGTGTTGTAGATGAAATTTTTGATCTGTTTGTAGCTCTTGATGCAAATGATGAACAATTAGAATTTCCAGTAGTGTACGCAGCAGCCAAAAATGGATATGCAAAATTAGATCTTAATGACCCTGATGATAATATCCTGCCAATTTTAGATACTATTATTGAACATGTTCCAGCTTCATCAGGAAGTGTAGATAATCCTCTGCAACTTCAAGTTTTTACACTAGATTATGATAACTTTGTTGGTAAAATTGGTATTGCTAGAATTTTTAACGGAAAGATTAGTAAAAACCAAAATATTACATTAATCAAAGCCAATGGTGAAAAAATAAATGGTCGTATTTCCAAGTTAATAGGATTTCTAGGGCTTGAGAGAGTTGATATTGATGAAGCAGTAAGTGGTGATATTGTTGCTGTTGCAGGATTTGAGGCTTTGGATGTGGGTGATACTTTAGCAGATCCATCTAATCCTGTAGCCCTTGATCCTATGCATATTGAAGAGCCTACTCTTTCAGTTATGCTTTCTGTAAACAACTCTCCACTTGCTGGAACTGAGGGAAAATTTGTTACATCTAATAAAATTGCTGAAAGATTAGAAGCGGAGATGCAAACTAATATCGCCATGAAGTATGAAAGTAGTGGAGAGGGGACATTTAAAGTATCTGGTCGTGGTGAACTTCAAATCACGATATTGGCTGAAAATATGAGACGCGAAGGTTTTGAATTTTCACTTGGTCGTCCAGAAGTAATTATCAAAGAAGAAAACGGTGTTAAAATGGAACCATTTGAGCATTTGGTGATCGATGTCCCTGATGATTTTACAGGTGTTGTGATCGAAAAATTAGGACGTAAAAAAGCAGAGATGAAAGCTATGACTCCTACAGGGGATGGACAAACAAGAATTGAATTTGAAATTCCTGCACGTGGTTTGATCGGTTTTAGAAGTCAGTTTTTGACAGATACAAAAGGTGAGGGTATTATGAATCACTCATTTTTAGAGTATCGACCATTGATGAGTGGAATAGAACATCGTATGAATGGTGCATTAGTTTCTATGGAAACAGGAGTTGCATTAGGATTTTCGATTTTTAATCTTCAAGATCGTGGTGTTATGTTTATTCAACCACAAGATAAAGTGTATGTTGGTATGATTATCGGTGAACACGCACGTGCAAATGATTTAGATGTAAATCCTATTAAAGGAAAACAATTAACCAATGTCAGAAGTTCAGGTGCAGATGAAGCGATCAAACTCGTCCCTCCCAGAACTCCAACACTAGAGAGTGCATTAGAGTGGATTGAAGAGGATGAATTAGTTGAAGTAACACCTAAAAGTATCCGTATTCGTAAACGTTATCTTGATCCAACAGTTAGAAAAAGAATGTCAAAAAAGGCTAAAGCATGAGAAAATTGATGGCACTTATGAAATATTTACCTATAATTTTAATGATCCTTCGTAAATTTAAGAAGTAATGGTATAATTAACACAATCTTAAATTTAAAGGAGGATTAATTATGGAATTAAATGATCTTGTACAAATGGGTACACAACTATTTAAAGATAAATTAGGTGATCAAGCATCAGGTATGGATGACAATTCAATCATGGATGCATTAAGTGGATTGGTTTCAAATGGTGAAGGTGGTCTTGATTTAAGCAATATCCTTTCATCACTTGGTGATGGTAATCTTGGAAGTATTATCTCTTCATGGGTTGGAAGTGGAGATAATGAATCAGTAGATGGTTCTACCTTATCAAATATTCTTGGAAGTGATCAAATCTCTGCATTTGCTGAAAAATTGGGTATCGATCCAGATACAGCAGCAGAAGGACTTTCTGATGTAGTACCAAATATGGTAGATAAAGCAACAGGCGATGGTTCATCTATCCTTGATTCACTTGGTGGTGTTGATGGATTAATGGACATGGCAAAAGGTTTTTTTGGAAACAAATAGTTATTTAGGAGTGTTTTGCTCCTAAATAATCTTCTATATTAATCTTGTATTAATAATTTTACCTCTTTTTACGATATACTACAGCGTTACAATAAACAAACAAAAAATTTAGGAGAAAATAATGGCTTTATATGATAGAGATTATATTAAAAACAATATCTCAACACAAGCACAAAACAATTCTTTTTCACAAGAGAGAGAAGAGAGTGGAGATTTAGCAACATTTATAAAACAGACTTATCAACTTTTTGCAGGTAGTTTACTTGTAGGTGCAGCTGGTGCATATGTTGGTATGGGTATTCCTGCGATTCGTGAATATTACTGGGGATTTGTGATTTTAGAATTTGCATTGATCTTTGGTATTGGATTTGCAAGAGCAAAACCAGGTTTAAATTTATTTATGCTATTTGCATTTGCTTTGGTCTCTGGATTGACTATGTCAGTAATGGTTGGGCATTTTATTAGTGCAGGTGCTGGAGGAATTGTAGCAAATGCATTGATTTTGACAACAGTAGCATTTGGTGGTTTATCCATGTTTGCCATGAATTCGACACGTGATTTTACTAGTATGGGTAAAATGCTTTTTATCACACTTATAGTGATTATCGTAGCAGGACTTTTAAATGCATTTTGGTTACATAACCCTTGGATGCAAGTAGGAATAGCTTCTGTAAGTGCTATACTATTTTCAGCATTTATCCTTTATGATACTCAAAATATTATCCAGGGTAATTATGGACATCCAGTAGATGGGGCATTGGCTCTATATCTTGATTTTATCAACTTATTTACTTCATTGCTTCAAATTTTAGGAATTTTTGGAGATGATGACTAAAAAAGAGAAGGATTTTTCCTTCTCTAAACTCTACCGCTTAATAGATGCCAATCTAAATCGTCTTCGTGAAGGCATTCGCGTTTTAGAAGATATTCAAAGATTTATATTTGATAACAAATCTCTTGCTAAAAAATTAAAAAAATTACGCCATCAATGTCGAGTTAATGATTATGAAAGTTATTTAAAACAAAGAGATATTATTGGTGATGTTCTTAAAGAAACTACTATTTCAGAATCTAAACGTGATAATATTAACTCTTTAATACTATCTAATATAAAACGTTCCCAAGAGAGTGCCAGAGTGTTAGAAGAGAGTTTTAAACTGATAGATTCTAATGAAGCAGAAAAATTTAAACTTATCAGATATACTCTATATGATATAGAAAAAGAAATATTTTGATTATATCTTTTTACCCCAGACAAATAAAACTTCAAATTCTAAGTATGTGTGTGGATAGTTTTTGATTAAACTTTTTGTTTGAGTTAATGTTAATTTTCTCTCTCCTCCACTGACACCACTTTGTTTGATATAGCGAAATTTTGAAATATTATCTTTAAAATTGAGTCTATATATGATTTTTTCATGTTTTATGTGAAAATATTTCTTTAAAATTTTTAATAGATGTTTACTATTTGGTAAAAAATTTGGCATTTTTGTTAAAGTATAAATAGCATTAAAAGTACCATCACAAAATAGAGCAAATGCGATATTGTCAGTAATTTTAGAAATATTTTCTATAAGTTTTTCAATATCGTTTGCCCATTGTAAAGCAGAAGATGAGATTACTATATCAAAATGTCCAAGATTTTTTAATAGATTTTCATTTTCAAAATTTTGTTCTAATAATATAACTTTTTTATCTCTTGGATGAAGTGTGCACATATTTTTTGCTTGATCTATACCTGTAAATTTATCAATTTCCCAGTTTATTTCATGATAAACAGCACCTGCACCACATCCTAAATCAAGAATATTTTTTGGTTTTGTTTTGATGTTTTGAATCAATTTTTTAACAACTTGTTCTTGAATAATATTGTGTTTTAGATAACTATTCGCACGACGGGAAAATTCATTGGTATGTAAAGAAGTCGCTGGATGGGTCATTTAATGGTACTTTTAAATAGTTTAGCTATAATCGCACAATTATATCTAAAAAAGGTTTTAAAAAATGAGTTCAGTCCTTTTAATTTTACAATTTGCACTAGCTGTAGTGTTAACTATTGTAGTTTTACTACAAAAAAGTTCTTCTATTGGTCTTGGTGCATATAGTGGAAGTAATGAGTCTGTATTTGGAGCGAAAGGTCCAGCTGGATTTTTGACAAAATTAACATTCCTTCTTGCTGTCGCATTTGTAATCAATACTTTAGTATTAGGGTATATTTACAATAAAGAGAACAAAGGCTCTATCGTTGATACAATTAAAACAACAAATATTCCAGCACCTACTATTCCTGCAACTACAACACCAAAAGCACCTGTAGCACCAGCTGCACCTGTTGAAAAAAAGTAATACAAGGAAAAAAAATGGCTTTAACAGCAATTTATGCACATCAAAAAGAGGCAAATGAAAAAGCACTAGAAGCTCTTAAAAGAGATTTTACAACACTAAGAAGCGGTAAAGTATCTACTTCGATTGTAGATCAGGTAAAAGTTGATTATTATGGAACTATGACACCTTTAAGTCAAGTTGGCTCTGTATTAGTTACTGATGCTACAACTATTACTATTTCACCTTGGGAAAAAAATCTTCTTCCTGAAATAGAAAAAGCAATACAAGGTGCAAATATCGGTGTAAATCCAAATAACGACGGTGAAGTGATTAAACTTTTTTTCCCACCAATGACTGTAGAACAAAGACAAGAGAGTGCCAAACAAGCTAAGGCTATGGGTGAAAAAGCAAAAGTATCTATAAGAAATGTACGAAAAGATGCTAATAATAAGATCAAAAACCTTGAAAAAGAGAAAGAAATAACCGAAGATGAAAGCAAACGTGGGCATGATGAAGTACAAAAAAATACAGATAGTGCTATCAAAAAAGTAGATGAAATGGTTAAAGAGAAAGAAGTAGAACTTCTTAAAGTGTAATTATGGCAATAGATTTAGAAAAAGTATATAAAGAAGCGGGTGCATTACTTGAGGGGCATTTTTTATTAAGTAGCGGGAATCACTCTCAATTTTATCTTCAAAGTGCAAAAGTACTTGAAAACCCTAAAACAGCTGCTTTATTGGCAAATGAATTAGCAAAGCAAATTAAAAAATCAAATATTAAAATAGATACTGTATGTTCTCCTGCTCTTGGTGGAATTTTAGCAGGTTATGAATTAGCACGTGCATTGAATGCAAGATTTATCTTTACTGAAAGAGTTGATAAAGTTATGACTCTTCGCAGAGGTTTTGAGGTAGAAGAGGGTGAAAATATTTTAATATGTGAAGATATTATCACTACTGCGGGATCTGCTTTAGAAGCGGCAAAGGTTGTTGAAGAAAAAGGAGCTAAAGTTGTTGCTTTTGGAGCATTGGCAAATCGTGGCTTTTGTCAAAGAACAGGAAGTAAAAAAACAGCAAAGCCAGAGTGTAAATTGCCAAAAGATATGCCTTTTTTTGCTTTAGATGATTTTGATTTTGAAATTTATGAACCCCAGAATTGTCCATTATGTAAAGATGGTAGCAAAGCATATAAACCTGGAAGCAGAGGAAACTAAATAAAGGCTAAAATCAGTCGATATTTCTATTTTGACAAAGGATAGTAAATGAAAATACTTGTGACTGGATCAGCCGGTTTTATAGGTCATAATCTCGTAAAAAAATTATTACAACGTGGTGATGAAGTAGTAGGCATTGACAATATCAATGACTACTATGATATAAATCTAAAATATGGAAGATTAAAAGATTTAGGTTTAGAACAAAAGCAAATCTTAGAAAAATCTTTTGCAATCTCAACAAAATTTCCTAAACATAAATTTATCAAACTTGATATTAGCAACAAAGAAGAAATGGAAAAACTTTTTTCACAAGAGAAGTTTGATGCAGTATGTAATCTTGCAGCACAAGCTGGTGTTCGTTATTCTCTTGAAAATCCTCATGCTTATATACAATCTAATGTTGTAGGTTTTATGAATATTCTTGAAGGATGTAGACATAATGGTGTAAAAAATCTCTGTTTTGCCTCTAGTTCATCTGTATATGGGTTAAATCAATCCCAGCCTTTTAAAACAAGTGATCATACAGATCATCCTGTAAGTCTATATGCCGCTACTAAAAAATCTAATGAAATGATGGCTCATACTTATAGTCATTTATATGGTATTTCTGCAACAGGGCTTCGTTTTTTTACAGTATATGGTCCTTGGGGAAGACCCGATATGGCACCTATGCTTTTTACTGATGCAATTTTAGATAATCGTCCTATAAAAGTTTTTAATCATGGAGATATGAGTCGAGATTTTACCTATATAGATGATATTACAGAAGGTGTCATAAAAGTAATTGACAATCCTGCAACTCCAAATAATAAATGGGATCCAAAAAATCCAAATCCAAATAGTTCAAGTGCTCCATATAAAATATATAATATTGGCAATAATAAACCTGTAGCATTGATGGAGTTTATCCAGGAAATAGAAGATAAACTAGACAAAAAAGCAGAAAAAAACTTTATGGATATGCAGCCAGGAGATGTGAAAAGTACTTTTGCTGATGCATCTGGACTTATTGGGGAATTAGATTATCACCCCTCAACAACTATAAGTGAAGGTGTTGAATTATTTATTGATTGGTATAAAACATTTTATAATAAATAAAATTATCCAAATATTGTCCGATATATACATGATAAATATAAAAACATAAGGAAAGAATAATGAATATTGCTGTCATAGGAACAGGATATGTGGGATTAGTAACAGGTACATGTTTTGCTGAAATGGGTAATACTGTAATATGTGTTGATATTGATGAAAAAAAAGTTGAACAATTAAAACAAGGTATTATTCCTATTTATGAACCTGGTCTTGAAAAGATGGTTTTAAAAAATCACAAGATAGGTACTTTAAAATTTACGACTGATATCAAAAAAGCTTTAGATAAAAGTGATATCTGCTTTATCGCAGTTGGAACTCCTATGGGTGAAGATGGAAGTGCTGATTTACAGTATGTACTTGCTGTTGCAAAAGCTATTGGTGAGAATATGAGTCATCATATGTATATTATAGATAAATCAACTGTTCCTGTTGGTACAGCAGATAAAGTAAAAAAAATGGTTCAAGATACTTTAGATAGCAGAAAAAGTGATCTTACATTTGATGTAATTTCAAACCCTGAATTTTTAAAAGAGGGTGCAGCTGTTGCAGATTTTATGAAGCCAGATCGTGTTGTAATTGGTGCAGACAATGAAAAAGCTTTTGATGTAATGCGTGAATTATATGCTCCATTTACACACTCTTATGAAAGATTTGTAGCAATGGATATAAAATCTGCTGAAATGACTAAATATGCAGCCAATGCTATGCTAGCAACAAAGATATCTTTTATGAATGAGATAGCCAATATATGTGAAAGAGTTGGTGCTGATGTGAATAAAGTTCGTCATGGTATTGGTAGTGATAGCAGAATAGGGTATAGTTTTATCTATCCAGGATGTGGATATGGTGGAAGCTGCTTTCCAAAAGATGTACAGGCATTAGCTAAAACAAGTAAAGATTTTGGATATGAGCCAAAACTTTTAGATGCAGTTGAAGCTGTTAATTATGCACAAAAAAGAGTTATAAGTGATAAAGTGATTAAAAGATTTGGTGAAAATTTAGATGGAAAAACTTTTGCTGTCTGGGGCTTGGCATTTAAACCTGAAACAGATGACATGAGAGAAGCTAGTTCTATCACTATTATAAATGAATTAACAAAAAGAGGTGCAAAAATAAAAGCATACGATCCAAAAGCTGAAGAAGAAGCAAAAAGTCATTATTTAAAGGATAACACTCAAGTAGAGTATGTTTCTTCAAAATACGATGCCCTAACAGATGCAGAAGCTATGATAATGGTAACAGAATGGAAAGAGTTTAGAAGTCCTGATTTTGAAGAGATGGAAAAACGACTAAATAATAAAATTATCTTTGATGGCAGAAACCAGTATAATAGAAAGAAATTAGAAGATAATGGCTGGGAATATTTTGAAATAGGTGTTGCATAAAAGTTATGAAATAGCGGTATAAATACTGCTATTTCATAATCAAAAAGAAGCTATAAACCAGCTTCTTTCATTTTTTCTGCTTGATAATGCTGAATAAGTGGGTCGATAATCTCATCAAATAAACCACCTTCCATAATAGCATCTAGTCTATAAAGTGTTAAGTTTATTCTATGATCAGATATACGATTTTGAGGATAATTGTAAGTTCTAATCCTTCCACTTCTATCTCCAGTACCGACTTGTGATTTTCGATCTGCCCCTTCTTCTTCTTGCTTTTTTTGCATTTCAAGATCATAAAGCCTGGCTTTAAGTACTTTCATGGCTTTATCTTTATTTTTATGCTGGGATTTTTGATCTTGATTTGTAACGACTATACCAGTAGGTAAGTGAGTAATTCTCACAGCACTATCAGTTGTATTTACTGATTGACCACCACATCCAGAACTTCTCATGACATCTATTTTTAGATCGTTTTCATTGATTTGTATTTCAACATCATCAACTTCTGGCATTACAGCGACTGTTATAGCTGATGTATGTACACGTCCTTGAGATTCTGTTGCAGGAACACGCTGTACTCGGTGAGTTCCACCTTCATGCTTTAATTTACTATAAGCACCTTCACCTTTTATGAGTGCAATCATCTCTTTGTATCCATCTACTGTACCTTCACTTGAAGATACGATTTCTACTTTCCATCCTTGATTTTCAGCATATCTGACATAAGCTTTAAATAAATCTCCAACAAATAAGGCTGCTTCATCACCACCAGTACCTGCACGCATTTCCAAATAGATATTTCTGTCATCATTTGGATCTCGTGGAAGCATAAGAATTTTAATCTCTTCTTCAATTTCTATTTTTCTAGGTTCAAGTTCTTTAAGTTCTTCTTTTGCTAATTCACCAAGTTCTTTATCTTCAAGCATCTCTTTATTGTCTTGGATATCTTGACAAACTTGTAGATACTCTTGGGCTTTTTCTTTAACAGACTCGAGTGATTTTTGTTCACGAGAGAGATCCGTCATTTTTTTAATATCTGATGTTATTTCTGGAGATGAGAGGAGATCGCTTATTTCGTTATATCGATCTAAAAATGGCTGGAGTTTTGATTTAAGCATATATATTTAATAAAAGAGTTTGCTGCTATTAAGCAGCTTCACTCATAGCATTGACTAATTTTGTAAGTCTGCTTACTTTTCTTGCAGCTGTATTTTTTTTCAAAATACCTTTGCTTACATATTTGTGAAAGTTTTGATTTGCACTTTTTAATGCTGCTGTAGCTTTTTCGCTATCACCAGCTGCTACTGCTTCTCTAACTTCTCTTGTAATATTTTTGATTCTTGTTTTATAGAATCTATTACGCTCTGTTCTTTTTACTGTTTGTCTAGCTCTTTTCAATGCTGACTTATGATTTGCCATGATTTCTGACCTTTTTTGAATTTTTAGTGAGCGATTATAGTTAAAATATTATAAAAAAATGCTTAATTTAAGTCTAAATATAGCAAGATTACTGGAAAATAAAATGTTAATAGAATTTTAATTCTTGTCGATATATACTTAATCAATAAAATTAAATATATTAACTTTTAGTAAGGTGGATGAAGTATGAAACTTTTTGGTACAGATGGCGTAAGAGGAATGGCTGGTGAAAAAATCACTGCAATGTTAGCGATGAGATTAGCTATGGCTGCAGGAATTTATTTTAGAAAATACTCAATCACCAATAAAATCTTGGTAGGTAAAGATACAAGAAAAAGTGGTTACATGATAGAAAATGCTATTATTTCAGGTTTGACAGCAGTAGGATATGATGTAAGACAAATAGGACCGATGCCCACACCAGCTATCGCATTTTTAACAGAAGATTTACGCTGCGATGCTGGAATCATGATATCTGCAAGTCATAACCCATACGAAGATAATGGGATAAAGTTTTTTGATAAACGTGGAAATAAACTTAATGAAAAAATAGAAGCTCAAATTGAAAAAATATATTTTGATGATGATCTTATAAATAAACATCAAGCTACATTTATGAATATAGGTCAAACTAAAAGAATAGAAGATGTTATTGGTCGTTATATTGTTCATGTGAAAAATTCATTTCCAAGATCAATGACACTTCATAATGTTCGTGTTGTGTTAGATGTGGCAAATGGTGCTGCATATAAAGTTGCCCCAACAGTTTTTAAAGAACTTGGAGCGGATGTCTTTGTCATGAATGAAGAGCCAGATGGTAGCAACATCAATGAAGGATGTGGTGCTTTGCATCCTCAGAGATTAGGAGATGAAGTAAGAAGATTAAGAGCTGATATAGGTTTTGCTTTTGATGGTGATGCTGATAGAATTGTTGTTGTTGATGAAAAAGGTGAAATTGTTGATGGTGATAAATTACTTGGTGTCTTAGCAGTGCATTTAAAAGATCAAGCTAACCTTTCAAACAATGGTGTAGCTGCAACTGTGATGAGTAATCAAGCACTTGAAGATTATTTAAATCAAAAAGATATTCAAGTATATAGATGCAATGTTGGAGATAAATATGTACTTGAAACAATGCAAAAAGAAGGGTTAAATTTTGGTGGTGAACAAAGTGGGCATATCATTTTAAGTGATTTTGCAAAAACAGGAGATGCACTCGCAGCAGCATTGCAAGTTTCTG
>Ga0256841_1003428_pt1 | contig 11879 bp, 9 predicted proteins | sample 356308metaG_FD_185971 | JGI IMG/M metagenome (GOLD analysis project Ga0256841, IMG submission 185971) | Hydrothermal vent microbial communities from Mid Atlantic Ridge, Atlantic Ocean - 356-308 | ecosystem: Environmental > Aquatic > Marine > Hydrothermal vents | place: Atlantic Ocean: Mid...
CGCCAAATTCCCCAAATCATATAAACCAACCCGAAAATGGTAAACCCCCAGGCAGCAATACTTCCTCTGACACCTTCAATCAACTCTAATTTTGCCATCGTAAATCCGAAAACAATACCAATAATCCCAATCACAATAGAGCTTCCGACATGCCCCACGCCGCAAGCTGCTGTTATCCAGGCCGTTTTCGCATTCGACCACTTCCTGGCTTTTGCCATAAAAATAAACGGCAGATAATGGTCGGGGCCGAGAATTGTGTGCGCAAACCCTACCGAGGCTGCCGTCCCCATCATAATTATAAGTTCAGTATTCATAATATTTTAATTTTAAAATTTCATACTTACACCAAATTGAACATTAAGAGGATTTCCCGGAGTGAAATGTATCTCCGAAACAGGTTTTGTTTCCCATTTCAACCTGCTCTCAGTATCAAATTGTGCCTCATTCCAATCTGTATTTGTAATGTTCTCAACAGTAGCGGAAAAAGTAAAACCGTTCAGATGATAAGTAATACCCGCATTCAGAACCGTATAACCATAAGCTATCACCGTATTATCCTCATTTGCAGGTCTGTCTCCGATATGAGTAAACCTGAGCGAAGCATCAAAACCGTAAAAGTCAAGCATTGATAGACCTCCCGTAACCGTTAAATGAGGAGCCAGCGGAATATAATCCAATCCTTTCGGTTGTCCTATTATTCTACCGTCCGAAAGGGTCATATCCAAATCCGCCCACAACAGTTTAGTTAAACCGAACCTGCCTTCGAAGTCAATTCCCAACCTTTGTGTGGGATTGCTCAACTCGGCATAACCTCCGTCTCCCACATAAACAAATTCGGATTCCAGATACATATACCATAAAGAGGCAGCCAAATTTATTTTTTTAGAAATTTTCGACCTGCATCCTATTTCCGCTCCCATAGCACGGGGTAAAGTTGTAACATTTCTTTGTTCGGGATTAAAATTTAATGATTCAAGCTTTTTATCAATCAACTCGTCCGACAGTCCTTCTCGTTTCCAAACTTCTGCAAGTTCTTTTGCTTTTTCCGACAGGATAACGTTTCTTGCATCATTGGAATGAAATCCCGTTCCGGCATTAAAATAAAAATCCAGTACGGGAACGGGCGTTAAGACAAAATTAATTTTAGGATTTACAATCATTTGTGAGGCATATCCCGATGCATGAGGCAGCCCCGTTGAGGATGTGTCAAGAGCCGTACCTTTCAAATCATTAACATCGAAAGTAAGAAAGTCACTACGTAAAGCAACTTCAAGTCTGAACAAGGAATTAAAAATAATCTCTTCTTCGGCCCAGGCAAACAAGTCCCTCTCCCGAACCACTGCCTGCGAAAAATTTTCAAGTCTGACCCTGTCCGGGCTGTGCCATAAAGCCACATTTATATTATCACCCCTGTAGCCCGCACCGAAAGAGGTCTTAAAAACATTGTTCCCGGCAAGCCTGACAATATGATAATCGGCATTTAATCCATGCATTATACGATTTTCATTCTGCTCTATCATATCGCCGTTGACACTATCGCGAAGAAAAAAGGTAAAGTCGGAAAAAAGTTTAAAGTCGTAATCACAAAGATAGGCTTGAATATTTAAAACGTCATTATTGTCATCCTTCTGTTCGTATCCAATGCTGAAATTCGTCCTTGAAGTTATTCCGCCTTCCATACTATCAATTGAACCGAAGCGATCAATTACCCCTTGTTTTACAGCTCTTTCGGGTATTTGCCCCGAAGCATTCCACGAAGATGAAAATGTGGAAAGCGATATTTTCAGGCGGCTTGAATGGCTAAGATTGACAAAATATTTCCCATAAACATTAAAGCGGTTAAGGCCGGAAGGAGAGTCAAACGGACCATCGGTTGTGTAATACTGTAAAGCGGCATATCCGTTTTGCTCCTCGCTACCTTTTCCTATTTGATATAACATCGTAAATTTACCTGTATTGAACATTCCACCCTCAATCTTCACCAAATTATTTTTCAAAATGTCCCTTGTTTTAAATTCCACCGCACCGGCAGTTCCAAGATTACCGAACCTTGCAAAATACGGTCCTTTATATACTCCGATATCTTCAACCACCTCAGGTATGAGAAAGTGCAAATCCGCATAGCCCTGGCCATGTGCATGTGTGACCATATTAACAGGAATGCCGTCAACGGAAATATTTACATCCGTTCCGTGGTCGGCATCAAATCCCCTCAGAAAAATTTGTTCCGCCTTGCCTCCTCCGGCGTGTTGCGCAGTAATAAGACCGGGAACAAGTTTCAATAAATCCTGGGACGACTTCACGGGTCTTGTCTCAATATCAATTTTTCTTATTGTTTTTGAAGATGCCGCCGACAACGGTTGTTCGGCTACAACAGCATAAGCATCAATTTCATAAGGGGATTCCGAAAGATTAACAGTAATTTTCTTAACTTCATTTTTCACCACTCTTATTTCAACCTCTTTTCTCCTGTAACCTATCAAAGAGAAAATAAGATTATAATCTCCTTCATGAATGTTTTTAAATTCAAATCCACCGTCAACACCCGAAGAAGTTCCCATCATAGTATTTTTTATCAGTATGTTGACTCCTACCAGCCCTTTCCCGGAAGTGCTATCAATCACAAAGCCTTTTATTGTTCCTACATCATGTGCAAAAACATTGTTAGAAAGGAAAAAACAAATTGAAAAATTCAATAAACAGATACAAACGAATTTACTTTTTGTTACCTTTTTCATATTCGTGTTACCTATAGATTAAAAAAAATTACATTTGACTTGTCATAACCAACTCCCCATGTTTAACACCTTTAATTGCAATAAGCTTATCGGCAAGGCTTTTCAACTTTGATGCCTTTCCTTTAACAGCAATGGTTTCAAGGCAATTATGATGATCAAGGTGAACATGCTGCACAGATAATATCAAATCGTGGTAATTGTGTTGAATATCAGTGGATTTCGTTTGCAATTCCCGTTTATGATGGTCATAAACCAGTACAATTGCTCCGGCAACATTTTTATCTTCCTCCCACTCATCCTCAACGGAAAATTTCTTTATCAGATAGCGTATTGCCTGCGACCTGTTCGGAAATTGCTTTTTCCCGACTAACCTGTCAAGCTCAACAAGAAGCTCATTTTCAAGGGATACCCCAAATCGTTTAACCTCCATGTGTTACTAATTTTATAATAGTGCTACAAAATTAAAATTTTATTTGTTAATACATTAACAATAGTCGGATTTTCAGAAATTTATTTTGCTTCTAAATAACGTGGGAGACTATGAAACTCTTACCTATCCCAAAGTTTATTTTTAATAGTAAACCGGGAAAGTATCAAATCAAAACAAAATTTCGCTTTATACTGTTGGCGATAATCACGTAGCAAATGTTTTTTTATACTTAAGGAAGTTTTTCAGATACTTTTCGGATATTTGCAAAAAATAAATTTTAAAAAAATGAAAACTCACGGTACGTTAAAGCAAAGTTTGCTACTTATTTTAATCATTTGTTCAACTTCATTGACTTTTGCTCAGGAATTGGCGGATTCTTCAAAACTCACTCTCCAAAGACTTTTTGCCTCCGGTGAATTCAGGCAGGAGTGGTTCGGCGGTTATAAATGGCTTGGCAACGGAGATCATTATACATTGGTCGAACGCTCCGACACTGTCAAAGGAGGGCTTGATATAGTTAAATACGACACTAAAACAGGGAAAAAAGAGATACTTGTCAACGCAAAATCACTTACTCCGGCAGATAGTGAAAAACCGCTTCGTATCTATGATTATTCGTGGAGTGCCGATAACCTTTCAAAGTTGTTGATATTTACAAACACAAGAAGGGTGTGGAGAGCTCACACGAGGGGCGACTATTGGATATACGATTTTAAAAAGGACACGCTTTACCAGCTTGGCCGTAATCTGCCGGAATCATCGCTTATGTTCACAAAATTCAACCCCGACGGTGATAAGGTTGCGTTCGTGAGCAAACATAATATTTATATGCAGGATTTGAACACCCTGAAAATTACCCAACTCACCTTTGACGGTACGGAAGAAATAATAAACGGAACTTTCGATTGGGTTTATGAGGAAGAATTGTCGTGTCGCGACGGTTTCCGTTGGAGTCCCGACGGTAAGCAAATCGCATTCTGGCAGCTTGATGCCTCGGAAATCAGAGACTTTCTGATGATAAACTATACGGATTCGTTATACAGCTATACAATTCCGGTTCAATATCCAAAAGCAGGGCAGACTCCTTCATCCGCAAAGGTCGGTTATATTGATGTGGCTTCGGGAAAAATAACCTGGATAGATATTCCAGGCGATACAAGAAATAATTATCTGCCCCGTATGCAATGGATTGACAATAAAAATCAACTATTGATACAACAGCTCAACCGGCATCAAAACCGGAATAAACTCTGGTTGTTCGATTTGGCTTCGGGAGAGCTGAACAACTTTTACACCGAAAGTGACAGTGCCTGGGTTGACATTGACTTTCCCGATATCGCACAGGGACATTGGGATATGACGGATGTTCCGTTCTTAAAAAACGGCGATGAGTTTATCTGGGTGAGTGAAAAAGACGGGTGGCGTCATCTTTATAAAAAATCCATTTCAAAGGATGAAGAAATATTACTTACAAAAGGAGATTACGACATAGCAAGTTTTTACGGTATTGACGAGAAAAAAGGGTATGTCTATTTCAATGCTTCGCCCGATAATTCGACTCAGCGCTATTTGTACCGTGTAAATCTTGACGGCTCGGGAAATCTTAAAAGGCTCACACCGAAAGATAAAGAAGGAGTGAATTTGTACGACATTGCACCGGGAATGCAGTTTGCGGTTGAAACATCTTCATCGCTGACACAACCGAAAACGGTTGATTTAATTGCTTTACCGAAATACAAAGTCGAAAGACATCTTGTTGAAAATAAAAAGTTCAGGGATAAAATCGCAACAATTGATATGGGTATTCCCGAATTTTTCACCGTAACAACCGAAGACGGAATAACTATGGACGGATATATGATCAAACCGCCCGATTTCGACCCTTCGAAAAAGTATCCGGTACTATTTGACCTTTATGGTGAGCCGTGGGGACAGACGGCAAAAGATTCGTGGGGAAATCTGTGGCATGATATGCTTGCACAACAAGGTTATATTGTAATGACGATGGACAACCGCGGAACACCTTGCCTCAAGGGCCGTGAGTGGCGTAAGTCAATTTATAAAAAGATAGGGATTCTCAATTCACACGATCAGGCTATGGCAACAAAGGAGATATTAAAATGGGACTTTGTTGATCCTGAGCGAATTGCAGTCTGGGGTTGGAGCGGAGGAGGCTCTATGACACTGAATCTTATGTTCAGGTATCCCGAGATTTATAAAACGGGAATGGCCGTGGCAGCGGTTTCAAATATCCGTTACTACGATAATGTTTATCAGGAAAGATATACCGGTCTGCCACAGGAAAACCCCGAAGTATATGACGAAGGTTCGCCCATAACCTTTGCAAAAAATCTCATGGGAAACCTTTTGATCGTTCATGGGACCGCCGACGATAATGTTCACTATCAAAATGCGGAGGCACTGATTCTGGAACTGATAAAAAATCAAAAACAGTTCGACGTAATGCCGTATCCCAACTGTTCACACAGTATTTATGAAATCCCGGGTGCAAGATTACACCTTTACACATTACTGACTAATTATTTGGAAGATCACGTGGAAAGCGGTGGCAAATAGCTATAAGGAAGGACTTGTATTTATTCAAGCCCAAGCAAATCGCTCATCTCAAAAAATCCCTTTTTACCGATAATCCATTCGGCAGCCATAACTGCTCCAAGGGCAAAGCCTCTGCGTGATTTTGCAATATGCCGGATTTCAATTTCATCAATATCAGAGGTGTAATTCACAACATGAGTCCCGGGCACTTCATCTATCCTGAATGATTTGACAATAAGTTCCGCAGAGTTTCCCGAACCTGCACCGGCAATTTCGGATTTCCTTACCAGATTTTTAATAATTTGATTTGCAAGGGTTATTGCCGTTCCGCTTGGCGCATCCTTTTTATGGATATGATGTGTTTCTTCAATCATCACATCATATTCCGGATGACTATTCATAATTGTTGCCAGACGTTTATTTATCTCAAAAAGGATATTAACACCAATACTAAAATTGGAAGCAACAAAAAGAGATTTGTTTTTCACAAGGCAAATATCCTTGATTTTTTCAAGTTCATCATACCAGCCTGTTGTCCCTACAACAACAGGTTTATTAATATCAAAACACCTTTCGATGTTCCTGACAACGGTATCGGGTTGGCTGAAATCAATTACGACATCCGATTCCAAAATGTCTGATATTTTATTATCCCACTCCTTATCGGTATCAACAGTAACGGCAATAATATGTCCCCGTTCCAAGGCAACCTTTTCAATCTCTTTGCCCATTTTACCGTATCCTGAAATTGCTATTTTCATAATATCAATAAATTATTTTATCATCAAAGTCAGCCTCAGGCCTCCCCCACCGGGTTTAAAATCATAAATTCCCTGATAGACAGCCGGTTCAAATTTCATAGAAAGGTCATCATTTACATTCCAGGTTGCAAGGTGTGCATCAACCGCTGCATCCACTATACTCAAGGCATACCAAACCCCCATAAGTATGTAGTTCAAATCACGGTTTCGCCTGTAAAAGTTCTTTGAATCCCTTAAAAAATCCTGAGGATATTTCTCCTCATATTCGTTTACGGGAGGAGATCCGTCGTCAACAAAACTATGGTAATATGCATCCCTGTAGTCCGCATAATAGTTTTGATTAAAAGCGGCAAGATACGCAAACACACCGAATCCGGCATATACAATCGGAACTTTCCAGTATTTCCTGTTGTATATTTGGCCCAGTCCGGGTACCAGAGCAAGCAGTGTTGCTTTATGTGGAGAAGGAACAAACTCCTTTTTCACAGCATCCTTTGCTACAATGATATTATCAGCTGTTACTTTCGGTGAATCAACTACAGAATCATTTTGCGAAAAAACCAGACTCGGAAAGATAATAATAAAAGTAAAGACCGCCGCAAAATACCATAATCGGATAATCATAGCGGCATTCAAAAGCAGCCTTCTTATTATCACCTGAAAATCATTCATTTATATAGAATATTGATAATCCTTTGCAGGTCATCATCCGATTTAAAGGGAATAACGATATTCCCTCTACCTTTAGTATTTCGTTTAATATCAATCTTTGTTTCAAACCTGCTTGTTAATTCATCCCTGATCTCACGAAACTTATCCGGCAGTTCGTATTTCTGTTTTTTAGGCTTGACTTTACGTTTACCGGATAGATCCTTGACAAGTCTTTCGACCTCTCTGACCGATAATTGTTTTTTTACAGCTTCCTCAAGTATAAATATCTGTTCTTCTTCATTTTCAACATTAATCAATGCCCTTGCATGTCCCATTGATATCTGATTATCTCTCAAAGCCACCTGAACAGGAGCAGGTAATCTCAGCAGCCTGATGTAGTTAACAATTGTTGATCTGTCCTTTCCTACTCTCTTGCTCAGCATCTCCTTTGTAAGATCACATTCATCGAGAAGACGCTGATAGCTGATAGCGACATCAAGCGAGTTAAGGTCTTCACGGTGAATATTTTCAATCAAAGCCATCTCAAGCATTTGCTGATCATTGGCAACCCTGATAAAAGCAGGTACTGCATCGAGACCGGCTATTTTTGCCGCGCGAAATCTTCTTTCGCCCGAAATAAGTTGATATTTATCGTACCCGAGTTTCCTGACGGTTACAGGCTGAATAATACCCTGTTCTTTAATAGATAAGGCAAGTTCGAGCAGAGCCTTCTCTTCAAATCTGTTTCTCGGTTGAAACGGATTAGTTTCAATTTTCTCAACAGGAATATTTGCAATAGCACCTGCAACATAGTTTCCTGAAATGTCGCTGGAAGTTATGTCAGTGTCGGGGCTTTCAAGAATTGCGCTAAGACCCCGTCCAAGAGCTGATTTTTTAGTTTTCATTTACAATATCAATTTGTTTTTCTTCTTCGCTGATTCTTGTCATGCCGTTTTTCTGCAAAATTTCTCTGGCAAGATTAAGGTAATTAATTGCACCGGAACTGCTTGCATCAAACTCAATAATATTTTCTCCGAAGCTGGGAGCCTCACCCAGTTTTGTATTTCGATGAATTATCGTATCAAAAACCATCTGCTGAAAATGTGTTTTCACCTCTTCAACAACCTGCTTGCCAAGCCTGAGTCTTTGATCGAACATTGTAAGCAGAATACCTTCAATATCCAGGTCCTGATTTAATCTGGATTGAACAATTTTGATTGTATTCAGGAGTTTCCCAAGTCCTTCAAGTGCAAAATACTCACATTGAACGGGTATTATTACGGAATCCGAGGCAGTCAAAGCATTAACGGTTATAAGTCCCAAAGAGGGGGAACAGTCTATAATAATAAAGTCATAATCATCTTTCACCTTGTTAATAACTTTTCGCATCATCTTTTCCCTGTTGGGCAGATTGATCATTTCTATCTCGGCACCAACAAGATCAATATGGGCGGGAAGCAAATCAAGATTGGGGGTTTCCGTTTTAACTATGGTTTTATCGGGATCAACATCATCAATTATACATTCATAAATACTTGTCTTAACACTTTTCGGCTCAACTCCAACACCCGATGTGGAATTTGCCTGAGGGTCGGCATCAATTAAAAGAGTTTTGTATTCAAGAATAGCAAAACCACCTGCAAGATTTATTGCTGTTGTGGTTTTCCCTACCCCACCCTTTTGATTCGCAATTGAAATGACTTTTCCCATAGCATCTTATATTTATTAATAGTTTGTACTTTCCGACGAGTGACAAAAATACAATTTAAAACTCCAGACCTGCTAAAGAAAATATTAACAATTACGGGGATTATGTTAATATCTGCCTTTTTAGAGTTTGTCTATATAGTGCGATTTGTTCATAGCTTTGATTGATTTTAAAGGTATTCACGTATTCGCTTGGCTCTGCGTTGTTGCTCAAAATCCAAATCCTCAAATATAATAGTATTCTGCGGTTTGGATTTCTTACACGCCTTGAACACGAAGGCTCAAAGAAAACACAATGAAAAACTCACAAAACGGGCGTATCACATTTCCCACCGGGTCAGTTGTTCTGAAATTATATACCTTGAAATGATCTTCGTAATAATTCGGAAACAAAATCCTGAAAAAAACAAAGGCTGTTCACCGAAGCAAACAGCCCAAAAATTAATCATCATAAAAAAATTACTCTTTAGTCTCCACGGAAGAGTCGTCAAAAGAAGTATCAACGTCTTTTCCAAGATCTTCAAAGTCTATATCGGTATGTGGATCGGGTACAGGAGCGGGAGTAACTGTTTCAAGCTCCTCTACCTTAACCGGCTCTTCAGGCTCTTTCCCTGTCTGAATAAATTCAATTACATCATTCAATCCATTGGCAAACTTCTCAAAATCTTCCTTATAAAGGAACAATTTGTGTTTTTCGTAAAAGAATTTACCCTGATCATTATTAAATCTTCTTTTACTTTCGGTAATGGTCAAATAGTACTCATTTGACCTTGTGGCTTTTACATCAAAAAAATAGGTTCTTTTCCCGGCTCTTACTGTTCTGGAAAAAATCTCCTCTCTGACCTGATCATTTGTATGACCGGTACTCTGTTCTTTGTCTTTTTTTTCTAACTCTTCCATACTAATTCAATTTCAAATATTTCATTTAATTGACAGCCGCAAATATATATAAATATTTAAATGGTAACAAAAAAAAATAACTTTAGTCTGAATTATTTTGCAGGTCTAATCTTTAAGGCACCTTACATGTAAACCCGGCAATTTACTGCTATAATAAATATCCACAAAGCCGGATTCATTATAGAGGCCGCAAAACCAACCCATAGCAGATCCGCTTGATAATTCACTTGATGACCACCAGCCACCGCTTTCCCCAATCCCGCCAAACACACCGGTACTACCACGGGTACCACCCGGAAGAGCTGAAAATCCGTAATCGTCTGTACCGTAATTGCCATTAAAGGTATCTTCTGTCCATCTCGGATGCTGCATAATATCACAGTCACCTCCTAAAGGTGAATTGACTTGCCGGCAAGATTTTAACATATTACCATGAGGCAATTCCCAACCTCCAATAAAATCAGTTAACTGAACCCATTCATCATGTGACGGCATATGCCAACCTGCAGGGCAGAGATCGTTACCATCAATACCTGTGAACCAATTATACAAAGCTCCGTATTTTTCTTTCCAAACAGGATTGTTATCATACCATACATAAGCCCCCGACGTTAGATTTCCCCATGCATTGTTGTCTGTTACATTTGGTATTGATTCACCATTCCGGTAGGTTGTTGTTCTAAGATTTTCTTTCATCCAGCATTGTTCGCCAAGCTGAACAGTGTTATAAATATTCCCGTCAATGTCAGTTACTGCCGACATTCCCGGACAGGGAGTCCAGCCATCAAATTGAAGAGTATATATTTCATTACCTGAAGGAGAATCCGTCATTTCCGTTTTTTCAACATCCGTGTATGTTGTAAATTTCAATTCATCACCAAGGTTAAATACAAAATAATCTACTTTTTCCTGATACTTAAATGCAGGTTTTTCAATATTCATCCCTGTATAAGTAATGCGGCATTTCTCTCTATTGCTCCGCGATACAGCCACACTTAACATCTTAATCATTTTGCTTTGTTGCTTTCCCGTAACTGTCAGAAAATAGCAACTATTAACGCCCGGAGAAAAAGAAAAAGAATGACAGCCTCTATTCAGAACACTCTCATAATGAGTCAATTCCCGACCCACCATATCTCTGACGACAATTTTAATATTATCTTTTCCCTTTAAAACCAAATCAAATTTAGTCTTTTCATTAAAAGGATTGGGGTAATTCTGTGTAACAATAAAAGAATCATCACCAACTTGATTATAATACACAATGCCTGTCGCATAATTTAACACTAAAACCGTATCGGGTGCATACAGTGTTGTATCTCCACCCTGTGTCAGATTTTCAATAACAATACTGTCCATAGGAACGTATTGCCCATTATTTTGTGCTGTAAAGGTTAATTCTATTGTCGAATTCTGACTATACAGATTAACTGCATTTACAAACCCAAAACAAAATACAACTAAAATAGAAGTGATTGTTTTCATAATAATTGGTTTTTAAATGAATAAAGCCACAAATATACAAAATAAATTAGCTTTTTACAACTTTTTTTTTACATAACACTCAAGCAGCCAGATATCCTGTTCAAAATTTAAATTTTAAAAAAATATATCACTGAAAAAAACTTGTGATCGAAAATTATTATAAATATACCCGAACAGAAATATTTCACACTATATTTGCAGCCATAAACGAAACAAATGACAAAATTCGGTATTTGCAATTTAAGTGTTATTCCTGTCAGGGCCGAGCCTTCTGAAAAGGCCGAGATGGTAACTCAACTTCTATTCGGTGATCTGATAGTTATTACTTCCGAAAATGAGGGGTGGTATTACATTAGAATTATTTTTGATAACTATGAAGGCTGGATTGACAAAAAAATGATTACTTTAATTGAAGAAGATGAGTTTAATATGCTCAACCATTCTCAACCTCAATATACATCCGACCTTGCCAACGTGGTGGATGATACTTCAACAGGAGAGCTGACTCCCATTGTGGCCGGCAGCTCAATACGGAACATCTCGGAAAACACCTTTCAAATCGGGAATACAACATATCATTTTACCGGACAATTTTCACAGGCTGATACAAAAATCACATATCCGAAAATACTTGAAAATGCTTTATTATAT
>Ga0256841_1003429_pt1 | contig 11870 bp, 10 predicted proteins | sample 356308metaG_FD_185971 | JGI IMG/M metagenome (GOLD analysis project Ga0256841, IMG submission 185971) | Hydrothermal vent microbial communities from Mid Atlantic Ridge, Atlantic Ocean - 356-308 | ecosystem: Environmental > Aquatic > Marine > Hydrothermal vents | place: Atlantic Ocean: Mid...
TCCTGTGGCTGGTGAAGGCGGACATCCGTCGTCCCCTGGCCTGGGGCATCTTCCTGACCCTGCTCTTCATCGCACGCCATCCCTGGGTCCGGGCCCGGGCCAGCCGACTGCGGCAGCGCCTCCTGGGCCGCAAGGCCGCTCCCGCTCCCAGGAGCAGGGCGGCCCGCAACCGAGCCAAGATCCAGCCCCGCCCTCGCTCCCAGGAGAGGCTACAGGAGGGCCCAGACGTGCCTGTGCCCTCCACCCTCCGTTGAGCCGTGAAAGCTCCCAGAGGGACGTCCAGGCGGTCAGGTCTTCGGACCTGGCCGCTTTTGCTTGGATTTCGCCTCTCGTCAAAAACCTGACGCGCCTGGTATAATGGAAACGCCCACGCCTGGGCCTTGCACGCCCCAACCTTTCCAGGTGAAGCACTGTGGAGAACAGCGAACCCACCCCCGCGGATCCCATCACCGCCGCTGCCCAGATCCTCTGCCGGGCCTCTCGGGTGGTCTGCCTGACGGGCGCGGGCGTCAGCGCGGAGTCGGGGGTGCCCACCTTTCGGGACGCCCAGACCGGCCTCTGGGCCCAGTTCGATCCCGAGGAGCTGGCCTCCCCGGCCGGCTTCCAGCGCAACCCTGGCCTGGTTTGGCGCTGGTACATGAGCCGCCTGGCCCTGGTGGAACAGGCAGAGCCCAACCCGGGTCACCGGGCCCTGGCCCAGATGGAGGAGCTCTTTCCCCACTTTGTCCTCATCACCCAGAACGTGGACGACCTGCACGAACGGGCCGGCAGCCAGCAGGTGATCCACCTGCACGGCCGCATCACCCGCTTCCGGTGCAGCCAGTGCGGCGCTCCCTATCAGCTCCGCCCCCGGGACCGGGAAGCGGAGATGCCCCCGGTCTGCCGCCTCTGCAACGGCTGGATCCGGCCGGACGTGGTCTGGTTCGGGGAGCCCTTGCCCCAGGAGGCCCTGATCCGGGCCTGGGACGAGGCCAGCCAGTGCCACGCCATGCTGGTGGTGGGGACCAGCGGCGTGGTCTACCCTGCGGCCCAGTTGCCCCAGGTGGCCCGGGAGCATGGGGCCGCGGTCATCGACGTGAACCCAGAGAAGGGCCCCATGGCATCCCTGGCGGATATCTTCCTCCAGGGGCCCAGTGGCGTCGTTCTGCCCCAACTTGTGAAACAGATCCCTGCCTGCCAGGAAGAGCACCATCGAGGAGAGAACCATGAAATTTGAGAACCCCTTCAAACGAGTGGAACGGCTGAGACGGGTCACGAATGTGCCCAAAACGGACCAGGGAGAGCGGGTGCCCCCGGGCCAGTTCCTGACCGAGCGCTTCCCGGTCCTGCACTACGGCCCTGTCCCCCGCTACCCGGACCTGACCCAGTGGGATCTGCGGGTCTTCGGCCTGGTGGCGGAGGAGAAACGCTTCTCCTGGCAGGATCTCATGGCCATGCCCCCCACCACCCTCACCGTGGACATCCACTGCGTGACCCGGTGGAGCAAGCTGGACACCACCTGGACCGGCATCCCCTGGCGGGAGTTCATCCGCCATTTCCAGATCCAGCCGGAGGCCACCCACGTCCTGGTCCACGCGGAGAACGGCTACACCACCAACCTCGCCCTGGATGTGCTGGACGACCAGGAGACCATGCTGGCCTACCTCTACGAGGGCGAGCCCCTCTCTCCGGAGCACGGCTACCCCATGCGCCTGCTGGCGCCCAAGAAATATTTCTGGAAGAGCGCCAAGTGGATCCGGGGCTTCGAGTTCATGGCCGGCGATCGGCCCGGTTTCTGGGAGCAGTACGGCTACCACATGGAAGGGGATCCCTGGAAAGAAGAGCGCTTCGGGGCCTAGCCTGACCAAACCAGCCGGTTTGACGCGCCGCGTTGCGTGTGCTATCATGCCCGGGAAGCGCCCGGTCACATCCCCTGGCCTGGGAGCGTCCTCGTCGGTTTGACCCACGGGAGTTGCCCATGCCCCTCATCAAACGCTACCCGAACCGCAAGCTCTACGACACCGAGGCCAAGCGCTACGTCACCCTGGAACAGATCGCCCAGATGATCCGGGAGGGCAAGGACGTCCAGGTGGTGGACTACGAGACCGGAGAGGACCTGACCAGCCTGACCCTGAGCCAGATCATCCTGGAGCAGGAGAAGAAGCGCTCGGGCTTCCTGCCCCGCTCCCTGCTCACCAGCCTGATCCGGGCCGGCGGCGGCACCCTGGAGCACCTGATCCGCTCCCTGCAGAGCAGCGTGCCCCTGGCCAAACCCTCCCTCCTGGAGGAGCGCCTGGCCGACCTGGTGGCCACCGGGCTCCTCACCGCGGAGCAGGCCGCCGCGGTCCTGAAGGCCCTGGAGCCCACCGACTTCATCGACGAGAACCTGGCCCAGGTCCTCCATCGCCTGAACATCCCCACCAGCCAGGACATCCACTCCCTGCAGCAGCAGGTGGCGGAGCTCAGCGCCAAGCTGGCCGCCCTCCTGGAGCAGGAGCCAGGCAACGGCCAGGCGCAGGAGGCCCAGGCCTCGGCCGTCCAGCCGGAGAAGCCGAAGAAGAGGGCCAGCGGGCGCCCCGAAACGGAACGCCCCAAGGCTCAACGAAGGGCCAGGCGAGCCAAGAGCCAGGCCAAGAGCCAGAAGTAGCCCGGCGCCCGCCCATCCCAACCACCCACAGCCCAGTCACCCAACCGCCCTCCCATGGTCCACAGTCGCATCCATCGCCTCTCGCAGAACGGAACCCCTCGCCGCAGCAAGACCGCCCTGGTCCTGGCGGGCGGGGGCATCACCGGCGCGGTCTACGAAGTGGGCGCCCTGCGGGCCATCGACGACATGCTGCCCGACCGCACGGTCAACGACTTCGACATCTACGTGGGAACCAGCGCCGGGGCCATGGTGGCCGCCATGCTGGCCAACGGCCTCTCCCCCCGAGAGATGATGCAGACCATCGACGACACCCACCCGGAGATCCGGGCCATCGAGGCCGGGGACATCTTCCAGAGCAACATTCGGGAGATGAGCCGCCGCCTGACCCGCCTGCCCGTGGCCCTCTGGCGCATGGGCCAACGGGTGCTCCAGGACTTCCAGGACATGACCCTGACGGACATCCTCTGGGAGCTGGCCGACGCCCTGCCCACGGGGATCTTCAGCGGCAACGCCCTGGAGCAGTACGTCCGGGAGGTGCTCTCCCTGCCCGGCTGCGTCAACCGCTTCGACCACCTGGAGAAGACCCTCTACGTGGTGGCCACGGATCTGGACAGCGGCGAGCGGGCCGTCTTCGGCAAGGGGGGCAAGGGCATCGTGCCCATCAGCAAGGCGGTGGCGGCCAGCAGCGCGGTGCCCCTCCTCTACAAGCCGGTGGAGATCTTCGGCCGCCACTACATCGACGGCGGCATCCGGGGCCACGCCAGCCTGGACCTGGCCATCGAGGCCGGGGCCAATCTGGTCCTCTGCATCAACCCCCTCACCCCCCTGAACGTCCGGGAGCTGAACGCGGGGGAGCGGCACATCAGCGACGAGGGGGTCCAGGCCATCCTCAACCAGGTGGTGCGCATCCTCCTCCACGGCGCGCTCCGCTACCACATCAAGAACCTGCGGGCCAAGTACCCGGACGTGGACATCATCCTCATCGAACCCCGCGCCGACGACGAGAGAATGTTCTACTACAACCTGATGCACTACCGCAACCGGCTCCTGGTGGCCAACCACGGATTCGAGTCGGTGACCATGGGCGTCTCGGAGAACTTCGACTACTTCCAGACGGTCCTGGCCCGGCACGGCATCCGGCTCACCCAGCGCCTGGTCCGGGAAGAGCTGGAGGAGATCCGCCGCCAGAGCTACGACCCGGCGGTGTTGCGGACCATCCTGGAACGGGGCGCCTCCGCCCGCTCCCAGGCCCGCCGCAACGGCCTGGACAGCCTGTTGACTCGGCTGGAAGAGAGCCTGGCCCGGCTGGAACAGGCGATCAACAGCTCCAACAGCACCCCGGCGCCCAGGATCTAGAGGCCCTCCGCCCCCCTTCTGCTCCATGCCCGCCCCATCTCGCCGCCCATCCCCGGCCCAGCGCAACGCCCTGACCGTCCTGGCCCTCCTCCTGGGCTTCCTGGCCCTGATCCTCGCCACCGCCCGCACCCAGCCCGACACCTTCTACCGACGCCGCTTCCACCGCCCCGCGGAGACCCTGCTCCCGGACGCAGCCCAGGGCCCGCGCCGGCCTCTCCAGCGCATCCCCCAGCCGCCGGACCAACCCCAGGAGACGCCGCCCCCCTACAGCCTGACCTGGCGGGTGGGGGTGGGCATCCCCCAGGGCAATCCCCTCTACTTCCGCTGGCCCCTCCCGCGTCCGGGCTGGCGCCTGAACTGGCGGGTGGGCCTGCGTCTGCTGGACGAGAGCGGACGGCCCTATTTCCGCATGGATCCCCCCGGCAGCCAGGAGCTGGGCATGGTCTTCGCGCCCATGGTGCGCATCCAGGACGGCCGGCTGGTGCCCGACGCCCCTTCCCTGAAGGTGCTGGCCCGGCGCAACCCAGGGCGCCTCTGGTTCATCGGCAACGAGCCGGACGTGGTCTGGCAGGACAACGTCCTCCCTCAGGTCTACGCTCGCCTCTATCGCCAGGCGTACAGGGCCATCAAGGCCGGAGACCCCACGGCCCAGGTGGCCATCGGCGGCATCAGCCAGGTGACGCCTCTGCGCCTGGCCTACCTGGAGCGAATCTGGGAGAGCTATCGGGAGCAGTTCGGGGAGGAGATGCCGGTGGACGTCTGGAACATGCACGCCTTCGTCCTGCAGGAGCGGAGGGACGACTGGGGGGTGGGGATTCCCCCCGGCTTCCCCGAGGTGTCGGAAGGGGTGGGCTGGGGGGTCCAGGAGCACGACAGCCTGGCCCTGGTGGAGAACCAGGTGCGGCTCATGCGGACGTGGATGGCCCGTCACGGCCAGCGGGAGAAACCTCTGGTGATCAGCGAGTATGGCATCCTCATGCCGCCGGAGTACGGCTTCCCCCCTGGCCGGGTGATCCGCTTTCTGGTGGGCTCCTTCGATCTCTTCCGCCAGCTCCAGGACCCGGAGCGGGGCTATCCGCCAGACGACAACCGGCTGGTCCAGCGCTGGGTCTGGTTCAGCAGTCGCTACGATCTCTACCCCGCGGGGGATCTCTTCGACGAGAAGGGGGAGCCCACGCCCATCATGCGCTCCCTGAGCGGCTATTTGGGGTATTATGGGGAGTAGGGAGTAGGGAGTTGGAAGTTGGAAGTCGGAAGTCGGGAGGGGTGGGTTGGGGTTGGGGCTGCTCACGCACCAGGGTGCCCGTCTTCCGGAGCCACCCCCACCATAGCTGCGATCTCGTCCACGATCTGGTAGGTGGCCTGGGGATGGCCCAGGGCCCGGGCCCGGCGCGACATGGCCGTCAGACGTCCCTGGTCAGGCCCCAGCCAGCGGGCCACGATCCGGGCGATCTCGCCTGGTTCCTCGCTGTAGTCCCCCACGCCATGCTCCACCACGAAGGGCACGTTTCCCTCCTCCTGGCCGGGGATGTAACCGCTGAGCAGGATGGGCAGGCCGCAGATCAGCGCCTCCGCGATGGTGCCCGGCCCGGCTTTGGTGATGATGCAGTCGCTGGCCCCCATCCAGTCCGGCATGTCTGTGACGAAGCCCAGCACCCGCACGGGAACGGGCCAGGAACGCCGGGATAGGCGCTCCTGCAGCCGCTGGTTCCGGCCGCAGATGACCACCAGCTCCCCAGGGATCGCCTGGCGGGCCAGTTCCCGGGCCACCCGCCGGGCAATGGCCTCCACCGGCCCCATGCCCTCCCCGCCGCTCATGAGCAACACCACCCGCCGCCCAGGGTCCAGGCCCAGCTCCCGGCGCAGCTCGGCCTTGGGTCGCCGCTGCCGGGCAAAGGCCGGGCGCACCGGCAGGCCCGTCAGCCGTAGCTGGGACGGCTCCAGGCCGGCCCGCCGGGCCCGATCCCACGCCTCCTGGCTGGCCACGAAGCAGCGATCCACGCCGGGATGGAACCAGTTCAGGTTGGCCGTGGTCAGGTCCGTGACCACGGTGACGAAGGGGAGGGACCAGCCCATGTGCTCCAGCACCGTCAGGGGCACATGCTGCATCACCGGGTGCACCGAGACGACCAGGTCCGGGGTGTAGTGGAGGAAGGCCTGCCGGATGGTGCGCTCCGCCCAACGGGTGACGGTGCTGAAGAGCAGGTCCGAGGCGGTCTCCTTCTCGCTCATGCGCCAGGCCCACTTCCAGAGCCGAGGGGTGTGGTCCGTCACGAAGCGGTAGCTCTTGGGGAGCTGGTTCAGGGGCCAGGGGGTGTAGTGCATCCAGAGGTCGATGATGTCCACCTGGATCCGGCCTGGGTAGCGCTCCTGGAAGACCGCCTGGAGCGCCTGGGCGCTGGCCCGGTGGCCGCCGCCGGTGTCGCTCATCAGGATCAGGATGCGCTTCGGCCCGGAGGACGCCCGGTTTCGGGGGTGCGGGGATCGGGTTCTGCGTTTCACGCTAGGCCCCTCAATAGGCGCCGTTGCCCATCAGCACCTTGGGCACCGTGCGCAAAAGGATGCTCAGGTCCATGGAAAAGGACCAGTTCTCCGCGTAGTAGATGTCCAGTAGGACCATCTCGTCGAAGGTGAGGTCGCTGCGGCCGCTCACCTGCCAGAGACCGGTCAAGCCGGGGCTCACCGAGAGGCGCTTGCGGTGCCACTCCTCGTACTGGGCCACCTCTTCCGGCAGATTGGGCCGAGGCCCCACCATGCTCATGTCCCCTCGCAGCACGTTGTAGAGCTGGGGCAGCTCGTCCAGGCTGAAACGGCGCAGGAAGCGCCCCACCCGGGTGCGCCGGGGATCCTCCCGCATCTTGAAGAGGGGGCCGGTGGATTCGTTCAAGGGGACCAGTTCCTGACGCCGCTCCTCCGCGTCCATGACCATGGAGCGGAACTTGTAGACGGTGAAGGGCTTGCCGTTGCGCCCGATCCGGGTCTGGGCGTAGATGACCGGGCCAGGGGAGTCCAGGCGGATGGCCAGGGCGATGAGCCCGCCTACGGGCAGGGCGATCAAAGAGAGGAGGCCGGCCACCACCACGTCGAAGAACCGTTTCAGGAAGAGGTTCCAGCCAGCGATGGAGATCTCCCGGGTGCTGATCAGAGGGATGCCGTTCAGCTCCTCCACCTCCATCTGGTTCTTGGTGAGCTGGAAGAGGTCCGGCACCACCTGGGCCTTGACGTTGGCCTGTTGGCACTCGTTGATCAGCCGGGCCACGGTGCGGTGACTCTGCCAGGGCAGGCAGATGATCACCCGGTCCACCGCCTGGCTGCGCAGGACATGAGGGAAGTTGTCCACCGGCCCCAGGGCCTTGAAGCGGCCGATGTCCGTGGAGCCCTTGATCGGGTTGTCGTCCAGGAAGCCGATGAGCCGATAGCCCAGCTGGGGCTGGGCCACGATGTTGCGCATGACCATCCGCCCCACGTCCCCTGCGCCCACCAGGATGATCCGCTCCACCCCGATGCCGAAATGCTGGAGATAGCCCCGGGCCAGGTGGATGAGCAGGCGGCTCAGCCCCAGGAGCATGGTGATGAGGATGGCGGTGTAGAGGAAGATCAGGCGGCTGTAGAGGAGGGGACGAAAGATCAGGCTGAGGAGGATCAGGGCCACGATGCCGATGGTGGTGGCGCTGGCAATGGCGTAGAGCTCCTCCAGCCAGGCCCGGCCGTTGCGGTGACGGTAGACGCCGGAGAAATGGAAGGAGACGAAGAGGACCAGGACCAGGGCCACCGCGAAGGGAAGGTAGGTGCGGAAATCCGTCTGGTAGACGGGATCCACGGCCCGGAACCACTGCAGCCGGTAGCGGATCCAGTAGGCCAGGGCGAAGGCCACCAGGATCAGGAGGGCGTCGCTGGCCATGAGCAGATGGCGCCACCAGGTGGACGGAACCCGCAGCACCAGTTCCACGAACCAGTTGCGCCGTTCCCCCCGGGCCACTTTGCTCTCAAGCGGGTTGGCTGTCGCCATGGTCTTTCCACTCATGTCTCTATCCGCCATCCCAGGCCATCGGCTCACCCAGCCGCCATGCGGTAGACCGCCAGGGTCTCCTGGGCGGTGCGCTCCCAGGAGAACCGCTGGGCCTGGGCCAGCCCCCGACGCCGCAGATCCGCCTGCAGGGCCGGTTGACGGATGACCTGCTCCAGGGCCCGGGTCAGCTCCTGGGTGCTCTCCGCAGGGAAGGTGAAGGCCGCGTCCCCCACCACCTCCAGCAGGCAAGGCGTGCGGCTGCAGATCACCGGCGTGCCACAGGCCATGGCCTCCAACACCGGCAGGCCGAAGCCCTCGAACAGGCTGGGGTAGACGAACACCGTCGCCGCCCGATACCAGTCCGGCAGCTCCGCCCGAGGCAGGAAGCCGGGAAAGTGCACCCACCGCTCCAGCCCCAGCTCCTGGACCCGCCGGAAGATGGCCTGGTAGAACCAGCCCTTCCCCCCAGCGATGACCAGTGGCACGTCCAGGTCGCTGGGCTGGGTCTGCTGTCGCCAGGCTGCGTAGGCGTCCACCAACCGCACCAGGTTCTTGCGCGGCTCCAAGGTGCCCAAGTAGAAGAAAAAGCGCTCCGGCAGACCCTTGGCCCGCCGGAATTCCTCCACCCGAGCGGACTGGGTTGGACGGAAACGGGGTTCCACCCCATTATACACGATTTCGATTTTCTCCGCTTCTGTGGCGAAGAAGTGCATCAGGTCGTCCGCGGTCTGGGTGCTCACTGCGATGACCCGCCGGGCCTTGGCCACGCTGGCCGGGCACATGCGGGAAAGGTAGAGCCGCCTGGCCAGGGGGAACTTCTCCGGCATGCGCAGGAAGCTCAGGTCGTGGACCGTGACCACCCCAGGGATCCGGGCGGCCAGGGGCAGCACGTTGACCAAACCATGGACCACGTCCACGCCCAGCCGGGCCAGGCGTCTGGGCAGGATCCCCTGCTCCCACAGGATGCGCCCGGCCGGATGCTGGGCCAGTCGATTCACCCGCTCCAGCGCCACCCCCGGGGCCTGGAAGGCCGGATCGGCCACGAAAGCCGCCACCCGGGCCGACGAGGGCTCTTCCCGGCCCAGCCGCCCCAGGGCCCGGAGCAGGTTCTGGCTGTAGTTGCTCACCCCGGCTCCCCGGTAGCTCTCCGAGGTGCTCAGCAGCAGGGCGTCCACAGCCACCTGCAGGACGCCCTGGGTCTGCTCCTGGACTGGGGTTTGGTTGACAATCTGGGCCATGGCGCCATCCTCGCGACGGTCGGGCCATCTCTCTCCACACCGTCTTCACACGGTCTCCACACCGTCTTCACTCATCCTGCACAGGTCAGCCGCCGGTAGACGGCCACCGTCTCCTGGGCGATGCGGGCCATGGTGAAACGGGCCAGAACCCGGGCCCGCCCGGCCTGCCCCAGCTGTCGACGTCGCTCCGGCGCACCGGCCAGCTCCCGGAGCCTCGCGACCAGGGCCTCCACGTCCCCTTCCGGAAAGAGCAGCCCCCCCGCCTCGGCCCCCTGGCCGATGACGTTGGGGATCTCCCCGCTGTCGCTGCCCAGGACAGGCACGCCGCAGGCCATGGCCTCCACCAGAACCCGACCGAACTGCTCTTTCCAGTTGCGCTGGGTGCGGCTGGGCAGCACCAGCAGGTCCAGGGAGCGGTAGAAGTCGGGCATGGCGTGGCTGGGCAGTCGCCCCCGGAAGTGCACGCGATCCTGGATGCCCAGTTCCTGGGTCAGCCGGGTCAGCCGGGCCTCCTCCGGCCCGCTCCCCACCAGGGTCAGCTGCCAGGGCTGGGGCAGGCGGGCGCAGGCCCGCAGGAGCAGATCCACCCCCTTTTCCCGGACGAGCCCCCCGGCATAGCCGATGCGGAAAAGCCCAGGGGCGGGCGGACCAGCCGGGGCCGGGGCAAAGAGGCGCGGATCCACCCCGAACTGGGGAATGACCGTCACCTGGCCCCGATAGCCCTTGCGGCGCAGCACCTGGGCCGCCTCCTGGTTGCCGGCCAGGGCCGCGGGGCAACGGCGGTAGTTGGCCAGCTCCATCCAGCGAAAGGGGGGCGGGTAACGCCGATGCAGGTTCTGCCAGGTGAAGAAGATAGGCACGGCGCCCACCCTCTCTCCGGCCCGGATCCCCTGCCAGGTGGCCAAATTGTAGGGCTCCTCGTCCATGTGGAGCAGGTCCGGCTGCAGGGCCTGGAGCTCCTGGGCCAGGGTGGGGTAGTGGTGAAGGTGGTAGCTGCTGTCCCAGCGGATGGGCAGGACCCGCAGCCGGTACCCCTGGGTGTGGCGCTGCTCCACGGCTAGTCGTCCCCGTCGATCCTGCCAGCTGGCCGGGACGAAGACGGTCAGATCCACCCCCAGCCGGGCGATCTCCTCCGCCTTGCGCTGGTACGCGCCCACCAACATTGCCTTGCTCACCAGGGCCACACGCATGGATCGCTTCGTCCACTCCAGGGAAAACGCACGTCGCCACCGCCCTGTCCGTCCCGTTTCCAGGCGGGTGGATCACCGAAAAAACCAAGTCATTATAGCCCTCAGCTCGAGCATTCTCAAAAATTTTGGCGTCCACCTCGGTGGACAATTTCCTTTGGCTCTGCTATACTGAGGCCACCCTTCGGATCGTCGGTCGTCTCCGGCAAATCAATCTGTTTCTCGGCGAATCCGGGCCTGGACCCACCCTCCATGCCCGACTCGTTGCCCCGGAAGACGGCGCCGGGTATCCTCACCCGGTGAAAAGCGCCACGGTCCTGTCGCCTCGTGTTTTCCTTGTTCGGAGCATCCCGTCGCAGACCGCCATGGCCCCATCCTTCGCGTTCCGCGGCCAGGATCCACCGAACGCCAGCACCCACAGGACATGGCTGTATGAGCACACCCCACATACCCACACGATGGAGAGAGTATCACCTGCCCAAGACCGTGGAAGAGGCCCTGGCCCTCCTGAGTCGGTACAACGGCCAGGCCAAGATCATCGCCGGGGGCACGGACCTGATCCTGGACCTGGAGTCCGGCCAGGAGGAGCCGCCGGAAGCCCTGGTGGACGTGACCGCCATCCAGGGGCTGAACCGGATCCGCCAGGAGTCCGGCCCGGACGGGGATTGGATCGTCATCGGCGCCAGCGTCACCCACTACCAGATCGAGCAGCACCCCCTGCTCCAGGAAGTGGCCACCTGCTTGACCGAGAGCTGCCGGGTGGTGGGCGGCCCTCAGGTGCGCAACGTGGCCACCATCGGCGGCAACGTGGCCCACGCCCTCCCCGCCGCGGATGGCACCATCGGCCTCCTGGCTCTGGACGCCCAGGTCCAGGTCTGCACCTGGGCGGATGGTCAGGTGGACTGTGCCTGGCAGCCCCTCCTCTCCGTCTTTGCCGGGCCGGGCCGCAACACCCTCCAGCCCAACCAGATGCTGGGCGCTTTCCGCTTCCGCCCCACCGGCCCCGGGGAAGGCAGCGCCTTCGACCGCATCATGCGGCCCCAGGGCGTGGCCCTGCCCATCCTGGGGGTGGCGGCCCGGGTGCGCCTGGCAGACGACAGGGAGAGGCTGGCCCAGGTCACCCTGGCCATCGGGCCGGCCGGCCCTGTGCCCTTCCGGGCCCTGGAGGCAGAGCAGGCGCTCACCGCTGCGCCTCGCTTCGATGAGGCGGCCCTGGAGACAGCCATCCAGGCGGCCCGGGCCCAGGCCAGGCTGCGCACCAGCAAGCACCGGGCCACCAAGGAGTACCGGCACGAGATGATCGGGGTGCTCCTGCGTCGAGTGCTGCCCAAAGCCGTGGAGCGAGCCCGAAGCTCGAGCAAGGCGTCTTTCGATCACTGAGAGGCATGAAGCACCGAGAGGCACGAAGGGATAAAGAAAATGGCTCAACTGAAACTCACTGTCAACGGCGTGGA